>Ga0080013_1005991_pt1 | contig 11033 bp, 16 predicted proteins | sample ETNvirenome_6_85_FD_69236 | JGI IMG/M metagenome (GOLD analysis project Ga0080013, IMG submission 69236) | Marine viral communities from the Pacific Ocean - ETNP_6_85 (SPADES assembly) (version 2) | ecosystem: Environmental > Aquatic > Marine > Oceanic | place: Pacific Ocean | collected 2013-06-19
CTAAAGTAAGCATAGCAAATGGATATATAGCAGAAATTAATGTAAGATTATCACAAGCAAGTACAAAAAGACAAGAATCTCAATCTAGATTAACAGCTGGCGGTTCATATTTACAAGAGGCTAATGCAATCGTTAATCAAGGTAATGCTTATATTGCAGAAGCACAAGCATATGTATCTCAAGCACAAGGATATGCAGCTGAAGTTAATGCTAGATCATCATTTACTGGTGCTAAGTCACAAGCAGTACAAGCATATATAAATACAGCAAATGCATATCTTGCTGAAGTGGCACAAGATTTAAGTTTAGCTCAAGGTTATAATAGTTCAGTTCAAGCATATATTGGTTGTGCACAAGGTTATACTTCTGAAGTTCAAGCATATCAAACAAGTACTCAAATATTTGCGGGTACAGCTCAAAATAGAATTAATGCGGGAAATGCATTTTTAGCTGAAGCTAGTGCAAGTGCAGCAGAAGTATCAGCATATGCTAATGAAGTTAATGCCCGTATATCTCAGGTTGGAAGTCAAACTGGTGTTGCTCAAGGATATATAGCTGCTGCGGGTGGTTATGCTTCTGAGATTCAATCTAAAATAGCTATTGCAACTGGATATTCACAAGAAGCTACAACAAGATTATCAATGGATTCAGCTAAATATCAATGGTATGGCGATCAACATGCAAAACTTTCAGCTGATTATGCTCGTGGCATAGGAGCTTTAACTCGTGGCGTAGAAGCTTTGAAAGGTGGTGAATAATGACAGTTAAGGATATAATATCACAAGTAGAAATGGTTTATGGGAGACAATCTCATACATATATAATGCAACTTGTTAATGATGCCTTATTGGAAATTTCATCTAAAAAACAACATTATACTGTTTCAGCTACAGCGGATTTAATTAAAGGTCAAAGATGGTATGATCTTCCAACAAGAACAATTGATATAATTAAGGTTGAAATTTTAGATACATCTACTAATAGTAGATACCATTTAATACCTAAATTAGTTGATTATCATAGTTTGTTAAAGGGAGACCCAGATACAGGAACAGGAGATTTAAGTTAATATGGCAACAAGAGATAAACCAAATAGTTATTTTGCATGGTATAATGATGATGATAGACTTGCAATAGTAGAAAAACAATTAGATACAACCTCTTCTAAAGGTATTACTTCTGGTGAATATGATTCATTTTATAGTGGTGGCAATCTAAGTGGAAGTATAACTGCTTCTACTACTTCTAGTACTATAACTTTTACATCTGCATCACATGGACTTGCTGTAGATGACACACTAACTATAAGTGATACTACTAGCTATGATGGGGATGTTACTGTGACAGCTGTCACTACAAACACATTTTCAATAGCAGGTACTAATAGTGGAAGTAGTGAAACTGGCACATGGGTATCATTATTTGTTGATGATGGTATTAGAATGACAATTCATTCAAAATATGAAGAGGTTACTGCAATTACTACAAATTTAGATACAACACATGGTCTTGATAGTTCGATGCATGCATCTGTTCTTGACTATGTTAAATCAAGAGTTTCAGAAGACATGGGACAAATGGAACAAGCACAATTTTTTAGAACTAGATTTGAAGCTTCTGTATCAAAGAAAACAACTAGGAGGTCTGGGGTAAGATTTTTATCAGTACCTAAATTATAATATATGGCAGTAAATTGGCAAACAAGCGGGACTATTTCAACTGACACTACTTGGGGTACAAGTGGAACTATGTCAACTGATACTACGTGGGGAATAAGTGGTAAAATTTCAACTGATACTACTTGGGTCTTAGGAATAACTACAGTAGGTGCTAGTCCACAAAAAGATTATTGGAACTCAGCAGCATTAAATTGGGAAGATATTGCTACAGATATTAATTGGGAAGATTATAGTTTTTGATAAATAAACAACAAGGAGTACAAAGTGAGTAAAAAAGATAGTACAAACACAGTAATAGAAAAAGAAAATAATGTATCAAAAGAAGTTGACCATAATATTAAATGGAAAGATGCAAGAGAAAATCTAGTGATGCAACTTAAAGATCATTTAGAAAAAGCAGAATACCATAAAACTATGGCAACAAAAGCTCAAGGAGTACTTGAGGTAAACGATCAATTATTTTTAGAACAAAACGAAGAAAATAAATAACTCATTCACGCCAGTCATGGCTTAGAGTAAACTCTTGAAAGGAGAATAAAATGACATATCCAACTTATACAGTAGTAGAGGCACAAAATAATGCTCTAGGCCAGGCTGGGGCTATATTTGAGGACGGGACTTCTGCTATATCTAGTAAAAAAATAATAGCAATACAATTTTTAGAAGATTCTACATTTACAACATTAACTCCTAATGCTTCGCAGTTCATAGGAACAGCTAATGGTAATGGTGATGCAATAGATACTAGCAATACATTTCCACAAGGCATGACAATATTTGGTCAATGGACAGCATTTACTTTAGCTAGTGGTGCTGTAGTTGCATATCAAGGGAGCTTTAGATAAATGTTAAACTTAGGATTAAGATTATCTTCCTTTGTAACACAAACAGCAAGATTAGCTCGTGATCTGTGGAGTATTGTAAATGATGTATGGGAAAACGAGCATCGTAAATGGGAAGATATTACATAAATTTCACTTATAGCCATGTCAGACTGGTTTCGGGCGGTAAGCTATAAGATTAACAAGGAAACTAATAAAAGGGAAAAATTATGGCAACTTTAACAGGACAAAGCATAGCTTCGAGCTATGAACAACTACTCCATGTAGATACAGATGGTGGTGGTAATGGGACTACTTTAGTTCCAATAAAAGATGGTGATAATGGGACTTTATTTGCCACACAATTATCAACAACAACACTTTGCATAGATAATCCAACAACAAGTAGTGCCTCTCAAGGTGGTATATTAAGACTTCAAAGTGATGATGGTGCAGTTATGGCAAGTGGTCATAGACTTGGGGTGATTGAGTTTGGTGGTGCAGAAGATACAAGTAGCACTATTACAACGGGAGCAAGAATTGAAGCATTAACTGATGCTACATGGAGTGCGAGTGAAAATGGTGCAGCTTTATTATTCTATACAACAGATGGTGATGCTTCTCAATCAGAACAAATGCGTATTACTGCTGCTGGCAAGGTTGGGATTGGTACAAATGCACCTTCTCGAACCCTGGACGTAGATGGAGATGTTAACGTAGGTACAAATCTTGTTGTAGGGACAGCAGTATATGCTAATCGATATATAAATCTTAATGGTACATCTACTGTATTTGATGATAATGAGGGTAATAGAATTATGACATTGTTAGATAATGGCAATGTTGGTATTGGGATGGCTGTTCCTGTTGGTAATTTAGAAATTCAAGGTGGAGATGGAACTGTTTCTGGTACACCTGATGGAGATGGAAATGAGTTTGTAATTAGAAATAACGCAGATGCAGGGATGTCTATTATGGCTGGGGAATCTTCAGGTCATATGTCATCAATATTATTTGGTTCTACAAGTGACATAAATGGTGCAAATGTATTTTATGAATATAACACCAAAACAATGTCATTGGGTACGCAGCACGCATCTGGAATTTTATCGTTAAGAAGTGGAAATGGTTCTGTTGGTGTTACTATGGACTCAAGTCAAGATGTTGGAATTGGGACTGTAAGTCCAAGTAGTTATAATTCAAATGCTCGAAATTTAGTAATTAGAGATTCAGGGTCTGGTGGAATTACTATATCAACTGGTGCAGAAAATACTGGTTATATTGCTTTTAGTGATGCTGAAGATACATCAATAGAAGGACTTGTTGCTTATAATCAAAGCACAGACGTTATGTCTTTTAGAACTGCTGGAACTGATGATAGATTAGTTATTGATGGTTCTGGCCAGGTTGGGATTGGAACTACAAGTCCAATTGAAGAGCTTGACCTTGTAGGGACATTTATATCTGCAAGTAATAAAACTGATGATACTGCTAAACAGACAATTTTCTTGGCACATCAATATGATTCTGGAACAGAAACTGAAGGCTTTATGATGATGGAAACGTATGCTGATGGGTCTGCTAATAGAGTTGACATAGGTGGAGGGCATTCTGGGCATAACGCAGCAACACAAATAACTTTTAATACAGCAGCAGATAATACAACAAGAACTGGCACAGCAGTAATGAAATTAGATATCAACTCTCGTGTCAGTCTTGGAAATAATGATAGTGGTGGTGATACTTCAAATACAATATTTGGTTATTTAGCTGGAGATAAAATTGCAAGTGGAGGATTAAGGAATACGTTAATTGGTAAACAAACAGGTAATCAAACTACTTATGGAATTACGACTGGTGATGATAATACGGCAGTTGGATCATCTGCTTTAGGTGCTAGTGCTGGTGCTAATATAACAGGTAGTAATAATACAGCAGTTGGTAGTCAAGCATTACTTGAAATGCAAGGTGCTGCTGCTAGTAATACTGCCATTGGAATGAACTCTTTAAAAGATCTAACAACTGGAACGGATAATACTGCTGTTGGTGTCGGAGCTGGTGATGCAATAACTGATACAACAAATTGTACATTGGTAGGAAAAAATGCAGGTGGGGCAATTAATTCTACTGATGCTAATGGTTCGACAATGGTAGGCTATGATGCTGGAGTTGCAAATACAAGTGGTCGATATAATACATTCATGGGTTATCAAAGTGGATATGAAAATGATATAGGTGATAGTAATGTAGCTATTGGGTATAATTCTTTTAGTGATACCCTTGCTTCTTTGCAAAATGATAATAATACTTTTGTAGGTTATCTTTCAGGAAGTGGCACATGGGTTACAGCTGCAAGTACAGATAATACTGCAATTGGTAAAGGTACTATGGTAGGAGCTATGAATGCTGCTAGTTATAATACAGTTCTTGGTAGTGGAGCTGGTGCTTCTATTACACAAGGAGATAATAATATCTGTATTGGTTATCTTGCTGGTGATGCAATAACTACCCAAAGTGAGAATGTATGTATTGGGAGCTTTGCAGGTGGTGCTCTTACATCTACTGAAGCTACTTTTGTAGGCAAAGGTAGTGGAGCTTCTGTGACAACGGGTATTGGCAATACAGCTTTTGGTTATAATACATTTAGAACTTCTTCAGCCAATGGAGATGCTAATACAGCTATTGGATATAAAGCTTTAGAAGATATGGAGGCTGATAGTGATGGCGAAGGATATAATACTGCTGTTGGATGGAGTGCCATGCTTAATCTTACCACAGGAACAGGAAGTGTTGCTATTGGTGCTACCGCACTTGGAGTTGGAGTTGTAACTGGAGATGCTAATATTGCTATTGGCGTTAATGCTGCTAGAGCTACAACTTCAGGAGGAGATAATGTTGTAATTGGCAAAAATGCTGCTGAAAGTCTTACTACTGCCAATCAATGTATTTTTATTGGTTCACTTGCAGGCGATGCAGTTACTGTAACTAATAGTGCTGAATCTGATGGAACGGTAGGTATAGGATACCAAACTCTTACTGCTCTTACATCGGGTGCTGGAAATACAGCCATTGGTTATCAAGCATTACTTACAGAAGATGATGGAGATATGAATACTGCTATTGGTAATCAAGCATTAAAAGCGTTAGATGCTTCTGATGGAACTGGAGCAAATACTTCGGTAGGTTGGCATTCTGGGACAGCAGTCTCAACAGGTACTAATAATACTATTATGGGTTCTGGTGCTGGAAATGTTATGACTACTGCCTCAAAATGCGTTTTAATAGGTGCTGCTGCTGGGACTGGTGCATTAACTGGAGATGGTACAACCGATGAAACTACGGCTGATGGTATTGTTGCAATTGGATATGCAGCAGCAAACTCACTTGGTGTATCTGTTGGAAGTATGGCTATAGGTCATCGAGCATTGGCAACTCATACTACTGGTGCAAGAAATATGGCGATTGGTTATAATGCCATGACTGATACTGATGCTGGAAGTACTTCGTTAACTTCAGTAGATAATACATTTATAGGATATTTTTCTGGTGGTGGTACATGGACAGATGCTCAGTGTAATAATAATGTTGCTATTGGCAATTATACTATGGATGGAGCTTTGAATGGTGCTTTAAATAATACTGCTGTAGGAATTTATTCATTATCTGCTATAATAGATGGAGATATGAATACTGCTATTGGTAGGTCTTCTGGTTCTGATATACAAGATGGAGTAAGCAATACTTGTATTGGTGGAAATGCTGGCGATACTATTGTTGATGGAAATTATAATACATATCTTGGTTATAATGCTGATGCTTCTGGGTCAAGCGTAGCTTCTGAAATTGTAATTGCTGCTACAAGTTCTGTAATACAAGGTGGTGGTACAGAAACTTGTCGTATTGGACTATCAAGTGATTATGTAACTTTAGATTTTGGTGAGGATAATGCTTGGGTACACTCTTCTGATGTAAGAATAAAGAAAGATATAGAAAATAATGAACTTGGTCTTGCTTTTATTAATGATTTAAGAACTGTAACATTTAAGAAAAAAGCTGCAAGTGAGTATCCTGAAGAATTTGAACAATATGATGCAAGTAAGACAGAAAGAACTAAACCTAATAAGGTTCATTATGGATTTATAGCTCAAGAAGTAAAAGAAGCTATGGATAAAGCTGGTCATTCAGAGTTTACAGTTTGGAAAGAAAATAGAGATGGAATGCAAGAACTTGGCGAAACTCAATTTATTACGCCACTTATTAAAGCAGTGCAAGAACTTTCAGCACAAGTAGAAGAACTTAAAAACAAATAACAAGGAGAGATAATGATATTATTTTATTGTCATAGATGCGGTAAAAAAGCTGAATTTGAAAAAAAAGCAGATATGAGATGTGAATGTGGTCATTATGTTACAGAACGTGAGCATGCAAGTAATCATGTAAATATGAGAACAACATGGTCTGGTACAACTAAAGTTGAATTTAGTCAAACTACAATGGATAAAGACATAGCAGATAGGAATAATAGATAATGGCAAATTTTGATGATAAAGTGATGGGATTAACAGGATTAACTGTTAGTGGTAGCTCTACAGCTCCTAGTCAAGCTGAACTTACTACATTTCTAACTGATGGTGCTAGGGAGATTATTAATATATTTCCTCCAGCTCTTCAAGAATATTGTACTGGTGCTACGGAAATAGATGATTCTCCAACTACATTTGCACTTTCTACTCAAACAAATGTTGGTAAAATATTATATGTTACTCGCTCAGATGGGACAAGACAACAACCATGTAGAAAAATACCAGCTGCTTTTTCTGATTTAACTTCTGATAGTTCTAATCTTAAGTTTCATGGAACTGCTTCTGACCCTGTATATTGGATAACTGGAACACATACTGCTGATAGTTCTACAACTGCAAGTATTTTAGAAACTTTTCCAACACCAACATCTTCTCAAGTAGCGGTTATATATCATGTTGCATATCCAACAGTTGCCTATAATGAAGCAAGTATAGCTAATTTTCCTGATGGTTCTGAGTATCTTGTAGTATTATATGCTGCAATGAAATCGCTTTTAAGTGCAATAGGTGCTTTAGAGATACCACCTAATGTAACTGATGAAGATGCAAATACAACATCATTGACAGATGATATTGTTGCTATAAGTTCTGACCAAGTTGGTACTGATGATGATTTTCAAAATTTTAATAAATGGTTTACAGCTTTAGGTGAGATGATAGAAGATGATGAAGATGTAGAACTTGCAGCTGCTCAAATAGAAAAAATTAATGCATATGTAAATACTTGGAACATTCAATTACAAGGCAATATTGCAGAAATGCAACAATACATGCAAATCTTCCAAACATTAAAAGCTGATTATGTAATGGGTATTCAAATGTTAACATCTGGTGGATTACCTCAACCACAAGCACAATCACAGCTTAAACAAGCTAGGAGATAATCATGACAACAAAAAATATAATAGATTTAGTTGAGTCAATATATGGTAGACAATCTCATACACATATAATGCAACTTGTTAATGATGCCTTATTAGAAATTTCATCTAAAAAACAACATTATACTGTATCAGCTACAGCAGATTTAATTAAAGGTCAAAGATGGTATGATTTACCTTCAAGAGCAATTGATATAATCAAAGTTGAAATTTTAGATACATCCACTAATGGTAGATACCATTTAATACCTAAATTAGCTGATTATCATAAGTTATTAAAAGCAGACCCAGATACAGGAACAGGAGATTTAACTTAACATGGCAACTAGAGATAAACCAAATAGTTATTTTGCATGGTATAATGATGATGATAGACTTGCAATAGTAGAACAACAATTAGATACAACTTCTTCTAAAGGTATTACTTCTGGTGAATATGATTCATTTTATGGTACTACTGTGACGGATGGCATTAGAATGACAATACATTCAAAATATGAAGATGTTACTGTGATTACTACAGCATTAGATACAACTCATGGTCTTGATAGTTCAATGCATTCATCTGTTCTTGACTATGTTAAATCAAGAGTTTTGGAAGATATGGGACAATTGGAACAAGCACAATTTTTTAGAAATAGATTTGAAGTTTCTATTTCAAAGAAAAGAACTAGGAGGTCTGGAGTGAGATTTTTATCAGTACCTAAATTATAATATATGGCAGTAAATTGGCAAACAAGTGGGACTATCTCAAGTAATACTACATGGGATGAAACTGGAACTATCTCAAGGAATACTTCTTGGGATGAAACTGGAACTATCTCAAGGAATACTACATGGACTTTAGAAGTAACTACAATAGGTGCTAGTCCAGAAAAAGATTATTGGGAATCAGCAATACTAGATTGGGAAGATATTGCTATTAGTTGGGAAGATTATAATTTTTAATAAACAAACAACAAGGAGAATAAAGTGAGTAAAAAAGAGCAAACAGTAAAAGAAGATGTAACAAAAGTGGTAGAAGAAATATCTGACGGGAAAACAACAGAAGAATTGCAAAGTATTGCACAAACTCTTCAAACGCAATTACAACATCATCAAACGATGGCTGTAAAGGCACAAGGAGCTTTAGAAGTAATTCTTCAAATGATTCCTGGAAATGAAAATGATAACGATAATAATGGGGGAGAAAGTAATAATAAATAGAGAAGAGTAAATATTTAGTACAGAAGATTGGGGCGAGATAGTATGTTTTCTTTTAATTATAGTCATCTCCGAATTCGGAGATTATATAGGAGAACACCCTAAAAACTACTCTTGCCCTAACTACTGTGAGGCAGACCATGAACATATAAATATGGAAAAATATGAAATAGAATATAAGGAATTTGAACAAATTGATAGTATTATGGTTGTTCAATCTTTAGAGGAAGAAATAGCTAGTCAAATTATTAATAAAAAGGAGAAAGATAAATGAGTTTTTTAGCAAACAATTGGGAATATGTATTAATCTGCTTATTAGCAGTTGATAAGATTGTTGCACTTAGTCCAAGTCAATGGGATGATCTGATCTGGACTTCAATTAAAAAAGCATTGTACAAAGTAATAGGTAAGTAATGTTAAACCTAATACTAGGAAGATTGATTAAAAAGCATGGAGTTCTTGGTGTACTTGTAGTTATAGGTGATTTAGCTGTTAAAATAACTAAGTCTAAGAAAGATGATAAAGCTTGGGCTAAAATAAGAAAGGTTATTAAAAGTCTATAATGGCAAAAACAGAAGAAGAAAAACCAACTATTGAATATAAGCCTGTAGATTATCTTGGTAATATTGGTGTGAGCGGTGGAATCACTTATGATCCTCAAAGTGATTTTGCTCAGATGTTTGCAAAACAAAAAGCAGAAGAAGAAAGACGTGAAGCAGAACGAGAAGCTTCTTCAATAGAAGCTGGCAAATTAAAAGCATTACCCTCATTACCTTCTGTTTCAAATGTAGGTGCTACTCCTTTTACTGGCGTAGTTAATTGGAATGCAATTCCTGGGGGGTTTCAGCCTTTACCACAAACAGCTGGTGGAAGCAAAAAGTTGTATCAACTATCTCAATTTCATGGTGGTATTAATCAAAAATCTTCTCCTCGTGATATAGGTGATTTTGAATGCCAAGAAGCTACGAATGTGACAGTTTCACAAGTTGGAAGAATCAAATTGCTTGGAGATATAAAAGGTACTGATAATAGTATTACTACTCATGCTGTAGCTACTACGGATAGAGGTAGTGCTGGTTATGGATTATTTCAATTCACAGCTCCAGCTGATGCTGTAGGGACTGTTGGTGAACATGTTATAACACTTTCGGCTGATGGTGATCGTATAGATGCTCATGATACAACAAGTTCTACGACAGCTGCTTTTATTGATTATGCTAGTGCTGATAGAGCTGACGTTGCTCATGTAATATATTCTGCTGGCAATGGAGTATATGCATGTGATGCAAATTTTTCAAATGCAAATCTACGCAAAGCGAATATATATGTATATAGAAAAGATTATGATAGTAGTGGAAGTGCAGCTGATTTAATTACAAGTGGTTGGGCTGGGACTGGCAAGCCTTTAATTGATTCTCCAACCTTTGAAGCTGCTACTGGTGGAGCTGCTGCTGCTACTGATGGTAGAGTTGCTTTAGAATTTGATGATGGTAGTAGTGGCAATTTTGACATAACAACAGTAGCTGGGGCTGCAACAGTACATATAGCTTCTGATAATAGTGGATCATGGGGAGTTGCTGGAGCAGCAATTGATTATTATTTTTACATATCATGGTTATTTGATGGAGGAATCGAAACTGGATTAACTGCCCTTGTTGAGACGGGTGAATCAGCTCCATCTTTTGATGGTGAAAAACTTTATTTTAATTTTTCAATAGAAGATAATAATAGCACTAGAAATCACATTGGTGGAGATTCTAGGATAGAAGGAGCACGTGTATATTTCCAAGAGTCTGGAAAACCTGAAAGATTTCTTTTAGCTGAAATTGATCTTGAAGATGGGGTTAAAGGTGCACTTGATTCTAC
>Ga0080013_1005992_pt1 | contig 11032 bp, 8 predicted proteins | sample ETNvirenome_6_85_FD_69236 | JGI IMG/M metagenome (GOLD analysis project Ga0080013, IMG submission 69236) | Marine viral communities from the Pacific Ocean - ETNP_6_85 (SPADES assembly) (version 2) | ecosystem: Environmental > Aquatic > Marine > Oceanic | place: Pacific Ocean | collected 2013-06-19
TCATGACATGATTATAAATGGTAAAACCAAGGGAGGGTTATAAAAATGGGAACTAAAAGAGTGGGCCTCGCACGAACTGAGGCATTAATTGAGAATTTAAAGAGAGATTTAGCGCTCGGAGGCTCTACAGTCTCAGGAGTAAAAGACAAAATTGTCTCGATTACAGCAGCAACTAGAACGCTTACTGCCGCAGAATCGGGTACCGTTTTTTCGTTTAATAAGGCAGACGGCATTACGGTAACACTGCCAACTGCTGCAGCCGGCTTGACATACAAATTTGTTGTGGGCACTACATTTACTTCTGCTGGTCAAATTAATACAGCAGCCACCGACGAGCTATATGTCGGAGGTTTGATGTTGGTGGATCCAGCTACGGCGACAGACATGAACTTTTTTGCCGCTGACGTTTCTAATGACGATACAATCGACTTAGGAAGCATCGAACAGGGCTGGCTCGTGGGAGGTACAATCACTTTGGTTGGCTTGTCGAGCACCAGATGGCATGTAGAGGGTACATTACTTGGTGACGCTACTCTAGCAACGCCGTTTGAGTGATATTCAAACTTTAAAATATATCTTTATATTTATCCCCCCTCTTCGGAGGGGGTTTTTTTAAAAAACACTCCGGTGTCGAATTTTTTCGCCCCCAAATTTTTGAGATTTTCGTTTTTGCGAAATGGGAACTAATTACTACACTACAAAGGAGTTCCCATGGGAAAGAAAAGAAGGCTGAAATCAGCTAAAGGAAAGTTTAGAGTCAAGCACAACACTCATCCACGCGTCCGACATTTGAACGCTCAAGAGGAAGTTGTCGAGGAAGTTGTGGTAGCAGCGTCACCAGAACCAGAAGTCGTGGTGGTAGCTGCAGCACCAAAGCCAGAAGTCGTTTTGCAAGAAGAAAAAGTTGAGGAAGCGCCGAAAGCCGCTCCAAAACGCAAGCGAACCAAAAAGGCGCCGGCAAAGCGTCGGAGAGCAAAGAAAACAGTTACTCAAGATGTAACAACATAAAATAAGCTCTTCTCGATAAAGAACCCCCGCTTGCCGGGGGTTTTGTTTTATGAACTACTAATTACTGCGAGGAGAATATTATAGATGGCTGATAGCTTCACCCCCAAGTCACAAACCAGTACTGTGATTTTAACCAGCACTGGTTCAGTTCTTGCTGTGTCCGGGACCCTTCCATTCGGAATGTATACTGGCTCGGTTTCGTTTTTAAGCGGAGCATCAACACAAGTTGCTTATGTGTATAAAAAACTTGGTGGAGACGTAGTTGATATTGAATTAACCCCAGCAAACGTTTATGCCGCTTATGAAGAGGCGGTTTTGGAGTATTCTTATATTATCAACCTTCATCAAAGTAAAAATGCGCTGGGAGATGTGCTAGGAGATGCGACAGGAACGTTTGATCACCGGGGCGAAATATTACCCGGCACACTATCATCGAGTTTGGGAGGCGACAAGGTAGCTCTTAAATATCCAAGGTTTCAATTTGATTATGCGCGCAAGATTGGCGACGGAGCAGCCGCAGCCGGTGGTTTTGGAGGTACTATCCCACAATATTCTGCATCTTTTACGCCGACATCTGCTAGACAAGATTATGATTTGCAAAGCATAATTTCCAGTTCCGCAAAGACAGGCGAGAACGATGCGGGAGGCTCTGTTCCCTTCGAAGGAAAGGTTGAAGGCAAACGCATCATTGTAACACAAGTGTTTTACAAATCTCCGCGCATTATGTGGCGTTTTTACGGCTATTACGGTGGTATTGGTGTCGTTGGCAATTATTCCACCTACGGTCAGTTTGCTGATGATTCAACTTTTGAAATCATCCCTACGTGGCAAAATAAAATGCAGGCCATCATGTACGAGGACTCGCTTTACACAAGAACTTCGCATTATTCATATGAGATTATAAACAACAAGTTAAGATTGTATCCAGATCCCAGTTATTGGGACTTTGGAGAACTAGATCGAATATGGGTCAGATTTTATGTGGATTCGAACGCTTGGGATGATGAAGGCAGCTATGAGACGGGTGTGGACGGTGTTAATAACGTTAATACACTTCCGTTTGATAATATTCCATATGATAATATCAATTCTATAGGCAAGCAATGGATACGTAAATATTGTCTGGCACTGTGCAAGGAAATGTTGGGGCAGATCAGAGGCAAATTTACAACAATACCGATTCCTGGCGATAGTGTGACTTTAAACCATTCAGATTTGTTAAGCCAGGCGAAGGAAGAGCAAGATCGGCTAAGAGATGGTTTGACCGAAATGTTGAAGGAGCTGGAATACACTGAGCTGGTCAAGAGAGATGCTGAAAAGACAGAAGCAGCCGCTACAACACTAAAAGCGACTCCGCTGCCAATTTTTGTGGGGTAACAAATAATGTCAAACGAATGGGAAAAGCCAAAATCGCCCCCACCGCCGCTTTTTTTAGGTGAGAAAGAAAGAGACCTCGTTAAGCAGGTTAATGATGAGCTAATAGAGAAGGTAATAGGTCAACAAATTCTTTATTATCCCATCGACTTGGAAAGAACTAATTTCCATGAATTATATGGAGAAGCGATAAAGAAGACCTTTTTGTCGCCTGTCAGAATATATGCTTTGGTTGAATTTACGAGATTTGAAACGGAATACATGGCAGGCGCCGGCGTCGACAAGACATGGGAAATTAATGTACACTTTCATAAGAGGCGCTTAGAGGAAGATCAAGATATGTATGTACGCGAGGGTGACTTTGTTCTTTATGGCGATAGTTACTATGAGATAGTCAAACTATCTTACGACAAACAGCTTTTCGGACAAGTTAACCATCTTTTTGAAATATCGGCTATTTGTAAGAGGGCGCGGAAAGGACTATTCGATGCTACCTAAAAACTTTGATTTTGCGATGCTGCCGGCGGGAACCACTACTTTAAGAGAAGTAGGCATACTGGCGTCTACCATCGAGGACATAGATCAAGCAATCATGGCTTGGGTCAAAGAAGACTTGGAAATAAGCACGACAACCAACGAGGGCTTTATAAAAACGCCGGTTTTGTGGCAAGTTCCAGAAAGGTCGTATCAAGTAAAACACAGAAAAGACTTGAGAGATGACGATGGGGCGTTCAAGCTGCCACTAATTAGTATTGAGCGCACCGGTATTGTCAAAGACCCAACTAGGAAAGGTTCGTTTCAGGCACATTTTTACTCTGACAAGAAAAACGGAAGAAGCGGCCGAATGGTAATTGCTAAAAAGATAGTTCAGGATAAGACAAGGAATTTCGCAGCTGCAGCCGGGACAAGGGGTGACCGGTCCGAGGGTACGAAGCAGCTTTATTTCCCGAGAATAAACAAGAGAATAGTCATTAAAAGCCTTTCTATCCCTATTCCCGTGTATATTAATGCTGAATACAAGATAACTTTGAAATCAGAATATCAACAGCAAATGAACACCATGATGGCGCCTTTTATCGGCAGGACCGGACAAATTAATGCATTTGCGATGAGAAGAAATGGACACCTGTACGAAGGTTTTATCGACCAGGGCTTTACTCACTCCAATAATGTTAACGACCTCGCAGAAGAAGTGAGAATGTATACTTCTGAGATCACAATTAAGGTGTTGGGGTACCTTATCGGTGAAGGAGAGAGTGATGACCGGCCTATTGTTGAGATACATGAAAACATTGTCGAGATAACATTTCCCAACGAAGGGGTAGTTCCTGAAGACAATGATAATTTTTTTCTTTAGGTCAGGAACTCCTTTTCAACTTGAAAATACTATTTAATTAACGATTGCACTACATTTATGCACATTCGATAAGAGGAACACAGTATGTCAGTGAAAAGTTTTAAATTCGTATCTCCCGGGATATTTATCAATGAAATTGATGATTCTTTCATCCCCAAGGCGGCAGAAGCGATTGGTCCGGTTGTAATTGGTCGGTCGACTCGCGGCCTAGCAATGCAGCCCACAAAAGTTCAGTCATACTCAGAATTTGTTGAATTATTTGGAGATACAGTTCCTGGCTTCGCTGGTGGTGATATCTATCGCGACGGAAACTTTCAGTCTCCAATGTATGGAACATACGCAGCAAAAGCATTTTTAAAGGCAAATGTAGCTCCTCTTACCTATATCCGCCTTCTTGGTCAGCAGCACGTCAACAAAACGTCTACTACTACCGACGCGGCCGCCGGCTGGCGGACTAATAATACAGAACTTAATGACTCCCCTCCATCAAACGGCGGCGCCTTCGGACTTTGGGTCTTTCACTCCCAGAGCGCCACAGCCCCGCGCATTGCAACCGGGAGCCTTGCGGCTGTTTGGTATCTTGCTGATGGCTATGTCGCCTTAAGTGGCAACATATATGGTGGCGCTGGTACCGATACCGTCTCGGCCACCACCACCGCGGTTGCGACCGCATCAGCCAACGTTCTCATTGGAACTGATACTACCTACGACCTTTTTACGCTTGTTGTTAGTACTTCTCTCGGCGGTTCAGACACAATTAGGTTTGGTCTCGATGACTCAAACGAAAACTTTGTTCGTCAGAAGTTCAACACAAATCCGCAGCTTGTGAGTGGTTCTACCTTTTATCTTCCTGGCTTGGGTGGTTCCGGCTCAGCGACAGGATATTGGTTGGGTGAAACTTACGAGCAGGAAATAAGAAACAAGGGGCTTAATTCATCGTCTATTGGTTGTCTAATGGCCATTCGCGGCCCTGGCGGCCTCGGGCCGTTTAACATGAAGGCTCAGGCTTCCAACGAGGCAAGAAGCCCTTGGTTTATTGGCCAGCATTTGGGTACCCCCGCGGACTTCGTGCCTTTTAGACAGCAAAAATTATTCCGCTTGATGGGCCGCGGGCATGGCGAGTGGCTTCATAAGAACTGCAAAGTTTCAATTTCAGAAATTCGTCGGTCAACGACGACTACGACCGATTACGGTACATTCTCTGTTTTGATCCGCGCGCTCAACGATACTGACAGCAATGTTCAAATATTAGAGAGGTTTGACAATCTTAACCTTGACCCGGCTTCTCCAAACTATATCGCACGCGTGATTGGTGATAAATATACAGAGTGGAACACTGATGATAAAGTATTGAGAACGTACGGCGATTACGACAATAAGTCAAAGTATGTTTACGTCGAGATGGACCCAACAATTGAAGCTGGTGGAGCATCTGACGGCACGATACCATTTGGCTATTTCGGGCCCCCGCGGTTTAGAACTCTTTACGACTTGACTTCTACGGGCGCGGTCTCTAAAGTTCCAGGGCAGAAGCATGGCGATGGAAGCACACTCGCTGCATCGTTCTTCGTAACAGGTGGGGTGAGTATTCCGCGGTGGGGCCATACCTCAGATGGCATCAACGAGAAGGACGCAATATATCTTTCTGGTGGTGCCGGCTTAGCCATCTCTACAGAGGGCGGTTCGGCTGCTCCGGCGTCGACGTATGGTAGCGCCACCGGCTCATTACAGTTCCCAGCAGTAATGCTTCGCACCTCCGGAACTGACGGCGGTCATACTAATGTAACTGATGCGTATTATGGCATGCAGACTACAAGAACTGCGACCACTACCGACCCATCTACTGGTATCGCTGACTTTCACAGATTACTTTACGCTGGATATAGCGCTGGCGGAGGGCACAATGCTATTCTCCGACACAATGTCGCTGGTGTAGAAGACTGGGCATACGTATTCTCTCTAGACGATATTGTCTTAAAGGCAAGTACAAACGATGGCTGGTACTACTCTTCTGGATCCCGCGCGAGAGAGACGTCCACCGCAGAGGTGTTCGGTGATTCATACACATCAAGTTCTTATGCTGACTTGCTGGATGCTCAAATCAACCGGTTTACAGCGCCATTCTTTGGCGGCTTTGACGGGTTCGATATCATGAAGCCAGATCCACTCTATAACAATGGGCTCGGTTCAACAGAACAAGGAAGCTATGCTTACCACACCTATAGGCGTGCGATTGATACAGTATCAGACCCAGAATTCACAGATATGAATCTGTTAACAGTGCCGGGCCTTACAGAAACCACCTTGACCACACACATGGTTCGGGTTTGTGAGGGACGAGCTGATACGTTGGCATTGATTGACTTGCCAAACGTTTATACTCCTGCCGCAGAGGCATACAAGGCGTCCAAGGCCAGCCGACTCGGTTCGGTACTCGGCGCCGCCAACGCTCTCCGCGACCGGAGAATCGATTCAAGTTACGGCTGTACATTCTTCCCATGGGTGCAAACTCGCGACGATGCCGGCCGTATGCTCTGGATCCCACCCTCAGTTGCGATGCTGGGTGTTATGGGCTCTTCAGAGAGAGCAGCAGATGTTTGGTTTGCACCCGCAGGTTTTAACCGCGGCGGTCTTTCCGAAGGCGCTGCTGGTATTCCCATTACAGGCGTAACCCAGCGCCTAACTTCGAAAGAGCGCGACACACTCTATGAAGCCAATATTAACCCCATTGCCTCCTTCCCATCTAGTGGAATAGTTGTCTTTGGGCAGAAAACGCTACAAGAACGTCGGTCTGCTCTCGATAGGATTAACGTGCGGAGACTGGTGATTTATATGAAGAAGCAGATCTCTATTCTTTCTACGCAGATTCTTTTTGAGCCGAATGTTAAAGACACTTGGCTTAACTTCACATCTTTAGTTAACCCCTTCTTAGCAAATATGGTAACATCATATGGTATTACGGACTACCGGTTGGTTCTAGACGAATCTACCACTACTCCCGACCTCATTGATCAAAACATTCTATATGCCAAGATCATGGTTAAGCCAGCCCGGGCCATTGAATACATTGCTATCGACTTTGTTATTATGTCAACGGGAGCTTCATTCGATGACTAAAAAAGACGAGAGTTTTTTCTCGCAACACTAATTAAAAATAGACTATAGGAGATTTAAGTTATGGCAGGTTTTTGGACTGGGGTAGGCGAAGGCGGCGTCGTAGAGCCGAAAAGAAAGTTTAGGTTTAGGGTACATTTTGGCAATCTCACCAGCTCTGCATTCTGGGTAAAAACCGTGAATAAGCCTACTTTTACAATTAACGCAGCAGAACACAAGTATTTAAATTACGTTTTTTATTATCCCGGGAACGTAACTTGGAATGAAATCACCCTAACGGGAGTTGACCCTATAGACCCAGACCTGGCCAAGACGCTGGCACAAGCCCTAGATGACGCTGGTTACGCGCTTCCCAGTACTGCGACCGAAGATCCAAAAACGATTTCGAAGACGGAAGCCACCGCGAAATTAGGAGAAGTTTATATACAACAATACAATTCGGCCGGTGAAGTTGTTGAAAAGTGGACACTCCATAATGCCTGGATTAGAGAAGTTAAATTTGGCGACTTGGAATACGGTGCCGATGACTTAACACAAGTTGATATTGTAATGAAATACGATTGGGCGACTCTCGCCGGAGATGGCGCCACGAAAATCCTCGGACCGACATGATAACAGCAAAAAGAAAACACAAACAAAAGAGGTGACAATTGTCAAGAAATAAAGAACGCATTGGTGGCGTTCAACAGCATGATAGCGCTCCTCCTCCACAAGCAATACAAGAAGAGAGGGGAGACGCTTTTTCGTTTATAGTTCCAACGGAATTTGTAGACTTACCGTCGCAAGGACGGTTTTATCCAGAAGGCCATCCCCTTCACGGGGAAGACAGCATTGAAATTAAGCAGATGACTGCGAAGGAAGAGGATATTCTTACTTCCGAGACTCTGCTTAAGAAAGGCGTAGCCTTGGACCGAGTTATTCAAAGTTTAATTGTCGACAAGAGAATAAACGCAGAAACTCTCTTGGTTGGCGACAGGAACGCGATTGTTATTGCTGCTCGCACTTCGGGCTATGGCAACGTCTACGAAACAGAGGTTACGTGCCCTTCTTGTACTTCACAGCAAAGATATGCGTTTGATTTGAATCTAGCCCGTGTTTTTCATGGAAAAAGAGAAGTGGAAAAGCTAGAGCTTACTGCCAACGAAAATGGCACGTTTGATACAGTTCTCCCCAGGACACATCTGACAATTACTTTCAAAATACTCACCGGAAAAGATGAGAAAAATATGTTGAAAGGAATGCAGCAGGATAGAAAAAAGAAAGATGTCGAAAGAAATGTGACAAGGCAGCTTTTTAACACAATAGTCTCCGTTAACGACGATTCGTCTGCCGGCACAATTAAGTATTTGATTGAGAATATTCCTTCGATGGATGCTCGACATTTGAGAGTGGCATATCAACAAGTGGCTCCAAATATTGAACTTGAACAGCACTTTGAGTGTAACGAGTGTGATTACGAGCAGCCTATGGAGGTTCCGCTTACTGCGGACTTTTTTTGGCCTGACCGGTGAATATTCAGAAAGCGTCTATGAACAGTTTTTCTTTTTAAAATATTCGGGCGGTTGGTCATTTTCCGAGGCTTACAATCTGCCGGTTGGCTTAAGAAGGTGGTTTGTCAACAGGCTCGTAAAGCAGCTGGAAGCAGAAAAAGAAGCTATTGAAAAAGCCAGCAATGGCGGCGGCAATTCACAAGAATTAACCGCGCTCAACCAACCTCCTCTGCCTCCTGGCTTGAGAGGGTCCGGAAGACAAGGCTAACACCTTGTCTTTTTTTATGGCAAACTATTTAATGTAGACCCGCTATAAGAGGATATATTAATGGCAGACTTTCCTAAACAGCCAGGCTGGAGTGAGGCCCAACAGGCTGCTGCGCAAGAAGCGCACAACAAGGTTCTAAAAGAGACCGGTGACATTCGGAAAGCGGATATAAAGGCGTCGCTTGCCGGAGCCCGCGCCGCGGGCGAAACCGTCGAGCAGCTGCGCGTCCAGTTGGAGTTACTTAAGGACCTCCAAACAGAACAAAAAGTTTCACTTGAGCAGAAAACCCTAGAAGCCGAACTTAGAAAAGCCGAAGCTGTGGCCGCGAGAAAAGAGTATAATACGCAAGTTCAAGAATACCAGAGGTTGGCCGGCATAAAGCGCACCGCCCAAGAAGATCTTGCGGCTGCCAAAAAGGAAGAGGCTGAACTCACAGCAGCTGAGATCGAGGAGTACGAGGAGCTTCTCAAAAAAGTCGATATCGATATCGAGGAACATAAGGAGTTATTGAAAGCGAAGAAAGAGATTGCTGACGCCACAGCCGAGGAAGTCGATAATCAAGACGAACTGAACGACGCCATGAAGTTAACCCACCGCAACGCGGAGAACCTCGCCGGGAGCATGGCCAACGCATTCGCAATTGCAGGCGTCAATAATTATACTAAGGGGATTTATCTCGCCGTCGATGCTATGAGAACCGCCGGAGGTCGGGCCAAACTATTGCAAAGACTCCCTGAAGCAATGGCATCACAATTGGTAAGCAACATGGTCGGCATGGCGATGTCGATTGTTGATATGGAGGCAGGCTTTCGAAAGGCAACCGGCGCCAGCGAAGAATTTGCCGGAGCAGTTACTGAAACGTATACTCAAACAAGACAATTTGGCGTCAGCGCGGAAGAGGCGAGTAAAGCCACTCAAGATCTTTATAACTCGTATACAGATTTCACATTTCTGAATGAGGCCACAAGAGTAGAGTTGCAAAATACAGTGGCCGTGCTGGGGGAATTTGGTATAGCCGCATCTGACCTGGCGATAGGAACACAAAACGCAACTAAAATGCTCGGAGTCAATGTTGGTCAAGTAGAAGAGCTTCATCGCGAATTGTTCACTTACGCAGAAAATATAGGCGTTGCACCACAAAAGATGGCTAAGGAGTTTGCTGCCGCTGGCCCCGCGTTAGCCAAATTTGGTAATCAAGGAGTAAAGGCGTTCAAAGATTTGGAGAGAACCGCAAAGATCACAGGTATGGAAATGAATAAGATCTTGAACCTCACAAACAAGTTCGATACATTTGAAGACGCAGCAGGAATGGCAGGAAAGCTAAACGCAGCACTAGGCGGCAACTTTGTTAATGCCATGGACATGATGATGGAAACCGATCCCGCCGCGAGATTTGAAACAATTCGTAATGCGATCACAGACGCTGGGCTGAGCTTCGATACAATGTCATATTACCAGAAACAGTTTTATGCAGAATCCCTAGGCATGTCTGATGTTGGCGACCTGGCTTTAATGCTTTCGGGCAACATGTCAACACTCGACGGAGCAAACCAAAAGTCCGCCAAAGAGTATGAAGTACTAGCCGCACAAGCGCTAGAGGTTCAAAAAGTACAAGACAAGTGGAATGCCGCGCTGGCAGCTATGACCCCGATCATCACTCCCTTGATTAGTTTGATCACGGGCCTGGCAAATTTGCTTTCTAAGATGATCCAGCCCCTCCGGGGGCTGACAGTAGCCGCGTTGATTTGGGTTGCAGCGTCAAAGCTCATGGTGCTACACTCGAAAATACTCGAATTCCAGAAGAAGAAAGAAATCGCAACTATTCGGCTCTCGACCTGGGCCTGGATCCAGAACGGCCTGGCTCTAAATACCACTAGTGGCAAGCTTCGGCTCGCGGCGGTGGCGTTTGGCTTCCTCGCAGCTGCCCTGATGATGAAATCACCCTCAGCATTGGTGGTCGCTCTATTTGCTTTAGCGGTCGCTGTGGTCGCTCTCGGGCGGGCTAGCGATGCGTCTCAACTTTCATTACAAGCATTGGCGATTCCCATAATGCAATTAGGGGTCGGTTTATTCTTAGCAACGGCCGGCCTGGCCGGCCTGGCCGGCGCATTTGCAATGATGGATCTAACACAAATAGTTGGTCTCGGACTGGCGCTCGGAATACTTGTCGCAGCTGTTGTTGCGATGGGTTTCTTTGGCACGGCCGCAGCTCCAGGCATCCTGGCGGTTGGTTTGGCAATGATTCCGCTGGGATTTGCGTTGTTGATGGTTGGAACCGGTGTGGGAATAGCCGCAGCAGGCGTGGGCCTGATGGCTGCTGGTTTTAGTTTGATGTTTAAAGCGATTGATATTGAAAAAATAGGTGCATTTATAGCGATGGTGGGTGTAATGGGCATAGCTGCAATTGTCATACCGTTGGCA
>Ga0080013_1005993_pt1 | contig 11029 bp, 28 predicted proteins | sample ETNvirenome_6_85_FD_69236 | JGI IMG/M metagenome (GOLD analysis project Ga0080013, IMG submission 69236) | Marine viral communities from the Pacific Ocean - ETNP_6_85 (SPADES assembly) (version 2) | ecosystem: Environmental > Aquatic > Marine > Oceanic | place: Pacific Ocean | collected 2013-06-19
TGCAAAAGCTACGGCCCTTACAGGATCGTGGCGACGGCTACGGTAGAGATGTGGGACGACGGTGCAGATGACGTCGCTGGCTTCGACTGGGAAGACACGGCGTACTGCCAGTGCGTCCTGTGCGGCTTCACGGGCACAGTCAAAGACTTCAAGGAGGGCGAGCGAGATGACGACTGAGAAAACCTGCGGCGTGTGCCAGGGCGGTGATGACCACGCGAGCTGGTGCCCGGCGGGCGGGACCGACAAGGCCCTGCCCGCCGGGGAGCGGACGTACGTGGCCCTGGAGAACACGGCCGACCCGATGACCGAAGCGGAGCTGAGCCGCTACCACGCCGACTACACCCCCTGCGAGGACAAGACAGCCGCGAAGGAGAACTGATGTTTGTTCGATACGAATGCGACTGCGTGGGCCTCATCGTCACCCAGTCCAACAAAGACGATGCTGATGACAATGAGCTCCACATCCTGATCAAACCCACCGACAACCGATGCGATTGCGACCCGGACGTCATCTTCAGCCCTCTGAAGCCCGACAACCTGCACCGCCAGAAGAAGTGGGTGCCCCTGAACATGGAGGAGACCCAGAACCTGGTGAAGAGCATCGACTGGTTGGTGGCGGGAGGCTGGCAGATGAAGAAGATGAAGTTCCTCCTCAGCCTCCCCGTAGCTCCGTAGTGACCTGGTTCATGTATGTGGTCAGTGGGCACTACAAGCCGCCCAACGCCCACGCCTCTGCCATGTACTGCGGGATATCCAAGGACCCCGTGAAACGGACGGTCACCCACAACAAGGGCAAGGGAGCCAAGGCCCTCAAGGGGTACCTCCCCGTCGCCCTCGTGGCGACGTGGGAGTACCCCGATAAGGGCACGGCCCTCAAGGCGGAACACGCTTTCAAGCAACTGACGCGGCTGCAGAAGCAGCTCTACGTCAACCACCCGGAGACATGGAATGCCGACGAACACCGAAAGAACTGAGTGGGCTCGTACTGCCTTGGACGCCCACGGAGGGAAGACGGGCAACTTCGAGGATGTCGAGACCCGCATCGGCGATCTCATCTGCGACATCGCCCACCTCGCCGATGACACGGGGGTGGACATCCTGGCCACCATCAAACGCGGCCTGTACCACCACGCCGCAGAGCGCGGTGAGATGGAGAACGAGGGACTCCTCTTCGCCGAGCATCACCCCGACTACGGGGACAGTCCCCACGCCCGCATGTGGGTGACGGAGTGAGCAACGGCGCAGTCCTAATCGTTAAGTTCAACGTGGGTCACGCCTCCTATGTCGGGAACGACGAGGATGGCTGCTACTACCAGACGGCTGAAACTGATGAGGGCTGGTTCGTCACGGTGGTTGTCGATTGCGGGTCGGCGGCCTTCACAGCCGATTATCTCGTCGATGAGGGTCCCTTCGACACCGAGCAAGAGGCCGAACTCGCAGGTGAGGCTGCCGGGCAAGAGTGGTGCATCAACAACGAGGTGGATTGGGATGACGGAGACTCTCCCGACCACACCGACATCAAGCGATAGGAGGCCCCCATGGGCCTGTTCTCTTGGGACTGCCGCGGCTGCGGCCATCCCCTGCTCCACAACATGGGAGCCACCAACGACATCAACCACTGGATGAACGATGCCATCGTCACCAACCCGGACGGCTCCCGCATCGAGGGCGTCTACGACGGCTACGGCCGCCTCGACGGCGTCGACTGCGACATGGACTCCATCGACTGGGACAACCAGCCCGCCGGCAACCCCTGCGCCTGGCACCGCGCGTGCTGGGAGATCGCTGGGGAGCCCGCCGAGTACAAGCCGTCGAAGTCCTCCGCCGACCAGGGACACTTCTTCGAGGAGGGCGCGCACGACATGGCGGACCCCAGGCTGCCTGGATGGAAGTGGCTGGAAGCCCTCCGAAGAAAGCCGTGAGCGACTTCCGCCCGAAGGACGCCCGATGAGCCTCCCACTCCCCCGCTGCGCTTGGTGTGGCGGTTCCTTGAAGGACCGCGACGTCAGGAAGCGCGCCCACAAACCGGACTGCGACTGCAGGAACTGCCACAGCGCCACGGCCACCATCCGCATCAAGGTCGACAGGTATCTGGGCAAGCCCGAGGTGGGCTGGCACGACGACTGCCGCCAGAAGGACCCTCTGGTCAAGGGCCTGGAGAGGGGGTTCGACAGCCTGGCTGTGGTACGAGAGGTCGCGAAGAGAGACCAGTCCACGGGGGCACGTGTCTCCGCCGGCAAGGCTTTCTGGAAGTCCTGATGGCTGACCTTCTCCACGCCCCCTGCGTCCTGCCTCCCACCGAGCTCCCGGAGCCGGTGGCGAGGCCCCTGACGGCTCACGAGACCCTGCAGAGCTGGAAGGAGAACGGCATCCCCATCCCGCCTACGAGTGGCTTCACCCTGGTGTCCTGGGACCAGGCAATGGGGGCTGGCCGCATTCACGATGAGCACCGACATCCAGCAGAACGTGTGGCGATGATCCTCGTCACGACCATGCAGGGGCTGCTCGTCCTGACCGACGCGCCCCCGCACCAAAGAGGAGGTTGAATGGCTACCAAGCTCGGCACCGTCTACGTCGGGAGCCCCAACCGCTTCCGCCTGGTTCGACGTCGACAACGGCGAGGTGTTCACCGACGAGCAATGCGGCAAGGTGGTCCAGTACGCCGTGCTCCCGAGAGACACCATGGCTGATGTCCCCGACACTCCCAACGTGCTCATCGAGGAGCCCTTGGCCTCCTCTTCGGTCTTCGTGGAGGGCGCGCACGACATGGCAGACCCCAGACTGCAATACCGGGAGAAGGCCGATGAGCAACGAAAAGGCTGATCTGAGCCCCCAGCAGGACATGCAGACGACCTGCTGGGGCTGCGGGGAGTGGTCGGCCACGATCTACTGCCAGAAGTGCTCGGACGAGGGCAAGGCGAAGTGCCCCCACAACAAGGAGGTCGCCGACTGCAACGACTGCATGGTCGCCGGCGACCTCGCCCACGATGCGAGAAGGGAGGGGCGATGAGGCTGAACGCTGAGAGGATCGTGACCCTGAATCTGGGTCTCGGTCGTGACTCTCTGGCAATGCTCCTCCTGCTGCTCGCCGACGCCCTCGTGGTGGACGGCGAGCAGCGGGGGCAGGAGGACGTCGACGCCGTCGTCTTCAGCAACACTGGGGCGGAGTGGCCCCACACCTACGCGCTGCTGCCGCAGGTGCGAGAGCTGTGCGACTCCGTCGGCCTCCGCTTCATCGTGCTGGAGAAGCCTCCCGAGGACATGTGGCAGCCCTGGCTGCGCGAGAAGCTCTCCACGGGCGTCAGCAAGCTCCTGCAGCCCTGGACGCAGGGAGAGTGGCCCACCATCGAGGAGAAGGCAGCCTCGGGCGCCTACCACCTGCGTCCACCCATCGTCGACGACTACCGCAGCCGCAAGACGGTGGTGTCCATCTCGAAAGGGGACTGCACCGACAATCACAAGATCCAGCCCATTCGCAAGGTCATCGCTGACCTCGCGCGTGAGCGCTTCGACGTCAAGAGCAACGCGGCCTGGGGACACCTGGTCCGCAAGGGCATCCGCCCGACCCACCTGAGCCTCATCGGCATCGCAGCAGACGAGGCGAGCCGGGCAGAGGGGCAGAGCAAGGCTCAGTACGTCGAGGAGGCCTACCCCCTCCTGGAGATGGGGATCACCAAGGCAGGAGAGAGCGAGGTCTTGGCCCCGTGGGGCTTCGATCACATATTGAAGAGCGGCTGCTGGCACTGCCCTTATCAGCCACCGGGCTGGTACTGGGTAGTCCGAGAGACCATGCCGGACTTCTGGCTGGAGCTCCTGGAGTACGAGGGTGCCGCCCTCGCGGCCAACCCACGCATGTTCGTCACCGGGAAGAAGCCCCTCGCCGAGGTGGTTGAGACCTGGCGAACCAAGAACCCGGACGCGACCATCGAGGCCGTGCTCCGCAAGTCCTACAAGCGGTGCGGACGCGCCGCCTAAGGAGAGAAGATGGACGACTGGAAGTTCCTGACTGGGGACGTGAATTGGAAAGACTACGGCGGCAAGTTCTACCGCTGCGTCAGCGGCGACCGCTACCGGGTCATCGAGGTGATGAACTGGTACGAGACCATCGGAGAGGATGAGGCGGAGGATGAGTTCAACGTCTCACTCTCCGAGGTGCTCATCAGCGGGCTCAGCGAAGAGCAGAAGAAGTCCGTCCTTGAGACCTACGGAGCGAACGAGGAGGACATGACGCGGGAGGGCTGGGTTGAGATGATCCACAGCTACGGGATGCGAGCACCGCTCTGGGACCAGAGCGGTGACGACGTCGAGGCGCTGCTCGTGCTGGCCAAGGAGGAGTCCGAACGGCTCGTCGGGGTCGAGTGGGAAAAGGCCATGCAACGGCCAGTGAACGCCCTCGGCTCGACCGCATGGGAGTTCATGAAGGGTGACATCAACTCCGCGATGGACCGCGCCCTGGCCCACGAGACGGTGATGGAGATGATGGGGCCAGGGATGAAGCCGACCTTCACGATGAAGGTCGACATGGGCTTCGTTCAGCGCCACGGGATCAGCGACGACCCCGTGGCCTACACCTTCGGCTACATGCACGGCCACACCGGCACGGAGATGGACCGCAGTCGGGGCGAGCTCGCCGAGGAGTACATCAAGGGCCATGCGCTCGGTACCAAGGTGGGCGCTGGCGAAGAACCTCGCCCCGCCTGGCACCGATAAGGAGAGATCATGCAGATTCTTACTGCCCCGCTCGTCATCGCTGATCTGGACCTCGTGAAGGTCGTCCTCTGGAAGAAGGCGTTGAACACCAGCATCGCCAAAGCGCCCCAGGGGGACATCGACGACCTCAGGCAGCTGCTCGACTTCCTTCACGCCATCCACGACGCCCACCCTGGGCTGGAGGAGACAGCTCAGGCCGCCGAGGCCCTGACCGGAGGGGAGGACCAGGACGACCTGGCTCCCGACGCCATCGACCCCGACTTCGACCCGATGGCCATGCGCCATTGTGCCCAGGTCGGCCCCTTCACGACGAACGTGCCCTCCACCTCGGACTTCGGCAAGACGTACGACGTGCAGTACACGGCCTACGGCAAGTGGGTCTGCACCTGCCCCAACTTCCAGCAGCGTGGTGGTGCGTGCAGCCACATCAACAAGGTGCAGTCCGAACGATGCGATTGGCATCAGCTGCTCCACGGCGATTCCTCCAAGGCCCCTGACTACAAGTGCCCCAAGTGCGGCGGCTCGACCTACGAGGTGTAGATGATGGACGAAGAAGAGCTCTATTCGAGCTTAGTGCTCCCGTGGGAGGCGGAGGATTCCTCCTCCCTGAGCATCCAGGGCGCGGACGACCTGGACGCTGCCCTGCTGGCGGCGGACTTGGACTGGGAGGCGGACAGCCGCCCTCTGCTCTACCGCGACCCGGACGACAAGAAGAACCTTATCGAGGTGGAGACCCACAAGGGAGTCGTGCGCGATGACACGCTGGACCTGATCGGCGTGGTCGGCGTGAACTACGAGATCGTGCAGAACCGAGAGGCCCTGTCCCTGCTCCGTGGCATCGCGGGGCGGGGGAAGGACCTCACCTTTAACCGAGGAGGCACCTTCAACAACGGCAGCGTCGTTTGGGTGATGTTGAGCATTGACGACTTCCTCATAGAGCCGGTGCCTGGGGACGTCATCGTGCCCTACATCGTGATCTCCAACAGCCATGACGGCACGCAGGGGGTCCGAGCCACCTTCGTGAGCCACAGGCACGCCGGCCTGGGCATGCACCACGTCGGGAAGGGGCTGAGCTTCAGGCACACCAAGAACGTGGTGGACCGTATGGAGCGAGGAGAGAACGTGCTCGCGGCAGGCATGGATGCCTTCGAGCGTTTCCAGGACTTCGCCATGGACCTCGCGCAGCGCCCGATGCTGGACGAGGACTGGGGCATCTTCCTGGATGAGTTCGTGCCTCCTCCTGATGAGGACAACCTGCGGCCCGGAAGGAGGAACAAGGCGCGCGACACGCTGACTACGCTCTTCGTCAGTGGGCCGGGGACCGAGATCCCCGGGGTCAAGCACACCCGCTGGGCTGCGCTCAGCGCCGTCTCCACCTGGCTGACTCACTTCGCCTCGAGCCGCGGGGGCGAGGGGGCTCTGAACTCGCTGTGGTTCAAGACCAACGCGAACAAGCTGGAGTACGCGGGGCAGCTGCTCCGCCAGATGAAGCACAAGCGCTGATCAGGGCTAAGCAAGGAGACCGCCCCTCGGGCGGTCTCCTTGCGAAAGGCAGCTTGTTTAGTGGATCTCTTATGAAAGGATCAGGGCCGATCCTTACTTAGCGTTGGTCGGGCGGTAGCCGTGCTGCCTCGCCTCGACCTCGGTGGCGAAGCACGCCTCGGCGCGCACGCGGCCGTAGTAGAGGCTACCGGGCAAGTGGTAGATGCCGGAGTCGGCGTTGCCCTTGATGGGCCTGTCCGACGGGCACTGGCCTCGGGGGAGAGGGGTGTGGGCGCAGCCCACGAGCAGCACGAGCAGCAGGTAGCGCATCAGAGGCCTTGCACCTCGGGGAAGTCCATCTCCTCCCAGGCAGCCAGCAGCCCCTGCACCTCGGGGTCATTCCAGCCCAGCTCCTGGATCTTCTTGCGGAAGACCTCGGGCACGGGGATGCCCATGTAGAGGAGGGGCTCAGTCGTCTTCGGGGTCTTCGTACTCTTCGTCATCGTCGTCGATCTTCCTCATCAAGGCGCTGTAGAGGTTGCGCTCCCGGTCGATGCTCTTGATCAGCACGAGCACGTCGTCATTCCTCTCGACCCACGCGGCGAAGTCCAGAGGGAAGCGGGGGTCCTTCGTTCTCAGGTCCATCGTCTCCCCCGGGTTGAGGAGAGGCCACACCGCCATCAGGACGGGGAGGAAGGGAACGTGCTCGAGGTGTATTCGATTGCTCATGAAATGCCCGCCACAGCTTCCATACTAAGAGTGCCACGAGACCTGCCGTGAGGCAGGATCCCGTGGCACACCCGAGTAGAAAGGGGACCACCAACCCTACTCGGGCGGGGCCGCGAAAGCGGCCACCTCCTCGGTCGGGGTCACCTCAGCAACCTCGACCTGCCAGCCGGGGCAGGTATCGACGTCGCACTCAATACAGTTGCACTCAGGACAACGCATCATGATCTGTCTCCTTGGTTGACACTTCTCTTATCCCCCCGATCCGACCTGAAACAACGGGGCCATCTCGAAGGCCACGCTCAGCTTGAGCAGCCCTTCACGCGCTGAGTCTGCCAGCTTGTCGCCCTTGTCGGCGACGTACTTGCGGATCGCTCGGGAGACCTGACGAGTCGTGTCTCCGGGGCGAGCGCGCAGTTACGCAACACTCGCAACTATACCTGCGAAGTAAGAGAAGCGATCTCGTCTGCCCGCCAACAGTCAGTTGTTGGCGGGCAGACGAGAATCGGCGAGGGTTGTTACTTCTGGACCTCTTCCACCTTGGCCCGCGCCATCAGCAGCGCGAGATCTTCCTGCGAGATCTCCGTCCAGACCCAGGAGGGCCACTCGTCGAGCCAGGGGTGGAGGCGGCAGGCTAGGTCTGTTGCGGTGCGGGTTTCTCCCCGTTCGCGGACCTCGCTGAGGATGTCGAGATCCTCTTGGGTGGGGAGGGGGTACTGCGCCATCTTGAGGCACATCCCCCGGAAGATCTCGAGGGCCGCGGTCTTCCCGTGGCGTCGTTGGAGGTTCAGCATTGTTACCCAGTTCAGTAGTCGATTCAGCATGGTGGTCTCCTTCGATCCTCTTATCCCTCAGGGACAGCCTCCTTCATCATGCGGCGCACCTGCATGCGGACGGGCGTCCAGATGATCTGCCGCATCAACCAGTTGTCGTGCGCCCACGCTCCTGCCGCGACCGGCTCGTCGTAGTCGTAGTTCGTCTTCCCCGTCTCCTCGTCGGTCTCAGCGCTCGAGAGGGGCAGCTCGATCATGGGGTGGCCCATCACGGTGAGGAACCAGTTCGGCGTCTCGAAGCTCATGCTGGGAGTGGGCATGAAGGGGGTGTTGATGTGGTGGTGGTTGCCGTCCTGGTCGGTGGCATCGATCGCAAAGAGGTGCATGTGGGTGTCCAGATGAGAGGGAAGGGGGCCGAGGCCCAGAGTTGACGAGCGGTCCAGTCGTAGCACTGGTCGCCCACGTAGTTGATCGCGTGCCAGCGGACGCACGCTTGGGCTTGCTCCACGTAGGGGAAGTCGTAGTAGTTGCCGGTGAAGGCGGGGTCGTACGGCTGGAACTCGAGCACAATGCCGAAGGTGGGCCGCTCCTCCCAGCCGTGCTCGTCGAACCACGCCTTCTCCTCCGGCGTCTCTTCGATCACGCCACGCTTCACCAGGAACTCGAGGAACTCCCCGCTGGCCTCGACGCACATGTTGGAGGCGCCGAAGGGGGTGGCGTAGGGGACGTTCTGTTTCGCGAAGAGGCCGACGGCCTCGTCCAAGGTCATGAGCATCTCCTGGGGTGACGCTCCGCTTATACCTCGCAGATCGCTAAGGTTGCGACGCCCCGGAGGGCGTCGCAAGTGAGAGGGAAGGGGATGGTTTACGCGTCGGCGGCGAGCACCGCCACCATCCCGCCGAAGTGGGGGAGGTGATCGGCGCCGACGGCGTCGCGCAGGGCCTCGGTCTGCACGAGGCCGTGGTAGGCCTGCTGCATCCGGTTCAGTCTCTCCAACTGCTTGTCCAGCGCGAACTGCACGACGGCGATCTCCGCGGCCGAAGCCTTGGAGGTCTTCAAGGCGCTGATCAATTCGTTGTGGCTGGAGAGAATGGTCTGCTTGCGGGACTCCATGGCGGTAGCTTGGCGGAGGAGGTAGTCGGTGGTCTCGGACATTTTGAACTCCGGGGTGGTGGTCTATCTCTCTTATCCCTCCACCAGATCTACGAGTTGCACCGAGCCGCCATTGCCTACGGCTGCCACACCCCCAGGTGGAGCTGGAACTGGCCCACCTCCACAATGCCGAAGAGCAGTTCGTCGTGCTCACCCAGGAGCTCCTTGACCTTCCCGTCCAGCTGCTCCTGGGTGAGCGCCGGCTCGTTGGGCGAGCCGAAGCCGCTGGAGTCGCAGAAGAGGGTCTCGACCCGCTCGTGCTCATCGTCGATCTCATCGGCGTAGTCACCGAGGTTGGGGAAGCCCCCGACGGCCGAAACCGTGCTCAGACCCTCGTACTCGTCGGCGGTCAAGAGCAAGGGCTCCACCTCTTGCTCCCGTGCAGCCTCCCCTGCCTCGGCGTTCATCTCGTTGATCATCTCCAAACTCCACATCTCTCACTCCTTCAGGTACTGCGGGGAAACGAAGAGCTCAACGCCCTCCTTCATGGCCGCATCGAACTCTTCGCGGGTCGGCGACACCCCGTGGTTGGTCCCACGCTTGCCGCTCTTGCTCGTGGTCGTGTAGCTGCCGTACAGGCGGCCATCGGAGTAGGCGGTCCAGACCTCCTCGGCCTCGAACCGCACCGAGGCGTACTTCTCCATGAAGAGGACGCCGATGATCTTGCCACCGATCTTGCCCCGAATCACGGGTGCACCTCACGGTGGAAGAAGCGGAGCTTGTCGGCGAGGGGCTCGCCCTCCGAGATGAAGAGCTGGAAGTCCTTCATCTGCCGTCCGTTCGCAGTGTAGTCGTAGCGTTCGATGAACATCAGGTGCTCCAGTCGATGCGGACCTCGGCCCCCACGCGGTTGGCACGGAAGCTGAAGTTGGTGAAGGCGCGGTTGGCGTCGGTGGTGAAGGTTGTGGCCTCCCGCACCGAAGGGAAGGTGTAGGTGGACCGCCTCTCCGACACGTGGTGCACGCGCTTGCCGGAGCACCGGTGGGCCAGGCCCTCCAGTTGACGCTCCAGTTGAAGAAGGGTGACCACATGCACTCGAGGCCGCGGCTTCAACGAGGCCTCCTCGTTGGCTGCCTCCAGCAGCTCTTCGATCGTCGATGCCATGCGTCCTCCTGGTTGGTGGCGTCTCGCTTATCCCAGCCACAACCCGATGTTGTCAGCTAAGCAGCCCCGCCCCTGAGGGGGCGGGGGCAGGTTAGGCGGGTCGCCGGCGCAAGCGCAGCGCCCGGTGAAGGCTCTCGCCCTCACCAAGTACCACGCTCCATCGGCGGAGGCCGCCGTGCTCCTTGAGCACGCGCTCCCCCTCGTGCTCTTGGACCCCTACGCGAACGTCGGGAAGCAGCACGTCCAGGGCCCGGGCCAGGCCCTGGGCGGTAGCGGCCTGGCAGAGGAACACCACCGGCTTCTCGAGCCGGAGTCGAGCCTCCGCCAGGGCGGAGGCGACGTCGTCTTCCGCCACTGTGGCGAGGGGGAAGGGGGACTTTCCGTGGCCGACTCGCTTGGTCCCGTCGGCCCACGAAGCCAACAGGTAGCCATCTCCCAGTTCCATCGTCGAGACGGGGAGCACTGGGTTCATGATGCTGTCCATGAGATCGCCCATGAGTTACTCCAGGGTTGGTGGTCTATTCCTCTTATCCCTCCGTTGATCTCCGCTGTTGCACGCTAAGCAGCGCCGCCCCCATCCCGAAGGAGAGGGGCGGCGCGTGCTCGGCCTAGAGCCTGACGTTGACACCGGCCGCCCCGCGGGGCTGGCCGTCGTCGCCGCGCACCAGGCGGCCGGGGGAGACGACGTCTCCCCGCTCGGCCACTCCGGGCCGGCCCTTGACCAGCCCGGACACGACGAATATCGAGCTGCCGTCGGGCTCGGGGAGGCCGATGACCTCCCCGTACTCAGTCGCGCTCAGCTCGATACCTTCGACCACCTCGACCACAGTGCTGGTCGAGGTGACCCTGGCGATGGTACCGGTCTTGGGGATGTCGAGGGACGTGCCGTCCTGGCGCAACAGGTTGAGGTTGTGGGGGGTGAGGTTGACGAAGCGGGAGTCAGCCATGAGATTCTCCTGGAAGCCGGCAAGGGTTGAAGAGAGCGCCGGCCGGTGGTCTCACTTCCCTTATCCCTCCGTCCAGATCCCAGTTGCACGCTAAGCAGCGCCGCCCCCACGAGGTGGGGGCGGCGCATCGCTCAG
>Ga0080013_1005994_pt1 | contig 11025 bp, 24 predicted proteins | sample ETNvirenome_6_85_FD_69236 | JGI IMG/M metagenome (GOLD analysis project Ga0080013, IMG submission 69236) | Marine viral communities from the Pacific Ocean - ETNP_6_85 (SPADES assembly) (version 2) | ecosystem: Environmental > Aquatic > Marine > Oceanic | place: Pacific Ocean | collected 2013-06-19
TGGTAGCCTTGATCCAGAGCCTTTTGCGTCGGTGCGGTGCTCCCACATCGTCTGCTCCGAGCACACACCATCTTGCATCGAACCCTGCTTCGGCCAGCGAAGTGAGGATTTCGCCGAAGTAGCCGCTATTAAGCAGACCTGGGACGTTCTCCAAGAGTGCGTATCGGGGTCGAACATCGCGAATACATTGGATCGTTTGCGGCCACTTGTTCCTTTCGTCGTCTTGGCCTTTTTTCTTTCCCGCAACGCTGAATGGTTGGCAGGGAAACCCTGCCGTAACCACATCGACAAACCCCGAGTATTTTTTAGATGCACCGGACTCGATGAAGTGGTCAATATCTCCAAAGATTGGGGCTTCGTCGAGGAATCCGTCTTTGATTCTTTGGGTGATGATTTGCTGACAGTATTTGTCCCACTCGACATAACCGACAGTTCTCCAGCCGATGAGTTTCGTGCCGAGGACACCGCCCCCGGCACCAGTGAACAGCGATAGCTCATGCACTAATTGGTTGTGGTCGCGCTGTTGTCGCTGCTGTCGCTGTTGTCGCTATTATCCTGCTCGTCTGAGCAGTCGCCTGTGTCGCCGCTGCTCTGACAAACATCAACACCGCCGGTTGTCATCGACACCTCAGTGCAGCCACCCATCACAGCCAGCAAAAGGATGACGGCGATAACCAACACCGCCCCGATTGCCCATTTCTGTAAATCTTCATTCATCAATCAAGAACCTCAGTTTTATGATAGGACCATTGCCAGTTGTATTCCGTCTGATCGACGGTCGTGCTCACGTACATTGAACTGCACCCGGTTAAGAGAAGCAGGGACAGCACCGCCAGGTAGGCCACAATGATGGTCGGCCATGACCATAGGAGCATTTTCAAGCCGCTCTCCTGGCGCGTATCTTTTTCAGCTCGGCCATCACGATGGATCGGTCTACCGTTGGTGCCGGCAAGGCTTGCGCCATCTTGTGATACGGTGCCAGGCGTTTGGGTTTGCACAAGTGCATAAACTCGGGCAGCGTCGGCGGCCATTCCTGGCCTTTTTCCACCATCTTGTTTACGCCGTTCCCGACCTCGCTCAGCGTGAATCTGCCCAGCCCCTGCAGCCAGAGCTCTGCTGTATCCGTGAGGTTTCCGTTAGCGTCGGCGCACTGCCCCCACGCGCTTAGATGCCGATGCCCGTAGAGTTGGGTCATCCGTTGCCAGAGCCTCGTTATTGCTCTGATCTGCTGTTCTTCGGGCAGCGAGACGAGCTTCGACTCTTGCGGTTGCGGCTTCTGCTTGTTCGACTGCACTAAGTTTTCTTCCATTGGATTTCTCCTGTAGTGGATAACTCCCAATAGGAGTAGTAGTAATAGATTCATTACTGACAGGTTCTGTGTAACCCTGAGTAACAGGGGGGTGTAACTTCTGGACACAGGGGGGTGTAACGCTTGGTAACACCCTGTACATATTTGATCGCTGTGCTCCGGTGTCCCGGTAGCGCTTCTGGACAGTGACCAGACCCTTGCTAACGAGCCTGGAAATGATCTGATTTACCGACTTGCGAGTGACCCCTGCTCTGCGGGCCAGATATGCCTGGCTCGGCCAGCATTTTCCGGTGCTGTCATCGGCGTTATCCGCGAGCAGTACCAGCAGCAGCTTCTCTGCGGGGGGCAGATCAGCGTCGAGAGCGGCAAGGATGCGCCGGATACTCATAGCACTGCTGGCGCCTGCTTTGTTCCGCTCAGCGCCGATATGGGGTCTGAGAGAGGCGTAGAATTGAAACTTGCCTTAGACCGTGGACGCACCGGCCACAGCGGGCAGGTGTCGATTTCGCACAGATGCACCTGCTTGCGCCAGTTCTGACCGACTATCGGGTCATAGTTGCAATCCCGGCATTTGCCATTGATTGCGCCGCGCAAGCTCATTGATTGGTCTGGAACACGTCAGGTCTGAGCAGTTGCAGGTACTGCAGCCGCGCTTGAGGGATGCCCTTATGGCGCCATTCGCTGACCGATGCCGGCTTGATCTCACACAGGCGAGCGGTTTCGGTTGTCCCGCCTAATCGGTCGATCACCCGGCTTGCCAGGGTCGCTTTGAATCGTCTGTTTCGGGTAATTTTCATGTCCGAATTTTAGGTACACCTTAGTTCTTTGTCAAACACCGAATTTCTCCCTAATTAGGCTATTTCGTGTTAGGATTGCCTTACTTGGAGAACTGAACTATGAACACTGTTATCCCAAAAAATGCTTGCCGGAAACTGGGTCGTACCTCGCCATTGCATCTCAAAACTGGCTGGGGCGGCAACTCCATCGCGCAGTCAAAAGAACACGATTTGAAAAAGCCTGACTCGCTCGCACGCTCCGGGTCTGATGTTCCAACCATGCGCGAAAACGTCAATGTGGTACGAGTCCTTATGGACACGCATCGATCAGATTCATTTAAGATCGGTCCTCTCAGTTTCGGCGCTTATCCGTGGTGGACAGCTTCAGAAATTGAGTAAAAAAACAGTTATCGGACGTCTGATCAAAAATCCGAATGGAGTTACAGATGGGAAGCGAAATAGGATCAGCACAGTGCCAACTAATAAAAAGATTGTTTGGCTCAGGCCCAAAGGCCAATTTATGAGCTGGAATCAACGAATCAAGCAGCGCAGAGAAGAATTGCGCATAAAGCGTTACGAACTGGCAAAAAATGTCGGTGTATCTCCCGCGACTGTTTCAGATTGGGAAAACGCCAAGATAAAAAAGATCACAACCGACAATCTGGTGAGAGTCGCCAAAGCGCTTGGCACCACTATCAATTACCTGCAGACCGGTGAAGATGAACCCCGTTTTGATCTGCCGACCGATGATAGTTTTGACGGGCTCACGGATGACCAGAAAGTTGAGGCGCAGGAACTGATAGAAAATTTCCGCACCGATAACGCCCGAGCATTGCGCATAGCTGCCGAGCTTAATGCCCGCAAAAAAGCCTGATTGGCGGGATCGGGCCCGCGACCTTCTACTCGAGCGCGGACTTACTCACCAGGAGATTGCCGACGCCCTTGGCGTCACCCGGGGTGCTGTCGGTCACTGGCTATGCGGCCGGCGCGAGCCTACCCTCACCCAATTTATTGAGATTTGCACCGCCCTTGATGTGTCGGTTGGCTGGCTCTTAGCCAACGAATCCTCCTAATCACCTTAGTTTTTGCCCTTTTTGTCGCCTGAGAAATAAGGCTTGACGAATCTCTCCGCTCTACCTTATATTCGGTATACCTAAGAAAGAGGAACACAAAAATGCGATTTGAAAGAGTACATGACGTTGAGTGGAAAAGTGAGTCACAGATTCAGTCTGTCATTGACGCATACCCAGACCATTCGTTTACCGCCCGCGCAGTGATCCAATTGATTCAGTACGACAACTGGTTGGTTCCTCAATTCGCACTTCTTTGGGAAATCGAACACTTCAGTCGCGGGACTTACTTGGGCCAAACGCACAAGCATATTGGCGACTTTGATTCCTTCAAGGAGGCGGCGGTTAAAGCGGATGATATTTATCGGCGCCGTTTCACAAAGGAGTACCTCGATTTGGCGCTTCCAGAAAACGTCAAACAGTCTTACGCGGCCTAACCAACCAACGGAGGAACCAAGATGGCAACCAATCTCGCCCGCCGCACTGACCCGGACACTAGCCACCAGGCAGCGATTCAGTTCGTCGTTGTTGGCAAGCACGCCAAGCAGATGGCCGAGGTGCTGAACACGCTCAGGCGTATCAACGCCTCGGGTGTTGTGGTCACCAGCGCCGAGCTCGCGGCTTACATGGAAACAGACCGCTACGTTACGGCCCGGCGTCTGCCGGACCTGCGAAAGCGCGGCCTGGTCGAGCAGTGCCAGAAAACTACCTGCACCGTGAGCAACACGCAGGCCGTCACTTGGAGGGCAATCTAATGCCAGATATCGAAATCTTTTTTGCCGAACAGGCAATTTTTTACCTCGGCCTGGTGGCTGCATTTGGAAGTGCCCTAATCATTGGTCAATTGATCCTCCGTTTTTTGGGCCTTGACGATGACTGACACCGGAAATCTCAAGAATCAGCTCGCCGCTATCCGCGAGGTCTGCGACGCCCTGATCGGGGCAACGTATACCGCCGAGCACTCGCACGATGAGCTTGAGGAATTATTGGTATCTAAAGAGGTCGTGCAATCTGATTTGAACAGCGCATACGCAGAGCTCGTGCAGATATGGCACAGGCGCGAGGTCAGCCGGATTACGGACACAGAAAGGAGCGAACCACGATGAAAAGTTTTTCAGACACTTGCTGGGATTGGTCCGAGATAAAAGTTGAGATCGAGGACGCTTTGGAAAAGATTGACCGAGGTTTTGCCGGCGACCCGGACACTGTTGAGATTTACATCAACCAGCTGCTTGGTGAAGCAGCTCGGTTGCGGAGTTTGAAAGAGGACATGATCAACCACGCGCATCTTTTGGTTCCTCTTTCTCCAAAAGGTGCGCACTCCCGGCGGGCGGTGGCGTCGTAGGGGTTCATTTCCTCCCCCCATCCATCGCACTTTTTGCAGCGGCGGCGCTTACATCATCCCGCGCCGTCGCCTTTTTTACACCACAACAAAGGACAAGCACATGAAAATCGTTAAGAAAGAAGAACCCCTGCAGATGACGCAGGTAGTCGTTGGCATCTACGGCGATCCCGGCATAGGCAAAACATCGGTCGCGTTTTCGACCAAGAACCCGCTGCTACTCGACTTTGACCGGGGCGCACACCGATCCGCTTTTCGCGGCGACACAGTGCAGATCGAAAGTTGGGATGAGGTAGCGAGTCTTAGCGAGAGCGACCTCAAAGGTTACGACACCATCGTGGTCGATACGGTTGGCCGGCAGCTCGACAGCATCACAGCCTATCTGGCTGCGAATGATCCTAAGATGGTACGCCGTACCGGGGAGCTCACGCTCCAAGGATATGGTGCACTCAAGGGTGTATTCAATTCCTGGCTGCGCCAGACCATGCAGATCGGCAAGGATATTGTGCTGGTCGCCCACGCTAAGGAAGAAAAGGCCGGCGGCGATGAAACCAATCAGCGCCCGGACATACAGGGCGGGAGCTACGCCGAGATTCTGAAAGCGACCGATATGCTGGGCTATATGTACCGGGGCCGGTCGGGCGCGATGCTCGACTTCTCACCGACTGAGCGACACGTCGGCAAGAACGCGCCAGGGTTCGAGCCGTTTAATGTGCCGGACCTGCACGCCCAGCCTGATTGGTTTGCCACAGTGCTGCAGTCAGCTAAAGACACTCTAAACGAGCGTAACAGCGCCAGCAAAGAGGTTGCCGCTGCGGTCGCAGAAGTACGCGAAATGGTGACCGAGGCACAGTCAGCGGCTGAAATAAACGATCTGGTAGCGGCCCACATCACCGACGCTGAGAACAAATCAACAGCGACGCAGATAGGCAAGCTGGTCAAGGCCCAGGCTAAGACTCTCGGCCTGTCGTATGACAAAAAGGCTAAGGCATTTGTCGCGCCCCAGGAGGCCGCCAGTGCTGCGGCTTAGTGCCACGCTGCTGGAATCGTCGCGCCTTTATCACGAGGGCGTGACGAGTCCCGGGGGTCAAATTCTGGTCGATCAAGCGGACCTGATTGAATCCATCGCTGGTGAGTTTGTTGAAACCGAGCCAATGCGCCTGGGCAGCGCCTTCCATGCCGTATTCGAGGACCCCGATCCGCACTTGGAAATGTGGGACGGTGCCGGGGTATATCTGTCGGACGGATACACCTTTGATGCCCAGGCCGTAGATAAGGCAGTCGCAGATATATGGGCACTGGCACCGGTGATGGAAGTCCCAAGCACAGACGCGACCCTGCAGACCGATTATGGTCCGGTTCGTATCTCAGCTCGCGCTGATGCGATAGCGGGCCTGGACGCCTGGGAGCTCAAGACCACGCAGAGATACCCAAAGCCGGAACGCTACCTGGACTCGATGCAATGGCGGACTTATGTCCTGGCATACGGTGTGACCAGTGTGACGTACCGGATCGTGCAGCTCAAGCATCTGAAAAAACCAGACGTTTGGACAGTGACTAACACCGAAACGCTGACGCTGTACCCATACCCTCAGATCACCCAGGATGTGACTGAGGCGGCGACCCGCTTGGTTGAATTTATCCAACACCACAACTTAAACGAACACCGCCAGGAGGCGGCTTAATTATGCCAATGAAACGAACCCACACACTTAAAGTTGCCGGCGGCACCTACCAGAAAGACGGCCAGGAGAAAACCCGCTGGCTGACTATCGGCGGCCTACTGCGCGATGGCGATAAGATGAAAATCAAGCTCGACACGATCCCGGTCGGCGAGTTCGACGGATGGGTGCAGGTATTCGCGGTCGAGGAAAATCCGAGTTACGGGGCCCCGCAGGCCACGGCCAGCGAGCCCTTCAATGATGATGTTCCGTTTTAACTGATGAAAAGAAAGTCATCCAATTCCTTGGATTTCATTGAATCCCTTGCGAAGGGCGCAGATGAGGTAAATGTCGCGATAATACAAAAAATGATCCAACATTTAAGCCGAGAAAAACAACGCCTCAAAACGCAACTTAAAAACAAAAAAGCAGTGATTCAAACGCTAGAGCAGGAAATTGCCCAGCAGCGCCAGCAGATATACCGTTTATGTGTTGCAGAGATAAGCAAAAAGGAAATGCATAAAGTCATCTGTGACCAGGCGCAGGTGATTTCCGATTTACTCAGCGAAAGAAAAACCACAAATCCTTTATGAAACCCTACCTAACACCGGCCGAGGCTGCCGAATACTGCGGCCTGGCCGGTCCTGTTTTTGACGATAAGGCTGCAGATTTGGGTATTTATCCCTTCCCTTTTGTGGATGCCCTGATGTATCGTACTGCTGACATTGACGCTGCAATGGCTAGAGCATGGCGACAATCTATAAACGTGGCAAATCCTGGTACTTACATTTCGTCGAAACGGGCCGGCAAGTCCGGCGCTCGCTCGGCCAAATTAGCGAGGCCCAAGCGCAGGCCGAGCTCACTACATTAGAGCGCAGACTAGACGCACCACCCCCTGCGGCCGGCCCGGACTTTCTGACCTGGGCCGAGGAATATTCCCACTGGCACGCCAGCGAATATCCCGACTCGTATTACCGGGTCGAGCAGATCATCCGCTGCCATTTAATCCCTGCTTTTGGCGACCTTGCTATCGGAATGATTAGTCCTCGCGCAGTTGAGGCATTCAAGCACGCCCGGCTGGAAAATGTCACACCCGGCACCGTGGTCAAAGAGATACGCACGCTGCAGGCTATGATTAATCACGCTATCACCTGGGACGTAATACCCCGCAATCCGATACGCCGCGTTAAGGCGCCCCGGGACCTGCGCAGCAAACCGGCGCGGTGGTACACCAAGGACGAACTCAAGCAGATTTACCAGGCGAGCGAGTACGGACCTACTTGGCAGCTCATGGCAAACACCGGACTGCGCCGCACCGAGGCGATGCAGTTGGAATGGAAAAATATCGACAAAGATGGCATCAGAATTGAGTCGGATGCCGAGGCTAGAACCAAGTCAGGAAAGTGGCGGCTGATACCCCTTTCTAAAGGCGCCAGGATCGCGCTCAAGGCGTTTAAGGGAAAGGGTCGTGTGTTGCCTCAACTGACGCCGTATTCTTTTTCTCGGGCGTTCTCACGCGACGCCACGCGGTCTGGTCTTGATGGATCACTACACTGTTTGCGTCACACCTATTGCAGCCACCTGGTCATGGCCGGTGTACCGTTGCGGACTGTGCAAGTGCTGGCCGGGCACGCCTCGTTTACCACCACAGAAAAGTACGCACACCTGGCGCCGGACCACCTGCAGGGTGCCGTTGTCAATCTTTAGCCATTGTCAACGATGAAACCGGGTAAAAAAAAATTCCCTCATTTCACCGTTTTGCCCACTCGGAGAACTGTGCAACCCAAATTGCACAATTAGCAACCGCTAATAAACGCCTAAGTCATTGATTTAATGGCGTCCCCAAGGGGATTCGAACCCCTGTTGCCGCCGTGAAAGGGCGTTATATTCCCTTCTTTTTCAGTGAGTTACAGCATCACTGTGCAACCCATATTGCACACTACGCTGCTTTCTTTTCTTCAGTCAGCTCGCTCAACTTAGTCCACCACTCGGGCGGTGCGTTGCTGTTGACTCCGAAACTGCCGCAAAATTTGTAAAAAACTGATAGCGCCTGGCTGGGGTTGGATGAGGCGATGATTGCGGCTTGCAGCTCCGGTATTGTCATGTCGGGAATCTCCGATTCTATGGTGAGAGTGATAGGGCAAAACTTCTCCCGCCGGCTCGGGTCCGACTCCAAGTGCTCGGGTAGCTTACGCATCAGTGCAGCACGCGGTAATTGGTATCCAGAAGCTGATCGATCAGATCGGCGGCGGCGGAATCGGTCAGAATGAGCTCGATTCTCGCCGGGGTTTCCGTATCTGATCTGCGTACAGCCAGCAGGTCCTCGTATTCAAACTCAATTTCGATACCGCTGTCCAATTTGACAAGGACCCCGGTCATAACATAGCAACATCGACCCGGTGCCTCTCGACCTCACCGTGGTCCTGGTGATGCACAATGCAGTACATATCACGGCCGCTCCTGTAGCCCTTGGCAGCAGTCCAGGCATCCTTGGCTGCCATCGTTCTGAAACTCTCCCAGATGCAGCCAGGATACTCGGCTACGTTCTGCGTGTGGATGTGCCCTGTATAAAAATATCGGTGTCGGGTCTTTCCCCAATCCTCGGCCCGGTCGGTCGCCATAATCCCCGGCAGCTGCGCGGGCTTAGTGGTATCGCCATGCCCGGCCCCGATCAAGACCTGGCCGAATCGGTGAAACCAGAATTTCCCCGGGTTGTCGTGAATCTCGACCCGCTCATTGCCCTCGTAAAAGAGTGCCAGGGATAGGCCGAGCATCTGACTCGTGTGATCGTCGTGGTTGCCGATCAGGTTTTTAACAATTACCTTCTCGTGCTTTTTAGCAGCAGCCTCGATGCAGGTCATCATTGCCCTCACCCCGGCGCGTAGCACTTTAGACCAGCGGGTATCTACATCGAGGGCGTGCCCGCTGCGGGCGGTGCGGTTGTCCTGGGTGTCGGAGTGGAAGAAATCACCAAGATTCAAAAGGATGCAGGTTTGGCTTTTTGGTGAGCAGGCGACCAGGCGCTTGACTGCCTCGCATAAATTGGTTTCGGCGATGGCAAGGTTAAAGTCCTCGCCGGTTTCCTCTCCCCAGGTATATAGGCCCAGGTGCGGATCACCCATTGGGTAAATACTTAGCAGTTCGTCAGTCGTGTGCTTTGGTGCTGCGCTGATCCGGCCGGCCCCGCGCCAATCTTCAAATGCCTCGGCAATGGATTCACGCAGATGCTCGTCCCGGTCAGCGGTGGCGGTGGTCTTAACCCATTGGGCCTTTTGCTCACCGTCGGCATCGTACAGGGTGCTGGTGCCTTTAACCAGGAACCCGGGCGGCGTGACCTTGACCATATCGCTGTCAGGTGCCCAGCCGCGAGCGGCAGCCTTGCGCTTGATGCGAGCAACTGCCTGGTAGACGTTGCGCTCGGAAATGCCGAGCTGGTCAGCTGCAGCAGCCCGGTGCCCATCGCTGCTTATCAGCGCCTCGATAACCCGACGCTGCGGCTCGGTGTCACAAAAATCTAGTAATCTATTATCCTGCATGAGAGGACGCACCCCTTTGGTATTGCCAAAATGGCAGAGATTTCCCCCTCTTGACTCATTGTGCTCCCGACCTTCAACACCTTTTTATCCTCGTGCGCAACCCAACCAACAGACCGGATAATCGGGCACGCTACAGCGTCAGGGCCAGACCAGCTGCTGTCTTGAATGATATCTTGCCATGTGACCTCAGCGAGCTGCACGCTTGCGCTCCAAAGGCCCGGGTAATAGCCACCCTAAAACGGCAGGCGCGGCGAATAGCACGATCAGTCCGAGGCCACCGACCTGCACCGCTTTCTCAGCCACCGACCACACCGTATCCGGGGCTTCAACGCATTGACTGCCGACACTGAGCGCAGTACCTGTGATACCTGCAGCGACCGCACCGCCGGCCACGGACCCCAAGGGTGACACTAAAGAGCCAACACCTGCGCCGATGCCTGCAGCAGTAGCCATAACTCCACCCTTAGTGAGAGCAGCACAGCCGGATAGGAGAGGTAAAATTATGATCCAGAGTCGGGCCATAATTTTCGATGTAATCGTCTGACGAAAAGATTGGTAAAGTCAGGCAGGAAGAATGGCGCAATGGCGTGACACATCACGATGATGGATGCGCCCACCATTAACAGAGAGATATATACAGTGCGCTTGCAGTGCTGCCACCAAGCGGGCCAGCCGGGCTCAATGTGGTGTGCGTCAAACACCCTCATTTGCTCATTAGCCTTTCTTCCATCTTATCCATTCGCGACTCGAACGATCTCAGCAGTCGGTCAAGTGCGCCCTGCAACTCACGGCGGCTGACCGAATCACTCTGCAAGTCTGCCATTTGTAGCCTGATGCTCTTATCCTCTTGCTGTAATCTGTCAATCAAAAAAAAGATGCGTTTCAAAACCCAGCCACACGCGATAACCACGCAACCGAAAACCATATCAAGTAGGATCGCGCTGTCCATCAGGTTCCAAACTCCTTTTGTTCGGGGAATTGAGGACTCGGATTTAATGCGAACGTCAATCCCGGCTCGGCCTTGCCCGACCACACCATGCATACCTCGACTGTTTCCTTACGCTGTTTGGCGATCACGATAGTGGAGGTCGATCTATATTTATCGACAAAAATCAAGAACGAATCGGTGTCGTTCAGCCGACCCATCGCCACCGGAGCCTCGCCAAACTTGTCGCCCAATAGTGTCGCCATCCTGACCATCGACCCCACGCAAAATATCTGCATCCTCACTGTTCGTGAAACCACATCGCGGGGAACATCGGATTCTTCTGCCGCAACTGGCGCGGCGATCAGGGCGAGTGCCAGGGCTAAGGCTTTCATTTCGGATGCTT
>Ga0080013_1005995_pt1 | contig 11024 bp, 16 predicted proteins | sample ETNvirenome_6_85_FD_69236 | JGI IMG/M metagenome (GOLD analysis project Ga0080013, IMG submission 69236) | Marine viral communities from the Pacific Ocean - ETNP_6_85 (SPADES assembly) (version 2) | ecosystem: Environmental > Aquatic > Marine > Oceanic | place: Pacific Ocean | collected 2013-06-19
TAAAGAATCTGCCAAAATCTACGGCAACAGCTTTACTTACACTTTGATTGAAGAGAAAGATTTGAGGAAACACCTCGATAAGTGACTATTTATAGATAGTCCTATTTTCAAGGAGAAAATAAATAATGTCCCAATATAAAATTACCAAGAAACGGTTAGCCCAGATTATCAAGGAGGAATACCAATCCCTCCAGCACCGGAAGACCCGCCGTCTAAACGAAGACGCCAGCGACGACACCTTTGATATGGTGGATGTGATTGTGCAGGCACTAGGACCACAACAAGCCCTTGAAGAACTAGTCCAAGCGATGGAACGCTCCAACGCCCAAGACCTTCTTGGTTATGTCATACGAATGCATGATCTTGGGAGTTCGGATGAAGTTGAAGACGAAGATGAAGACAGCAACCCCGAAGATGATTATAATTGGGTGGGTCACAAGTCTCACTACAATCGCAAAGACGAGGTAAAGAAAGAATCCCTAGACTCTATCCGTGACCTAATCCAACAAGAACTTAAGAATCTCTAAAATGCACAAGGAACTTCGACCCGAACAGGTTGATATTCTGGTCGGCTCACCTGCCGTCAACGACGAGTTCTCGAAAAAAGTTAAGGAACTTGACCGTCGCCTCCAGATGAATGGGATGTATTACCGCGATTGGGAAACACTCAACGACAGGCAGCACGACATTTTCACAGACAATTTATTTTTGGACGGTGAGTGTGCGGCCAGTCCCGAACACTATGTCAAGGGTGCAGTAGAGTCCTGCGGATGCCCAGACACAGAGGAAGAGCTACACCATCACTCCCCAGTTCTGATGAGGGAAATAGAAAAACAACAAGACATGCTCCCCGACATGACAGTCAAGATTGGGGAAAGTTTAAATAATCTAAACGAGACTATTGATTTACTTTTAGAAAATATAATTTTGTCCGAGCAAGATGCGGCAGAGGAGCAAGCGGTTGTTGCCCTCGGGAGCCCCCAAACCCCTGAAGAGTTTTACAACGCTCTTCATGCTTTGGTTGTGGGAGAACTTGAGCAAACCTTTCCTGAAATGAGGGCAAAGAAAGAGGCGACCCTTGGACGAGGACAATGGGAACTGACTGACACGGGCAACCGCCGGGCTCGCAAAAAAGCCCTAGAAGCATTACGTCAAAAGGTTCTGGATGGAAGCCTTGGGGAGTTGCTCACTAATGTGCAGGTGACCGAAACACCCGGCACTGGCAAACGAGCCTACACCCAGTTGCGTGTGCGGCTGGACGCTCCCATCGGGGACCAGACCATCCCCATTGATTACAAAGTGGAACTAGCCCAAGGTTTCGGGGCTGGGGGCACCGCCGAAGGTCGGCAAGAAAGCGAACTGCAAGATGCCCTAGAAGAGGCCATCGCTGCCAATGGCGGGGAGCCCATAACGATTCAATTTCCTAATGGGCTTGGCACCATTACCGGGGTTGCCAAGATTGCCCGAGGACCACGCCGTGCGAAGAAGGGGGAGGAAGGCTACTCCGGTCGCCGAGGAGATCCCAAAGCAGACTTTGTTCTATTAGACGCAGCCGATAATCCAATATATTATATTTCAGCCAAGGACGGCGACTCCCCCAAGAACTTCAATCAATGGGGGGGCTTCTCTAATATTCCCGAGGAGGGACTAGAAGAGATTAGAAAGTTTGCTATCTCGGCTGCTCGTTTCGTTATGGAGGACAGGGAAGCCTCCAAGACAGATGGAGACCCTTTGCGTTATTATGATTGGGTGGAGCGGGATGAAGGATATGTCTTAGAGCGTATGCCACCCGGCGAATGGCCCAAGGGACTCGTCATTGCAAAACCCATTCAGGATAGAATGTTAAAGCTTAAAGCCGTCTTCGGTGATGACTATGGCATGGCGGATGCCGACGGCAAAGCCGCTCATGGAATTGATTATGTTAATACTACTTTCCAAATCCCGTCCGGCGAAGAAATATCCTTGGAACAAGTAAGTGACGGAGACCCCGGCGTGTGGAAGCCCGTCGGCTTTAGCCATATCTTTGGTCCCGCTCAGTTGGAGGGCGTCTCGGCAGAAGAGATTGACTCCTTCATTGACAGAGAAATGGGGTCAGGATATCACCCCATCCTCCTCATACGCCGTGGAGAGTCCGGGCGAGGCGAAGGAGTTTATGACCCAGAGAACGCCGCAATTTCTACCATGCTAGGGAAAATAGAAAAGGTTCCCAAGCCCATGCGTTCGGTGCGGTTCGGCATTTTCCCAGCCGGGAACCGAGACATTACTCACGAGATGGACGACGACTTTGCTGTGATTCCCGTGTGGAACAAAGAGGCGGCCACGGCAGACCCAGAATGTGGGGGGTGGATGTGCCGGGTAGGAGATCTCAATAGAGCTGGAGGTTCAGAGACTCCATTAACAGACGAGCCCTTTGATGCTAAAATGGTTGCAGCCGCAGAGCCCATTATGAAAAAGCCGTCTGGTGCAAGGTTCACCCGATACAAATTCCCTGCTGATCAAATTAGCGGAACATGAAAGCGAGGATAGTTGAAATCTCTTTTAAGATACCCAGGTGGTAAAACAAGAGCACTCAAACACATCATACCCTATTTCCCAAAAAACCTGACAGAAATGGTCAGTCCCTTTTTTGGTGGTGGGTCCATTGAGATTCACTACGCTGACCAAGGCGTAAGAGTTCATGGGTATGAGATCTTTGAGCCACTCGTAAACTTTTGGCAAGAAGTATTAAGAGATCCAGAGGAGATCGCTTATCTTCTAGAAACATTATTTCATCCCTGCTCAAAAGAAATGTTTTCTAAGTTCCAGAAGAAACAATCTTGGGCACACATGGATGAGACACACTTGAACTGGAAGCAGTATCGTGCGTGTATGTATTATGCTTTGAACCGCTCATCATTTAGCGGGGCAACTACAAGCGGAGGATACTCACAACAGGCAGCGGACAAGCGGTTTACTGAAAGCAGCATTGAGCGGCTTAAAAACTTCTCATGTCCCTTTCTGACTATGGAGCACGCAGACTTTAAAGAGAGTCTTGCCAAGCACGATGACGACACGTTCATCTACGCTGATCCCCCTTACGCAATTGAGAACCCAGTGCTCTACGGCAAGAATGGATCAACGCATAAAGGTTTTGACCATGTAGGCCTGGCGGAAACTATGAAGAAAAAGAATAACTGGGTTCTATCCTATAATCCAAGCCCTTTTATTTTAGAACTATACAAAGATTATGAAATCGTATATCCTCAATGGAGTTATGGTATGTCTAAGGACAAGACCTCCAAAGAGATACTAATTTTAAACACGGAGGAAGACAATGATGCGTTACTTATTGATGATTAGTTTATTGTTTCCCGTCACAGCGATGGCGGATGAACAGAGGATCGGATTTGTTGCGGGCTCAACCCACGGTGTGGGACTGGGATACAGCCGGCAACAGTCTAACGGACACGGCTGGCAGGTTTCCCTGCTTCCCATCGTGGACGAGGACTTGGACGCCACAGTATTTATGGGAGGAACCTTGTTCCGAACCCTCAATTCTAACAGTTGGGGGCGTGCGTACTGGTCCCTTGGTCTGGCTGCGTTCTATCACAGAGACAGCGGCGACCACTGGGAATATGTTTGCGACGACAACGGCGAGAACTGTAGAGACGTAGAGCGAACTGGGCAATTGGACGAGGGAGTGATGTTTTCCTTTGGTCCCGGTGTGGGGCTTGAGCGTCGGTGGAAGCAATTCGCCATCGCTTTGGAGTTACCGCTGGCAGTCCAGGTGGGATATAATAACAAGAGCTTCGGCTTTCTTGGGATGCATCCCATCCCCAACTTTTCACTAATGTATTTTTGGTAGGAGGAAGATTAAATGAGTCAGGACGGCATCCTTTACGGGAATGAAATTCGGCATAAATTGTTGGATGGTGCGAACAAGCTCGCAGACGCTGTAGCGTCTACTTTAGGACCCCGAGGGCAGAATGTAATCCTTTACAAGCGTGGTGCCCCGCCAGTGATCACCAAGGATGGCGTAACTGTCGCTCGGGTAGTGGAACTAGAAGATGACTATGAACAGTCCGCCGTCGAAGTCCTGCGTCAAGCAGCCCTGGAAACAGAAAAGACGAGCGGCGATGGTACTACCACCAGTACCGTTCTGGCTCGGGCTATTCTTACTACTGCCCAGAAGCATCTCGCAGCAGGGGCCTCCTCCACGGAGCTTAAGAGGGGCATAGATCTTGCTCTTGGGGCCATCACCCAGCGTATTGGGGAGATTTCCCAGCCAGTTTCTAGCGAGGAAGAGATTTGCCATGTGGCCACCGTGGCTGCCAATGGTGACGAGGACATCGGCAGCCTGATCGCACAGGCGGTTGCCTCTGCCGGCAAAGACGGGGCTATCACTATTGAGGAGAGCCGCTCTCTTCAAACATCGCTAGATGTCGTTGAGGGGTTTGCCTTTCCTGGCGGATATGTATCCCCTCAATTTGTTACAGACGAGCGACGGGGCACTGTGGAGTATAAAGATGCTCTTGTTTTGGTCACTGATGCTACCCTGGACAGCGTGGAAGAGATGTTGCCGCTCTTAGAGGTGGTGGCCCGTGACGGACGAGCACTTGTTATTGTAGCAGAAGAAATTGAAGGGCAGCTTTTGGCGGCACTTATTGTTAACCGTATGCGGAGCAACATGAAGATCGCGGCAGTTAAGGCTCCTTTATACGGAGAAGAGAGGCGAGGGCTGCTAGAGGATCTGTCCACGATTACTGGAGCCACGTTTGTTAGCAAGGATAGGGGGCTACGCCTCAAGGACATAAAGCTAGAGCATTTGGGGTGTGTTAAGAAAGTGGAAATAAGCAAGTACCGCACTACGCTGGCGGATGCTGACACTGATTATGACGCTCTGGACGAGCGACTCGAAATGCTCAAGGGACAAATAGAAGAAACACAAAACTTGCACGAAGCCGAACGGATTCAACAAAGGGTTACTCGTCTTTCTTCGGCCATCGCTGTGATCCGCATCGGCGGAGCTACTGAGATCGAAGTCACAGAAAAGAAGCACAGAGTAGAGGATGCCTTGGAGGCAGTACGCTCCGCCCAAGAAGCGGGTGTCGTGCCGGGGGGCGGCACCGCTCTTCTCAAATCCGCTCATTATGTTGAAATCAACCCAGCGACCCAGGACCAAATGCGGGGAGCCCAAGCACTGCTGGAGGCATGTCATGCCCCTATTACTCAGATTTTAAAGAACGCTGATATATCTACTGATATTGTAATAAATTCTTTGCTGCATGACAATCACGAGAAGAATGTAGGATTTAATGTTCGGACTGAAAAGTTTGAAGATTTAATTGAGTCGGGCGTAATTGACCCGGCCAAAACGGTGAGGTGTGCGTTACAAAACGCCGCCAGTGCAGCAGGAACGCTGCTCACAACTAATTGTGCTGTTCTTCGGAAGGGTGGTGAATAAAAACACAAGTCTAGCGACTAATTAGAGCAGCCGGTTTCATACATAAAGACCAGTATATTTTGTGCTGGTCTTTTTTTGTCTGGAGAACTACTATGAGCGACGAGATTCTAAAGATTGTCTTGCAAAAAGTCGAGAACATGGAGCAGAAGATCGCTTCTGCCCAATCACTCAACGGGGGGTTTGACAAGTTGCTCCTAGAGGTTGAGCACATCAAGGAAGCCCAAGTGGACATCCTTGAAGGGGTGCGAGGGGTCAAGAGAAATCTTTACGAGCCGGACTCGGGATTGTTTAGCCGTGTGAAGGAACTAGAGATGGAATCCTCCCGCCGCCAAGAATACATTACCGAGACAAAACCCATCGTGGGACAACACCAAGAACTTCTTCATTGGAAAAAAGAGGCAGAAAAAGACCTAGGCGAAGTAGAAAGGTTAAGGGTGGAGGTAGCCAAGCTTCAGGACTGGAAGCAAGGAATACAAAAAGTAATCTGGCTCCTCGCTACTGCTGCTGGAGGCATGTGGGTCAAACATTTTATGGACCTGATGATGGCACAGTGATGTATGGTGACAATACCATCCTATATTTACTCGCACTAGTGGGGGCAGCCTTTGCAACTGGGTTTCTATATTATCGTGAGCTTTATAGAAATTGCGAGAAACAAAAAGAAAATCTTAAAAAGAATCGCTTTCTCTTCGACGACTGGGGAGAATAGCTCTTTAGTGTTTTCCAGACTATTTATAATATGAAACTATTAATGGAAAACTGGCGACGCTTTCTGACCGAAGAAGAGGAGGGCCCGCTAGACCCCAAAGATATTACCACAATAGGACAGCTTCAAACTTATTTTAAGTCCCTAGAGCCGTCCAAGCTTAAAAAAGTTATAGCCAAATATGGCTCGGCTGCAACCAAGCTGACGGGGTATGTTATGGGTGGGGTGGCCGGTGCTTACGCTGGTCCCGCTGGCTTTTCGGCAGGAGTGGGAGCGGGCTTCGTGGCCCAAGAAGCAATCGAAGCCCTCCTAGTGACTGCGGTGGTCGCATTTGCCAACGTAGAAGACGGCACTTATCCCGAAGACTCAGCTATTAGTTATTTTGATCTCGACGACCGCGTGGTTAATTTTTTGCGGGACATTGAAAGCAAAGGAAAAAATCTGAACAAAATATCTCAGCCCGAAAAAGAGACTCTCGACCTTATGATCAAATACATTAAGATGAAAGCCAAGAAGGCGAAGGCTTCGGACACCATAGGATCGGTGCTCAATCTAAAGGCGGCAAGGGTTATGGATAAGAAATTTGCAAAATATCAGAAAATAAAGCTGTCCCACGCTGACTAAAAACTTGACATCCCTCCCTTCCATGCTAATATATGTATGTAAGGGAGAGAGAAATGTTTTATAAGGTCGTTATCTACAAAGACTATGATGGTTCCAAGAAACTTGGACACCTTCCCTCAACAGAGCAGATTGTGAAGATGCTCAAAGAAGGTGGGTCATCCCACCTCGGAGATTCTAAATAATGAGTTACTGGTCCCAAATGTACCGCCGCCCCCAAAAGGCTGAACGCCTTGAGGTTAAGAACGGCGAGGCTCGCTTTGAATCCTTGATGGCTAAGAAGCTGTCCGAGCGTGACCGCAAGTTTGCTGAGTCTCTCAAGGCTCAGTTCGAGGACAGCGGCAAGTTGAGCCCCAAGCAGATTGAGTGCGTTGAGCGTATGGAACAACGCTACTCCCCAGCCTCCGTGTTGAAGCGTGAGAACTGGGCTCAGTCCTACAAGGGTGACCACCGGGAGACTGCTCTCATCGTGGCTCGCTACTATCGCAGCACTCAATACTTCCGAGACTTGTCTAGCCGGATTCTGCTTGAGGAGGACTTCGTTCCTACTGAGCGACAGTTTGATGCGATGACCAAAAACAAGTATGCTCTCAAAGCCATCGCTACTGCGACTGAGCCCCCTGCCTTCCCGGTTGGTTCGCTTTGTAAGGTGCGTGCGAATTACAACTTGGTCAGCAACCGTGCCCTTCACGACCAGATTGCTCTGGTTATGGATAACCACCCCATCGGGCTCCACGCCTCCTCAACCCTGCTTGTAAATGGGGTGAAGGTCAAGTTGGAAGACCGCTGCCTGAAAGCAGCAAAGAAAAAGAAATAACTTAACAAAATCTCAATAATGAGACATAATCCTAACAAGGAGGGTTTCGCACATGCGAGCTAATATTAATTTTGAAATAGGGATGGATCGGGTGCAGGTGATTATGAATGCACTCGTCCTGGAAGAGGCAACAGGTCTTCAGACTGCCGTCGATCATTTGTGCGAGACGACGCCAGAAGATTTGTACGATGGCTTGTCCGCCGCCTTGGAGAATATTCATGCGGTCACTCGGCAGTTGGAACAGTATCGTGCAATGATCGCCTCCTTCCAGAAGGCGAAGTTCGAGACCATGCTTCCACAACCAGCCGCTTCACCGCCTCAAGCTGAGGCTTCTAGTATGGCTGACGTCCACGCTGCGATGGAAAGTATGAAAAACTTCGACAGCTTTTTATCACAAGTATCTGATGGTCCAGAAGTTGATGATTTACCGGGAGGACTGGAACATGATGACCCCCAAGAAGGGTGATTTAGTTTATCTCCCATCAGATATAACTCTGATTGATGATTTTACTGTGAAGAGTTGGATCAGGCTTGAAGAGCCAACTTTAGCAGTCATGGTTGAACCTCAAGTAAATAAAGAAGATATATACCACAAGGTCCATGTATTGGGCGGGGAATGGTATGTAAGAACAATGGATACAATGGAGGTAATGTCCGGTGCTTAAGTTTTCAGAAGTATATGAAAAGCAGGTTAGAGTAGTAAGCGAACGCCCCGACGGGTCGGAATATATTAATTTTCAAAAGGCCTACGACACTCGGGAATGCCTTCTGAACCCACACTATATTGTCTCGGTTCATCCGTATGAATTTGGTGCCTCTTCGGATGTCAACAAACTGGCTGCGAGGTTTCCTGACGGAACGCAATTTAGCGTGCTGGTCCTTGATGGAAACTCTTTTCGGACCTCCGAAATGATTGTGGTGGGATCCTTTGACAAGTCGTGCAGAACACTTCAGGAATCTTCCCCGTGAGCTTAGCAACCTGGGAAGACCTCCAGCAGTATTATTGTGCTACGAAGTGGAATAAATGCTCCGGACGCTCGGAGCCTAATCCGTTTTTTGAGGAGATGGCAAACCGTCGGTATAATTATGCTGCCTTTAGCGATTACGATCGATGCCGCTTTATTTTTTTGAAGGAGGTCTTAAAGAGTGGAGACAACAAGACGCTTGTCCGAAAAGGCCGTTTTATTTGGTGTCGTAATTTACGATACGAAGGAAAAATGGGTACTGGTCTTCGCCACATCTCATTTACTGTAGATAGCGGACAAAAGCGATTTACGGTTGCGGAGAACAACATGCTCTGTCTTCCCTCCAAGACATTTATCAGCAATAATCAGTTTTTTCGACACAAGGCTTCCACCTTTCGGGGCTTCTCGTCAGCGTTTGCCTATAAGCAGGCTTTTCGGATGATGGTCAAGGGCAGCGGGAACCAAGCCCAAGAGTTTGTAAGATATATGGAAGAGCAGAACCCGCACAAGGTGGGGACTTTAGTAGCCCCTCGGCTAGGGTATTTCTATCCCGACATCACCCGCTGCAAGGGCAGCGTTTCTCAACAGCATCCATACGGGATTATTATGGGCACTTCTTTCGCCCGAGGCGACCATCCTCGTAGAGAGTTTTATCGAGTTCGTTTCGGCGGCACTATTTATGAACAGGTACACCCTGTACAAATGGAGATTATAAATGAAGTTTAGATTATATACTAAAAATAGTTGCCCTCATTGCCACGCTGCGGTGAGACTGTTAGCAGAGCACAAAAAAGAGTTTGAGTGTTATGCTCTGGACACCAAGCCTGAGCTTTTAACAGAAATCAAGAACACTTATCGCTGGGAAACTGTACCAGTTGTAGTAGAAATCACTCCAGGGCACGAGAAGTTTATTGGGGGATACACTGACCTTAAGGAATACTTAGAAAATGGAAAACAACTTCTTAAAGGATAAAAAACTTAAATGATATGGAAATCTGAAATTTCATCCCTTGTCAAGGATGTAGAACTGCGAAAACACCCTGTTATAATCAAGGTTAATAAATTTGACGAGAAATCGGCTAATGATTTTAGCCACAAACTGGCCCTCGCCCACAGCACAGGACAAAAAGTCATCCCAGTGGTCATTGACTCTTATGGCGGACAAGTATATTCTCTCATGACTATGATTGCTGCCATTAAATCCTCGGAACTCCCCGTGGCTACTATTGTAGAGGGAAAAGCGATGTCCTGTGGTGCCGTACTCCTTACTTTTGGAGAGGACGGAATGAGGTTCGCCGCCCCCGACGCTACAGTTATGATCCACGACGTCAGCAGCGGCGGCTGGGGAAAGATAGAAGAATTAAAAGCCGACGTAAAAGAAGCCGAAAGGCTTGACGAGAAGATATTTACTATGATGGCTCGTAATTGCGGAAAGAAAGATGATTACTTTAAGAAAAAGGTTTTTACTAAAAAACATGCTGACTGGTTTATGGATGCCCAGGAAGCAAAGAAACATGGACTTGTCAACCACCTGCGTGTTCCCAAGCTGAACATCAAGGTAGAAGTGGACATTGACTTTGAATAATGGTAGAGTGGACACTCGTAGCGTTATTGGCGTACAGCTTTCCCTCGTACTTCGATACGGGACAAGAACTCAACGCCGCCGTTATTATTGATAAGTCTATTCAGATTGCCGAAGATCCTTACTTTATGGTTGCCCTGGCTTGGACCGAGTCCCGCCTGAAAACGGGAACGGTTTCTCGAACAGGTGATTACGGAATCTTCCAGATTAATTATCGTTTTTGGGGAAAAAAGTGGGGATACAAAGATCGCAATAAATTTTTAGTAGACATGTCAAGTGCGGCTCATGCCACCATCGGTGCCGGCGTCGTTCTCCAAGAGATGAGAAAATACAGGGCGTGCCGAGGGCTCAACCTGCCAGCGTGCTACAATGGTGGGCCCGGCTGGCACAAATCGAAGAACAAGGAAAAGATAATAAAGTACGCCAACAAGGTAAACAGAATGCGAGAAATCTTCAAAAAAAGATTTCCAGGCTGGTCCCAGCGGTGACACGGCAGTTTTATGGACTTAAGATTATAACTATTCTTAATGCGACTGAAAAGTTGACTTCCGATCTAGAGTATTTATGTTCCTTGGTTGAGCAGCCTGTGGGAGAGTTTCCTATTCGGGATGCAAGAGCTTATGCTGCGGCTGTCACCATATTGTCCAACCAACTGGATTTTATTGTGGAAGAATTGATTCAAAACGACTTAAGTGATGATGAGGAATATGTTAAACTATCTCAGGAGGAAGTGTTGATGCTTAACGCTTACACCGACAGTGCTGAGGATGCCCTAGGGTGGCTGGAGGAAACATGCGGGATTTCACTACAAAACAATTAATGTATATGAGTTTTTATTATTTTTGGATTATCTTTCTCGTAGCCTGCATTTTTTATGATATCTTTAGTGA
>Ga0080013_1005996_pt1 | contig 11024 bp, 11 predicted proteins | sample ETNvirenome_6_85_FD_69236 | JGI IMG/M metagenome (GOLD analysis project Ga0080013, IMG submission 69236) | Marine viral communities from the Pacific Ocean - ETNP_6_85 (SPADES assembly) (version 2) | ecosystem: Environmental > Aquatic > Marine > Oceanic | place: Pacific Ocean | collected 2013-06-19
CTAAAACATTTAACAAACAAAGGAGCCAACAATGGCATTTGAACACAAAGAGAATACCGCTACGGTATTTGAGAACGATAAGAAGTCAGCGGAAAATCAACCCGACTTTACTGGTAAAGGTAAAGTGGGTGATGAAATCATGGAGTTTGCAATGTGGAGGCGCACAGCAAAAAGCAGTGGGAATGAGTATTTCTACATGAGTTTCAAGAAACCGTCTGAGAAATATGGTAATAAAGGGTCGTCTAAGCCGGCTTTCTAAGTACCACGTTAAATAGGGTCGTAGCGGGGGTGTTTCCCTCGCTACTTTCCCAGCCATACCTTATATCGAAAAACTTGAGAAACGCCCGTATGCGGGCAATTAGGGGCACTTTTTTTAGAGAATTATAGTTTAAATGGTAATATGTAACCAATGTTCAAATATTGTCCTAAAATAGAAAGAATCTGTGCATTCTGCGGTGAAGCCAACTGGAATCCAATGAAAGATGAGCGAACTGATGAGCCAGTATTATTTTGTGGGGCGACTACCGGCTATGAAACTCGGGTGTCACCATTGCCAGAGTGTTGGTTGGATATGACCAAAGCTATGCGGACTAAATATAGGAAACAAAAGCGGGCGGAGTATGAAGCGTTGAATCCGAAGAAGTTAGATTATAAAGTAATAGGGACTAAAAGATATAAGAAAAGTTATTAGCGTAAACTAAAGGCGCTTTTACGTCTTCCCTTTTTAGGTTGCGTAGCAGGGTCAATACTTTCTTTCATTAGTCTCTCATGTTTACGCATTAAATATTTATTAATTTCTTTTGGGCTAATGTCATCCATCATTAAAGGTCTTTCTACAAACTCTTTATTCCATTCTCTTATTAAACGCTTAACCATGATGTCGTTACCCTGTAACATATAATCAAAGATTTCTTTTTTAGTAGCTGTAAGCATAGTCCTTCTACGGTCAGCTCTTTGTTTAGGAGTTTCAAACCGCCTCGCGAATCTTTTCGGGGCAGTCCCTAAAACGGGGGCAACATATTTGATGGCTCTTTGGGCGGTGATAGCATGGGGCCCAAGCTCAACCATATCCGTTCCTATCCTAAGCATTGCATCGTATAGTTTAAAAGCGTCTTGTATTATCACTGGTTTTGCAAAAAACTCAACATTTCTCCAAATGCTTTCGGATGCTATAATATCCGTTACAACACCAAAAGAACCAACCGCTGTCAATCCTTGTATAAAATCTCCCATTGTATACTCTTTACCGTCAACGTCAAGCTTATAATTATCATCATAAATATCTTCGCCAGACAATCCCCTAGAAAGGGTAGCCTTGGCCCAGTTAACAAAGATACCTCCGGCAAACCCAGCTGCACCCAACCTTAAAAAGAAAGCCATATCTTTATCTTTCATGGCTTGATTGGCCCAGCGCAACATCATCTCTCCCTGCCTATAGCCAAAGCGTTTAAACAATAAGAAAGGTTGCATCTTTGGGTTAGCGGCAAACGATGGTTCTAAAAATACATTTCTTTGTAATTGGGTGTTCTTTGAAAATTCAGACATAACTCTACCCATAGATTTGGCGGTCATTTTCATACTCAAGTCCCTGACGCCCATCTCTCTTAAATTCCTTATCGCCATGTCTCTTTTCTTAGCCTGCCTTAAAGTTCTTGGTTTTGATAAAGCAATCTTTTGCCATCCCTTCGCTGCTTCAAAGACCGAATAAGCAGACACAAGTTTATTGATTCTGTTAATGCCTTGGAACTGAGATATTTTAGTAGTGAAATCTGCAAGCCTTCCCAATTTGCTTCCCTGCCCCGACTGAAAGCCTACAATGATATTATGTAACTCTAAAGTTCCAGCTCCAGAGTTTTTCCTTATATCCGCCCTGTATTGTTTGTCCGTTAAGGTTTTAAAAGAACCTTTAAAAAATGGTGCATAGCCAAGCCTTAGAGCAGAGGATATAAATGTTTGTGTTATGTTTGGTATTGTTGCAAAACCCAAACCTATCTTAGTGGCTACTTGAAAGTTAACAAAATCATTCAAACGGCTTTTAACTTTAAAACTATAATTTAAGTCTTTGTCTGTTTCTATTAAGCCAGTATACGTATCAAACGCTTTCCTTAATATCTCTTCTTGTGCATAAAGTTTTTTATCATGCAAGGCTTGGAGCTTAGTAAACATCCCCTTGCCATTTTTACCCACCACCTGAGCGTAAGCAATACGTTTAGTAGCCTGAGCAAGATAGTTTGTTAAGACAACTCCAGCATCTCTTTCGTAAAACTCTTTTGGTAAGGTAAACTTTCCACGTTCCTTCTCTAAGTTTTTATTTAAAACGACTCTTTCGCTCAACACCGTATCCCTTAACACTTCAAACGCTTGAGCTAAAGAAACATTAACTTTTTTATTAGCTCTTCTCTGCCCTTCAATCATCTGGAGTTGAATACCTCGAAGCGCATCTATCGTTTCTTGAGACACCTCTTTCGTCTTCAGTAGAGCTTCTAAATTCTGCTGGAAACCCTCCTTCTGTACTAACTTTGATGACAGTGTTCGTGGGTCTAAGTCAGACAACTTGTCTATATCTTTGTATAAGGCTTTGATTACCTTGGGTTTTATTATTCGCGGGAAATAATTATCTAAGAATGGCGCAAGGTCTAACCCAGCTCTTTTCCCCACGCGATATACGAGCTTAGTGACATATCTTATTTCTTTTGTTCTTGCTATGTCCTCTGGCCTGTCACTTTCCATATCGTTGGCAAGCTCTTCTCTTAACTGTTTTTTCTTTTTGCTTTTAAACAATCCACTTAGTTTTCCAAATTTATGTGACACCCCATCTTTATCAATGTATGTCGCTTCATTAAGTTTGGAAGCTAAACGAGAGAATATTAAAGAGTTCTTGCTATTCATTGTATCCATCAATAGCTTGGCGGTTTGCGATATGGGGTCAGTTAATTGAGTGACCGAGGGCTTAATATATGTTTCGGTAAAACCCCTTAAAGAATCGTATATAACGGGAGGCATTGCCCTTTTTAACAGAGAATCCCCAGAAACATTTGGTACATCAATGCCAGCTTTCTTATACCCTTCTAGTATTTCATTAGTTCTTCTTGATGTCTCAAGCTCCATTAAAACTTTATATTTTTGCTCTTGAGTTAACTTGCCAAGGTTAGTGTGGAAACCTTTTTTACCTTTTCTACGGCTGGGTGGTGGTGGACTTTCTACTCCAGAAACTCGGTCAACCACCGCCTTTAAGTCTAAATCATCAAAGTTTAATTTGTTTTTTAAACCAAATATTCTTTTGGTAATCTTAGTATTAATGTTGTCACCAAAATTATCCTTAGTTCTTTGGTATGTTTTAAAAAATTGTTTTTTAGGAACACTCGGTAATTTTTTACCAGTCTTTGCATCTTCCAATACTAAATGTGTTTCTTTTCTTTCTTTGCCTGTCCAATCCGTGATGATTCTAACATTCGACTTACCGTCAGACCACTCCTCAGCTCCCCTTCTGTCCCTCGCATGAACCGCAGCTTCTATCTCGGCATCAGCCCTTAGCTTCTTTTGTTTCGCAGCATCATCTATCATTTTCCTAGGAACGTCAATAGTCTTTTTAACTATAGCTTTTTTTAGAGAAAGTCCCCCAATAACACCAGCTGCGTGTATAAAAGAATCTACAGAGGGAAGCTCCCCCTCGAGAGCTGGACTTACAGTACCAAACACACCAGTCTCCACTCCTTTTTCAGCGCCTAAAGCCTGATATTTACCCAACCCTTTCGCCGCCGCCGCTTGCTGAACCTTACCACCAATTCCCCCAGTTAAAGCACCTAATGTCGCTCCCTTGGCTGCGTCCTTTAGAGTTGTAACGGCGTCTATATCGCCACGGGTTACTTTTTGTCCCAATGCTGATTGTAGACCTGAATAAAAACCAAGGCCGGTAGCCCCAGTCACTGCTTTAGCTCGGGCTTGATTAAGTATTTTAGCAGAGGCTTGATTGACTAATCTTGTAGCTGCTGTCTTCTCCATGCCAGCCTTAATAACTTGTCTCTTAGCGAACTCCTTAGTCAACCCTTTAACAGCAAGCCCCTTGACAGCTGCCCCTCCAATACCACCACCCATTACCATAGCGGCAAAGTCAGTAGGCGTAGCAAAGCTCATAACGGTAGCGGCTATATCCTCTGCCATATTAGGGTCATAGCCCTCATCCACTTTAAAGACCTGCTCCCCATTCATAACTTGGCGAGCCATACCTTCTATACTTTGATTGTAACCCTGTTTTACCCAGTCTGGAAGCCACTCTCCGGGGATAAACCCATATAATTTACGTTCTTTTTCTGTCTGTCCACCGGGCATTGAGCCGTATAGCGACATTAATTCAGCTTGTCTTTCAGCTCGGGTAGACATTATAAAACCTAATCTTTAAATTTATAATTAGGGTCTATGTTTAATATTTTCTTTTTTAATTTATTAATCTTAGACTCCTTCTCTTCAAGGGAAAAATTGCGTTTATTTATTTCTTCTATTCTTCCTGTGTACACCTCGATTGACCGTTGTTGATTCTTAGATAGCTCTTTTTTAGCCGCTTTCCCTTTATGTTTATAAACCATACTTAAATCAATAGACTGTACACTAACATTAGCCTTCTTTATTGATTCCATAAATCTCTTTCTTGATATTTCACCGTCTTTTAATAAACCAAAGAAAAAATCAACGTCACTTTTTTGCTTTGCGTCGCTTCCCGTATAAGCAGAAGGAGCCTGACTGGTATCCTCCTCAGGGGGAATGATATCTTCTTCGGGGGCAAGAGTAGGTGTGGGTGTAGGTGTGGGTGTAGGTGTGGGTGTATCTTGGGTTTGACCGCCCGTTAGAGACCCTAAGTCCCCACCAGCTCTACTAATTTGACCCCCCCCCTCTGGTGAAAACTGGAATGGGAAAGATGGGTATGTTTCAGTAGATAGAGGGCCAAAGTCAGCTATATAGGCATCAAGTTCATTGTCGTCTATATCTTCTACATTGTCGTAGGTAGGATACTCTCCATAGCCCGCTCTATATTCTTTCAACCCTGATTTTCTAACTTCTGCTAATTTATTAACTATAGTATTTTGGAAAGCTACTGTTGCTTGTGGAGTCAGTGTTTCCCCTACCGCTCTGGGTGCGTATGTACTGGGGTCTTCGAGTTGAGTAATTAACTGCAAATACTCAGCTGCGGCTTCTGTTCCTTTTAATTCGTTTAAAGTGAATTGTAATTCTTCAACACCATCGTCAATGGTAGTTTTAACAGTGGTACGAGCATCTGGTGTTAAGTAACGGCTGGTAGATAGCCTCCTTGCTGCCACTAATCTTGCTTCTGGGGGAAGTGAAAGCAAAGAGTTAACTTCATGTTCCATAGATTCTGTTATGTCTCTATGTTCGTTAATCCTGTCAACCATTTGCTGGTCACCTTTAAACTTGCTTTTTAATAGGTAATCCTGAGCCTCTTTATTCCCCGCTAATGCGCCAAAGTTTTGACCAAATTCATTGTACTCTTGTGTTTTAGTAGCATTATCTAAAACAGCTGTTCTATATGCTTCGTCTTGAGTATTTTGAGTTTTTCTTTGTTCAAACTGCTCTCGGGCTAATTTATTTCTTTCTTGATTAGCGGTAAGGACTTGACCTCTGTAAACATCATCTTTGATGCCCTCCTCTTTCATATATTGAAACTTCTCACGCTGCAAATCTATGTTTTGTTTAGCTCTATATATCTGAGGCAGTTGAGCTAAAAACTGTCCTAAATAATCACCGGGTTCGTATCCGTTAGCCATTATCTCTTACCTTTAGTTTTAATATACTATCCATATTGTTGGTCGTAGTAACCCTGCATTTCTTGCTCATATTGTTCTTCAGCATCGTCTTGAGACATATTAGGGTTTTGATTCATAATATTAGTTACACCCGGTGGCGTCCTCACAACTGATGGCGCCGCGCTCCTGTCAAACTCAAACTCGCCTTTGCGTTCAATGTCCTGAATACCTGCCAATACATCGGCCTGATAACCTTCAACCACTCCACGTCTTTTTCTATCTATATCAGTATATAAACCAGTCATAGAACTTTGTAATTGTTGACTACCAATTCCGCTCCGACCAAACCCTCTTTGGCCCGCAGCTGTTCTAGCCCCTCCCCTGATACTGCGAGTTGCTTGCTTCCCACCTGTATATATGTCACCCACTTGCTGTGCGTAGCCCATACCAAATTGGGGTAGGTCACTTGCATACTGGGCGAACCTAGGGTCATTCATAATATTACCCATACCCATTTGGCTCAACGCTCCCCCTACATCAGTTGCCGTACCATATGCAGCATTAATTCCACGACCAGTTGGGGTCGGCTCTTCTCCACCTGCTCCACCTGCTCCACCTGCTCCACCTGTAGGGCCCAGAGTGTCACCAAACAGGCCAGACCAATCTGTATCGGGCCCAAACAACGGATTGTTACTTCCAAAAATTTGCCCACCATACTGCATCTGTGGTACCATATAGTTAATAAGACCGCCGCCGCGACCAGAATATTCTACAACATAAGGATTACCTCTCCAGTCAAAAGTTGAACCTAACCCACCTTCTCTCGCTGCTTGTGCAAAGGTGTCTTTAAAACCAACCGGGGTTCTTCCGAAAGCTTTGTTACCTGCGAATGGGCCTTGTGCAAAAGAAGGCATATCTAATCCCAATCCAGCGGAAGGGGATGTAACAGCCGAGGCTGTATCTAATAGCGGTGGAGCAATAGCTCCAGCAGCAGACGACAATGCAGATGGGGCTGACAGCATTTCCATTGGCATTTTCCCGCCAAATTGAGTTCCTAATTCTCTTCCAAACTCCTTAATCCCCTCTCCTAATCCAAAGAGTTCTCCAGAAGTTTGCGCTTCCCTAAATGCTTGACCAACCTTACCCATCCCAGTCCCAAGGGCCTTCCCTGCTTTATCATATATACCCGGCATTATAGCTGCTTGTGCAGCACTTACTAAAGCTCTTTCCCCAATTCCTTTTCTAAAATCTTTTTCGCCCTCAGTTAAATCTCCCCTAGTTTGCTGGGCATACTTACCACCACCAAAATCAGATTTAGCATAAGAGCTCTCACCAGCAGCTCGACCAAGTCCTGCGCCAATTGCTGTCCCTCCCGGGATACCAGTTAATGTGCCGAGTGTACCACCAACAAAACTTCCTATACTTCCAAGAAGTCCAGCTTTCCTTTTACGTTTAGCTGCGGCTCTCTGCTTTTTTTCAAGCCCTCTGATTTCACCTTGATATTCACTCTGTCTTCTTGCAGAAGCGATTCTTCCACCGAGTTGATAATTGTTAGATGGCCCTAATAAACCACCGCCATATAATTCCATTAAACTGTTTGCCATGATTATGTCCTTGTAAATTCTAAGTAATACCAAGCGCCAAGCTCTTTTCTATAGAGCCTTAACTTTCCATCAGGTGTTTTTACCATTCTCTCTTCACCATTGTTGCCAGAAGCGCTGGCTGGAAAGCCTATTTGAATCTTGGAGTCTGCTTTCTTCGCATTGTATAAAAATCTTTTTTCCCTATCAATGGGCATTATGTTACCCTCTTATATATAGGTCTGTACTCTATCCCAATATTATTTATTGTTTGAAGGCTGGTTCCATTTAAGTCCAATCTTAGCTGGAAAGAGGAAGCAAGCAATGGAGTATCAAATGTATATCTATTAACGTCTAAATCTGCGCTTGTAGACGCTACTGTAGAACTTGATAAACCAGAGGTGGAAGAGCCCTGTCTTGTCCCGCTATCATTTACATAAACATAATTAATTGCGCTTGAGTTAGCTGCGTTACTTGCATATTCAATAGTAATACCATAAATCTTTTTAACCTTATTTGGTAATCCGAAATCGTCATCTTTTAACGTGATATCAAATGTCGCACCAGCATCCGGTTCCCCATCATAGGACTCCAGCTCATCAGTGCCAATACCTAATGTCATTTGATTGTAGGCGTCTGTAATAATGTTTGTCTTGATTGCGTTATCTGCCAAGTCTTCAATAAATGTAAAACTATTCGTTGTAAAACTATATACATATGCATCACCGCTCGTACCACCGGAAGCAGCCGCATCTCTTATAACGACTAAATGTTTATTAACTGGCTCAAACCCAACCATGGTGTCTGCGTTGACAAAGGACTTCCAAGTGGACTCCAATATCTTCTTTTGTAGATTGGTAATCTTTGAACCATCATAGAAAAATAAACCCTGTTTATTTGCCCAAGCCACACCAAAATCTGTCTTAACAACAGCAGCATGGAAGGGGGCACCCATATTTTTATGCTCACTCTCTAAAAACCATTGAGTGTCAGAACCACCACCTACGTTGATTATATAAAGAGTCTTTTGTTTGAAAGCCAAGATACGGTCTGCAAAGGATTCTAACTTAATAAAATCTTCACCATCGTTTATACCTATCTCTATAAAATTAGTAACTGGGAATGTATCAAATTTATTTATCTCACTATACAGTAACTTATCAGCCGAAAGCTCAGTCTGACCATTTGCATTAATAGACCTTACATTGGCTATAAACTTTCTTCTGTTGGTGACAGTGCTGGTTTTATAACCCTCCCCAGCTGCACCAACCGATGCCGTTGAAAGGTCTGAGGAATACCCGTTTAGGGAGGCGAAGGTGTCAGAACTATTAATACCTATATTAATTCCACCAATAAGATAGGCAGACTGCGGATACATAACATCCCAACCATTATAATCAGCCTCCAAACTACTCCTGCATCCATCCGTTAAAGAGATGTCAATAAGCAGTTCCCACTCGCCTTTTAATGTGCTGTTCCTACAATAAATTCTTCCGCCTGTAACCCTATCGGCATATCCATGAGACGCAATAACAGTACAACCTAAGTATTTACTAGCTGCTACAACAATAGTTCCCGTCATAACGGTGGGTAACGATTCTTGATTCCCGTCATAAATGAATGTCTGAGCAAATTCATATGTAGCGGCAGTAAACGAACCAGAACTAGTTGGCACAACTTCCAGATTAAAACCTAACCCAGCGTCTGGGGCGATAAAGCCCCCTACATCTGAGCCAACACCCCACGCCTCTGCAGAGTCCAAAATAAGAGTAGTATTGTTTGTTCTCGATGCAATCCCCTGCACCTCACTACCGTCTTCATTAATAGCTACGTATAAACCGCTATCAAATTGAGTATCGAAAGTTGATGTATAGGTTGTACCGCCAACAGTTAAAGTAGTACTGGGGCTTCCTGCGCTTGTAAATAATAAATTATTTGCAGTCAAAACCGCGGCAACTATTCCAGTCCCAGCAGTCCCACTAAAGGGTGGTAGGGGAGGTGCGCTATCTGTTTTCCAACCTGTTACATTTTGTACACTACCGCCACCAACATTTAATTGTGTGCCACTTGAATCTAACCAAAGTTTTTTACTGATATAACCATGCCATTTTACCGCGTTCCCAGCCCCAAAATTGGTATCACATACTCTCACAGCGCCATCTGCTAAATCATATATAACAGCACCGCTAGCTGTTGTACCTAAATCTATTGCATCTTCAGCCCAAGACCCGCCAGCATCAAAAATGTCTATTCTGGTATCAGAAGTATCATCTGTATCTGCTAAAAAAGTTCTAACAGTGGCAGTATTTGTACCGCCAACATTATAATCAAATGTAGCCTGAAATAAGCCATACCCAGCAACCGTAGCGTCTAGACTTGGGACTGAATAATCAGAAGTATTATCTGTTACTTTACCACAGGACTTTACCATACCAAGTTCGTCTACAATAACATTATTAGCCTGTGCTAATTCATTATCTTGAATAGAGCGAGAATTAGTTTTAGTATTTAAACCACCATCAAATCTAGTATATGTTTTAAATTGTTTAGGCATTATTCCTTTAACTCGAAATGAACTAAATCATCAAACTTATTATCTTTAGTTTGGGTATCCATATCCCAGTCGCCGCCCCATCTTATCCTTAAACCCATCTGCTTCGCCGTTCCTAATACGTACCCTGCAAAGTAGTGGAACCTATCACGGTCATTCCAATCTATCGGGTATGGCGCAACATCCACAGCAACACTCGGAGACGCATTGTGTTTACCGTAAGGAAACTTGATTTTACTATTCCCTTTATTATATGCTTCATCTTGTTTCTTTTGACCCCTATGTCCCTCTATAATCGTACAGTCAAAGTGTTTAACAACCTCATTGAATAATTCTTGTAACTTTGAATGGCAAGTATTTAATCTATTTTTAGACCTTTTGCTAAATCTTGGCATCTTTAATGAACTTTTTAATTTGTCCCCAAAGGATATCATCTGCTTTGTTTGGGCTCGCCTTAACAGCCATGTCACCAACTTTGATAAGAATTGCCTTAATATCGTACTTTTTAACATGCCTAGCAACTTCCTTTTCAATTAGTTGCCATACATCTACTTTTTTTAATTTTTTACTTAACCAGCTCACTATTTCCCCACTAATTTATATATAGCCTTCTTTACAGAAGTCCAAATTAAGTCATCCCATTCACTTGGGCTTAATGCCACTACTTTATCCACTACCAATAGACAAATAGCATACAGCTCCCAATATTCAACTAAATTCGCAATTGCTTGTTCCATATTACCCTTTCGTATTAAATAGCCAACCTATAAGACCGCCAAATACAACTGAAATGACAGACCCTATAGATTCTAAAGCTGAAGTTTTTTGTTCTAAAATTCTTACGCGGCCATTTTGTTCTTTAACTAAATTCTTAATTTCATCAGCTATCTCTTTAATATAATGAATATCACTATTTTGCTTGGCGCTCATAATGGTCAATTCCTCTAGTCTAGCTTGAGTATCTGTTCTCCAATTGTCCACTTGATTCTTATTCATTTTCCATTTATCCTGCCTTTTAAGTATGCTAGGTCGTCTGTAACATCATTTAATTCCTTCACTATGTCTTCTCTATGTCTTTGAGAGATTTCATCTGAGCGATTCCATCTATCCAACATCTTTAATACTATTCCTTCTACA
>Ga0080013_1005998_pt1 | contig 11021 bp, 15 predicted proteins | sample ETNvirenome_6_85_FD_69236 | JGI IMG/M metagenome (GOLD analysis project Ga0080013, IMG submission 69236) | Marine viral communities from the Pacific Ocean - ETNP_6_85 (SPADES assembly) (version 2) | ecosystem: Environmental > Aquatic > Marine > Oceanic | place: Pacific Ocean | collected 2013-06-19
TAAGGTTTGACCCTCTTTTTGATCTTCAACTATTAAACTATGCAATGAATCCGCATTTCGAGACGCATCCGCTTGCATTTTTCGTATAAACATTAATGTTTGTTCTTTTTTTGTCATTTACTTTCTCTTTCGTATTTTTTAATCAAATCATCTATTTTATTAACTAATTTCATTTGATCCAGGGGTTGTTTTAATTTTGAAGAATCAGATCGAGTAGCGGTCCCCAAAACAACAAATGTTCTAATTTCTTTAAGAAATTCTACTAAATCTTTATGATCTTTCATCGAAACAATAATACCACAAAAGCAAAAACGTGTCAACTAAAACTTGAACCACATCCGCAAGTTTTTTGTGCATTGGGATTAATAAATTTAAACCCCATTCCCATCAAGCTAGTAACATAATCAATTATTGTTCCTTCAAGGTGTGTGGCTGAGATTGGATCCATATAAACCGTGAAGTCATTAAAATTCATTACTAAATCATTTTCCTTAACTTTAGTAAAATCTAACACATATGAGTATCCTGCGCATCCGCCGCCTCGGACACCCACTCTTAAACCGACTTCTGGCTCTGATTTTTCCGCAAATATGGCATCTTTTACAGCATCAATCGCTTCTTGGGTGAACGACACGGGGGCATCGTCAACGTCTTCGATTTCTAGCAGATTTAGCGATTTTTTAGTCATCTTCTTTAAAGTTATATTCGTTTAAAAAATCTTCCATAAGCATTTTTGCCAATGGATTAGTTTTGAATAGTTGTTTGATCTCATCGAGGTCCAGTTTTTCAAACTCTTTTGTTGCTTCACGAAATTCTTGTCGAGTAAAACCAAATAAAGTTTTTTCTCTTTTATTTTCCACTTCTATGTTTTCTCAACTCAAATGAAGAAAGTTCAAACTCATCTCCTGAAAAATCATATTGGGGTTCAAACTTGGGAACGCTTGAACCAATACCTTGAACATGGCGAATGTCTGTTGTCCCACTCTCTTGTTTCGGGAAAAACTGTGCTGCCCAGTTATTATGTTGAGCATATGGATCTTTCTTTGGATTGATCGGATGATTGCCACATCCACACATCACCATCGTTGTTATTTCTCTCTTCTTTTTTTCTTTAATCTTTGGTTTCCACGCTTTACGATTTTTTACTTTCGCATTTCGTGGTTCGATTGTAAATGGGTCGGTGATTAGATTTCCAATCAAATTAATTTTATTCATGCTAGCTCCTTTTCTGGACTTTGAATCTAATATCTTCAATAAAGTCCTTATAGTATTTATGAAGCATTAATTTTCTTTGCCTAACTTTTTTTTCATATCTAATAATATGATTTGCAGTCTTTCCTCCTGGTTTATATTTTCGCCAACCATGCCCAGCAAAATAACAACGATAAGCCAAATCGCCTTGACATTGTGGATACTTTGATCGATAGGTTGTTAAAACGTAAACGCCTGCTTTAACGCTATTTAAAGGAACAAAAAGCTTTTCATTACACTCTTCAATTGATTTGTATCCTGTTTTTTTATACCAATATTTACACATAACCTGAAACAAACCAACAGCACCTTTATAAGATACTGCTCTCGGGTTTAAGTCTGATTCTGTGATTGCTATTGCTAAAAGTTCATACGGATCATGATCATTTTGTTCTGCGTATTTAATAATCGTTGTTGCGTGATTGATTTTAGGTTCCTTATGTAATCCATACGGATCCAAAGAACCCAAAACAAAAACGGTTGGTAGAAATAATGCCGCAACCCATTCCATATTATTTCTTTTTATTCTTCTGGATCAGCAAAAGTGTTTCTATGTGGTGGTTTGTTTTTGGTTTCTATTTCCCACCCTTCATCATGTGGATATGGTTCACAATCCCAACCATAATCATAAAAGTTGTCTATATCTTCTTCGGTAAAAATGTTTTCTAAATCAACATCATCGTCTTCCTCAATGGCTTCCGTTTCGAGTAACTGTTCTGTGATCAATGCTGTGATTTCGTCGTGCTTCTCATCTGAGATCGTCTCAGATGCTTCTAAAAGGTTTTTCCATGCTTCCTTTGCAGACATTTTTCCTATCATCATGTCTTCAATAATTTTATTTGCTAAAAAATCGTCCATATTTTTCTCCTTTTCGGACTTTTTATTTGTGAGTAGTACATTACCATAAAACGCAATGTTTGTCAACTGCTAAATACAAATGTTTTGAAAGATATTCCTTAAAAATTGTGTATATCTTGCGGGATCTGCTGGATTTATATTAATATATCGATTTAAATCATTATAAGTAACCATATTCCATGTAGTTTGATATGCCTGTTGACTTATAATAAATACTTCAATTGAGTCGCCCGTAACACAATTACCAATCCCACAATTTGAATAGAGGGGAGCAATGTCTGACTGGTTTATGCCTGTCCAAGTTTGGGGAGACTCATCAGTAATAATAATAACATAAGGATAAGCATCCGAACGCCAACCAATACCAAAAGGATCGGTGGGGTTGCCAAGCATCTGTGCTATGTCGTAACTCGGTTCAAGTCCGCCACCACTACAAGTTACACCAAATAATGTAGATTGGAAATCAGAGGCAGTGCTTAATGGAGGAACCGTCACAACCCTACCAGGACTACGTGGATTAGCACTATAGTTTTCTGGAAATGTTACAATACCAAAATGATGTTCAGTTCCAATGAAACCATTTATATAATTTGATATGCCTTGAACCAACGCATTAATGTATGTACACATTGATCCTGAAACATCAATCGCAAATATCATATCTACTTTATCATGGGGATTAAGGTCTTCATCAACATCACCATCGCAATCATTATCTAAACGATCACAGATTTCTTGTTGGGGCGAGATGTCTCCTAGACATTGATCCCACAAACCAGACATACAAGTTTGGGTTCCAAGTTGACATACACCAACGCCAGCGAACGCGGCATCACCGCAAGCCTGCGTCATTCCATCAATGGATCCATCGCAATCATCATCCCAGTTATTACAAAGTTCTGGTTCGCCACCAAAGAAACGGCAGGGACCCCATACTCCATTGATGTCGCAAATTGTTATTCCAAACCCACATTGAACTGAATTGCCGGCATTATCAACAATGTTACTTCGACAAACAGCAGCATCACCATTAATACATGGACATCCTTCATCAATCTCGCCATCGCAATCATTATCTAAACCATCACATAACTCTGGTTGTGGTGTATCTGCTGTACAATCAGTCCACTCGCCTGTTGAACAAAGTTCGTATCCAGTTCCGCAAAGTGTTGCGCATGGGCGAAAGATTTCTTCATCAATGAGACCATCACAATCATTATCAGCGCCATCACAAACTTCACCAGTAGGATAAACTGCGCCCACACACATTTGCTCTGTATCCACACAAACCTTGTCTCCATAGTTACAAGCGCCAACATCAGTTTGCCCACAAGATTCTACTATCCTTTCATCTACATCGCCATCGCAATCATTATCTAAACCATCACAAACTTCTTCCATCGGTCCTTGTTCGCCTCTGCAAGCCAGCCAAAAACCACCACCGCATTCTTGTATACCTTTACGACAAATTGCAGGAAGTGAAAGCATAGTCGATGGATCGCCCGTCCAGCATTCACGAATGACTCCTTCATCAATTAAGAGATTACAGTTTTGGTCTATGTTATCACATAGTTCATCAACTCCTGGGTGAATGAACATGTCGTCATCATTACAATCCCCACCGCAGGAAGTCCAACCATCGTTATCTTTATCAAAGTCTTCGTCTACTTTTCCATTACAATTATTATCTCGCCCATCACAAACTTCATCGTTTGGACCAACAAAACCTTCGCAGTATTCTTTGCCGTCTTCATCACATCTTAATGTTCCAAATTGACATTCTCCCAAAGCTTGGGGTTGTTCTATGATAACAGAATTGTCAGATCCAATAGCACAGGGGATAGGTTGGGGGCAGATTTTCGACAAACCTTCATTGTCGTCGCATCCAATTAATGATAACGCAACCGCGAATAAACTCAATAATACTATTCGGGAAAATCTTATCCCCATATTAGTATCTATGTACTAAAAAATGAAAAGGAAGTTTATTTATGGATAGTTCTCAATGAACGTCATTAGTGCGTCATATTTTGGGGCGTCTTCGCGTCTTTGATCCTGGTATTCCAATGCTCCCCATGAACCCCATGAATTTGGAATATAAATATAAGAATAATAAACAAAAGGACCATCGCCAATCGCGAACCATTGGTTTAGATAATCAAGATAAATGGTCTTCATTCTTGGGTGACGATTTGCTTCTAAAAATAACTGACGTTGTTGTTCGTCGGAACCAACAAGGTGTTGACCGCCTTCGTATGTAATGTGTTTAAGTCCAAACATGCGTGCGTTGTCCGCATTTTCTCTTTCGTTTTGCATTACTTGCGCTATGTCCGCTTCGAGGTTGTCTAATACTTCGCTGACTGTTGATCCACCAACGCCCATGATATATGGAGCACTCGCATAAGCATCTGCACTCATGTATGCGTTGTTCCATTCCATAACAGCAAATCCTTGAAACGGACTAGCAGATTGTCCAGCAATAACACGAACTAATTTCTCGGTTCCCAACACATCTTTCCAAATGTTAAAGATTTCAACAGAACGAATGGAATAATACCGCCAACCCGCCATCCAATCTTCTGTCCCTAGTCCATTTTCAAGTCCTTTTTCATTAATGTATTGTGATTGTGGGAATACACCATTCCAAATCTCATTTGAGTATTCAATGTAAGAAGTTAATTCTGGGTCAAGTTCATTTTTAACTAATGTAGCAAATTGACGAACAAAATCATCATTTACTTTGTGCGGCATTTGAAACCAAGGGTCGGCATGAAGTGTGTTTGCTAATTTAATCATCCAAATGGGGTGAACACCTCGCCAAGTTGATTGAAATGAATTCGGGTCTGGTAAATCGCTCCATTCAGACACAGCATCATCGCCAAATTGTTCATTAACCATGTGCCAATGCTGAAAACGAATGATTTTAAATTTAGAAAGGGTTTCTAAGAATAATGGGTGGAATGGTTGCGTCTCGTATGTACTCTCAAATCCAGGCATAATGACGCGGATGTTTCTTATTGGGTTTTGTGGATTGGTTGCAGTTATTTGAGCATAAATGCCTGCTGGACCAGGAGATACATTCAAGGTCATTCTTCCTGGTTGACTTGAAGTGACTTTTGCCTCCCAATGAAATGATAAATCACCTTCGCCATCATAAAGAACCACGTATTCCCCTCTTGGAAAGTGTCCATCGTGTTCACGAAAAAGAAGTGTCCCAACAGCTTGGTTTGGTGCAAGTGAAGCAACCCACCCTTCTGGTGTAAGATCTATATTGTTCCCACAATTACATGGTTCGCCAGTACAATCCCACACTTCCGGTGAAATTTGTTGAGGAATCCAATTTCGCGCTGTTTTAAAAGCATCCACAAATGGCCAATGACCAACCCACTCTTGAACGGATTCAAGATTAATCCCTAATGGAGAATTTTCATTCGCCCAAGAAACAGTTGCGGTTGTTCCAGAATCAGGATTTGTTTCAGCGTCAGGGAATGTTTGAGCATCAGGAGGCACAACAACCCCCGTATCGTTATCAACAACACCACCGGCATCAATTAAAACTTCTGCGTCCCGCTGAACAACATCGGCATCTTTATTGAATGAAGGTGGAGGATGTGTTGAATCGGGGCAACCGAAAACGATAAAGGCAGTTAAAATGAATGACGCTAAACCCCCAAGACGGGTAGTAAAAGCATTTGTTTCCAAAAAAGGATTCCTTTCTTACTATAAATATAGAAGAAAAAAATTTTTAGGAAAATAATTTATTTAAAACCCAAACTCTTTTAGTTTTTTAATAGCTACTGTCGGATTACCATGATAAAGAATTGCTATTCCACCAGAATTTTCAAAAGCAATTGTATTCTTTTCAAAGTCATCAATAAGAATTCCAGTTTTGCCTTCGTGTTGTGCGAACGGACTCTTATCATATTCTACTTTAACCCTTGCTTCGCCCGACAAACCAAGATGGAATTCAACCCACTCTCTTTTTCCAGATTTTGAATCTTCATCTGTTGGTTTGGAAAGAATGATCGGGTTGTATTGTTTGATATAGTTCCAAAGTTCTTTTCCGCCAGGCATCCAATCAAGGTTCGCCCAAAAAGAACTATTTTTCGCCATAACTCTAAACATAAAGTTACGAACAGTTTTGTTTTCACTCACAGATTCTTGGGTTAGTTCTTCGCCGTTAAGTGCCTCTCTTGTTTCTTTTTGAGCTTTTATCCATTTATCTTTAGCATCAGGAGGCGGATCGGCATAAATGACTTTACTTACTCCACTAATAAGATCAACCAACACACCATCCAAATCACAAAAGATTTGATATTCTGATTGTGGTTCATCCTGTTCGTTAATAAACTTTCGCCAGTTTTCAAGTAGGAGTTTCATCTTCTAATAAACCTCAAGTTCCCGTCATCGTCTGCAATTTGTGATGGTTTGGCTTCAAGCGGATCACCCACATATTTATATTCCCCTGGGTTATCTGCCTCCACAATTTTATCTTCATCAACAAAAGCATACACCACATAAAAATCTTCGCCGTTATAAATCGCTGATGTTACCGCGTGGTCACCAGCGAACTTTCTTGATAATGTAACATAATCATCCGTTCTTATCGTGTTCGTAGAAGCAGGTTGGGCACGAAAAATCTTTACTTTTTTACCTTCGCTTAAATGCGTTCGCCAGTTTTCCATTAAGAGCTTCATTTACGATTGTCCTCGCCAACCTCTCTTGCAAGTAGGATCCTCAATGTCAATCACTTTGATTCGTTTAGGATCAAACATAACCCAATTATCATCTAATTTGATACTATCAAATTCCTCTTCAATTTGCATCAAGGCAAGTTTGTCATACTCATCCCAGCCTGCTGTTTTATCAGCAGTCAATTCAACTTTCATTATGTATTTAGAAGAACACGCGCCGCTTTCGCCTTGAAGAATTTTGTCTTTGTCTTCAGAAAACCATATCACACCTTGCGCTCCAAAGTCCCTACTGAATTTTCTAATAGGCACATTGCTGCCGTGATAAGCGATTATCTTTTTCGCATCTTCTGCAATGAACTTCCTAAAATTTTCTATCAAGAGTTTCATTTTTTCTTAATCTTAAACCTCACGGGTTCTTTATCTGCGAATGGTCAGGTTTCCTTTAAAGCTTGTTTTGCGCTGCGACGTTTACGGCGCGTGTCTTCTGCTTTCTCTGCTTTTGTTGCGCCCTTTGGTTCTGTGGATTTTTTATCTGCCGCATCAGCTTTTCCTTCGCGCAAAGTTCTGACTTGTTCGAGCGCATCTTCCATTTCCATGTCGCCATCACGAACTGCCATTGCCATATCAAGAATTTCATTGTCTACGAAGCCAAGGTCTCTGCGATCATTGCCTGCATCTACCCAAGCATTTTCTAATTCATCTGCAATTCTGTCCGACTCTAATTCTTCTGGAGTTGTGGGATATTTTTCTGTATCAGCTCCGTGCTTCAATACATCTTCGGGAGGAACGCCAGTTCTAAAGGGACGACCCGATGAAGAAACATCAGGACGATCAGCAAACTTTCGATCTGCCATCGTTTCATGTTCATCGTCATACCAGTCATCACCTTCAAGGACAATCTTAAGCTCTTCTTTGATAATTTGTTGCAATCTTGATTTTGTTAATTTCATTTCTTTTTTACCTTAAACCTCACGGGTTCTTCTTCCGCGTGTGGTCACGTTTCCTTAAGATCTTGCTTTGCCGCTTTGCGATCTTTTTTTGTGGATGCTTTTTTCTCATCTTCTTTTTGACGATCTTCATATTCTTCGTGAGTTTCATGAGGGTGTGCTTCACCACAACTTAAACCATCATGTTCCATCACTTCGTTGATTAATCTCACTAGTGTTTCTTTTGTTAGTTTCATATTAATACCACTCCACGGGATCAAAAAATGGAAGTTCTTCAAAGAATTCTTCTATTATTTTCTTATCCTCTTCTGTATAATTAGTTTCATGCGCGACGATTATCTTATCGTTGCCTCTGTTTTTATTATTGTAAGCAACCTGTCCAACTGGAATAAGATTTTGACGTTTATCTCCTGTGCTTGGGACGATAATTAAATCCCAACCCATTCCATCAATCGGGTTTATTAAGTTCTTCCACTCACCATAATCAAAAGGAAGTTCGTATGATTGATCTGTTCCAAACGATTTGGAAGTACCTTTTGGTTTATCAATATCGATTTCTCGATTTGGATTGTCTTGAAGTTTCTTCATTAATGTAGGAATATCAAGAACTTCTTCTTCAACTTCTTCTTGTTCTTCTGTCTCTCCAAGCAAACCCCAATCAAAATTGTAAGGTTGTATCTTTGCTTTTTTAAAAAGCTTTTTCTCGTTCAAATAACGTCGCCAGTTTTCCATTAAGAGTTTCATTTAAAAATTTATCCTCATATTAAGACTACCGCCCTCATCATTAAAAAACTCAACTAACTCCTCAAAAGTTGCGTTAGGATGTTCTCTATTTGCAAAACCTTTATTGTGTAGAACCTTTAACGAGGATAAACTTGATGCTTGACCAGAAATTTCTTCACCGGGATATTCTTGCACAACAGCATCAATCAACTTACTTCCGATGCCTTGTCCGCGCTTGCTTTCATCAACCACAAATTCATAAATGGAATGTGCTCCCCCAGCATAAGGGGAATTTTCCCAAACAACAATCTTACCACCATCAATCGATAAAGTGTTAACAGTGATTCCATCATCACGTACCTCTTTAGATGAAGAAGTTTTGTTGCTTCTCTCCAATAATTTAACTTTCCCAGAATGTAATTCACTTGGTTTGGACCAATCGGGATATCCCATATAAACGGGAACTTCTATTAGACCAGCAAGTCGTGCGGCATAGGCGCGGTGTTCTCCATCTATAATATCCACGCGCCATGTTCCATCCATATCATCTCCCAACCACTCTAACTTTACCACAATTTCCGGTACATCACCCGCATCTTTCATTTCAGATGCATATTTTTCCGCTCGCTTTACATCAAATGGTTTTCTCGACCCAACAAAGTCCGTTGACATCATTCCACTCATCCATTTTAATTTTTCTGATTCACGCGGCACGACGAAACCATATTCACCAGCATCAAGCCACATTAACAAATGCTGCTTCACTTTCTTCCAGGGAATTTCCTCTGCATCTGATAATAAATCTGTGCTCTGATTCTCAACAAGAAAGTTCCGCCAGTTTTCCATTAGGAGTTTCATATTGATAAATATTTACGCCAGTTCTCAAATAAGAGTTTATCAGAAGCGTTCCTGTTTGTCAACTTCTTATTTTCATTTGTTTCCTGTGGTTCTTCTGGTTGTTTTTCTCTTGCGCCTTCTAATGCTTTTTTATAACTTTCTTGTGCTACTTTTATTAAATCTTTAAATCGATCAGGACTATCGACAAGATTAAGAAATCGTTTAACTTCATCAATGGCAAAAACACTTTTTGTTCTTAGATGTTTCCGAGGTGCTTCTACAACATTCTGAAAATCTAATATGAACTTTACCTTTATGCCATCAAGATCAACATGAAGACCTTGTTTAAGGGGATCAAATACTTTATTAACTGGTAAAATATCTTTACCAGATGCTTTTAACACGTTATATGCGGCTGTCGTAAACAAACTATTAAACTTATTTTTAATCTCTTCTTGTGTTTTAATATCATATTTTTTAAAGTTACGATAATCTTTGTCCAAAATCATTGGATTTCTAAACGAAGCAACAACCTTGTGGTCATCCACATCAAACTTTGCTGTGATGTTCTTATAATGAGCAAACTTCGTTATTGCTTTTTCATATTCCGATGGAATGCGTTCAATAATACCTGCTTCGGAAAATGCTTCACGCATTTCTTCCACCGCTTCGTCAAAGTTATCATCACCACGTTTAACTTCATCGACAAACCTATCAAACTCATCAATATTGTTTCCAAAATCATGAACATCCCAATGAGCACTCCACTGATCATCATAAAGTTCAACATCCCCCATTTCAGCATATATACTATTGCTGCTCAGAATACCATCTATAATATCACTAACTTCTTCTTCTCTGTCGTTCCAACTGATCTCTTCTCCATCTTCATCATATGCTTCACCAAACAAATCATCAAGTTCGAAAGCAATATGCCCACTAAACCAAACCGCTTGTTGTCCATCTATAACCTCTTCATCCATTATTTCGTGATAAACACCAAAATGTTTGAGTTCGTTGTCTGCCCTATCTTGGATTTGTTCTGCTCGTTCCTCAATACCACCGTCTTCGATTTCTGCGCTGATTTCATCTTCATCTTCTGATTCATCTGGAACATCACCATGTTGTTTCAAGTCATCATATTTCTCTTCACCAATGACAGATTCTAACATTGCGGCAATAACTTCACCATCTTGCGTATCTCCATAGGAACCGCCAAAGCGAGAAAACTCATCAGATGTGATTGCGTCGGCAAGTTCATTTGGATCGCCAAGTTCTTTTTTTTGTGTTTCCAATGCCCATTTCGTAACACCTTTGAGAAAGTTTGGTGGAGTTCTTGCGCCGTGTGGGGCGTAGGTTCTGCGTTCTGGTGCTGCGAAAGTTGTGGATCCATCGCTATATTTTCGCAAACGAACACGACCTTCTGGTCGCAAGCCTGGTATTCCTCGTTCACGATCCTCAAAGATTTCTTCTCCACCAGCATCAAGATCAACATCTTCTGGTTTAGTTTTTGATAAATCAACATCAAAATATTGTTCAAACTGTTTGCGCGGAACAAGATATGCAATTGGTCCATGACCACGACTTTCTGCAACTGCACATTGAAAATAACCGCCGCCGCGACTGTGACAGGAATTGATGCTGTTCATATCACTCATTCGTACAACATCAACAGGATGTCTTGACAAGATTGTGATAAATGGTGATTCTT
>Ga0080013_1005999_pt1 | contig 11020 bp, 12 predicted proteins | sample ETNvirenome_6_85_FD_69236 | JGI IMG/M metagenome (GOLD analysis project Ga0080013, IMG submission 69236) | Marine viral communities from the Pacific Ocean - ETNP_6_85 (SPADES assembly) (version 2) | ecosystem: Environmental > Aquatic > Marine > Oceanic | place: Pacific Ocean | collected 2013-06-19
TGAATATTTTTTAATTTGTTCAATGATATACTCGAACCTAGCTTTTCCCGAATGGGACTCTTTTGCGTATTCTAGGCCGTTCTTGCCAATCTCAATGCACAACTCGGGCCTCTCAAGGTAAAACGTCATTTTGTCGTAAAGCTCACCCATCGAAGAGTACTCGACGTAGTGAATGCCGTCTTCTGGTTTATCAACGAATATTATTTCCGTCCTTTGCGCAAAACAGCAAGAGGCGTTTGCCATATTTTCGAACAGCCTCATACAACTATTGCCTGCGCCCCAGGCAGATAGAGATATCAGCGACCTGTTAATCGTCTCCGTGTATTTATCGTAAGGTAGGCCTTTGGCAATAACAACGTTGTAATTTGACTTTCTATCTAGATCTCTGCAATACTTGTCAATTTCATATCTAAGGCCGTTTCCAACATGACCAAAAGAACAGAATACGTCAACATCTTTACCTAAGTTGTGTCCTCCGAAAAACTTGTTTTGGCACCCAACATTCAGTGGAATGAGGCCCATAGCCTCGTCTTCAGGATAACACTCTCGTTTGAAATACCAACGACAGTAAGCATACATCTGATCATTGATCCAAGGTGTGCCTTTGCACCTCCTAGAATCAAACTTAGATTCGTAAACTTGGCTATTTATAACCCCCCACGGGGAGGTTATCATTTTATCGCCATCTGGATAACCTGTTGCAGTCCATTCACTACCGTCAATATAAGCCGTTACTTCGGGCCTATTGATTGCATTAAGCAGGTTGTATTTTGGAGGGCGGTTCCCTCTCACTTTTCCAAAAAATGCAAAAATATAGTCGGCGTCCTTTCCATGCTGGACAACTTCATGCTCGGAGTAATGACGGATGACAGAATTACCTGGGTCCGATGCAATCACGTCAACGCCAGCATCGTTCATTCCCTCTATTATGACGCTACAGACAGCGTCCATCTTCCTGTCAGGCGTTATCGCTACTATTTTCATTAGCTGCTCTCAAGATGTAATCAGGGATGGAAACATTACCCATCCCCATAGAGTGTTCGTAATTTATACCAGGCCTTGCTGGATTAAACGGGATTTTCAGGGTCTCACGTACGTCATTTTCCAACTCATCTCTCAACTTTACCATCTGTTGTGGCGTTAGGTGATCCGTCCAAACGTATGATACGTACCCCCCTTCGGGATCTCCTTTGTAATAGTCTAATTCAGACAAATAATCGATAGATGCTTGATATAATCTTTCCCCTGTCACATCGGACGTGTAGGTGTAATGATCACCTGTTTTGACGGCACTGTCGAAATATGGAGAGCCTGGGTACGTTGTTATGATCGTACAGTCAAAATCGTCTGGTTCCGTTTCCAGTAACCATTTTTTGGTATTTTCAACGGAAGCAGCGTTCTCGCCAGCATGGCCCAACGACATTAATGCCTTCACTTTGAGACCATGCCTTTTTGCGATTTCTACTGCCCGAGTATTGTCCTCTCGGCTAGCTCTCTTCTTAATCGCCCTAAGGATATCAGGATCTCCAGACTCGAATCCAGTAAGCAGCCATCTAAATCCAGCGCTGTACATAGCGGCCGCTTGGTCGTCTGTGAAGAGCTCAGCTTTAACAAACCCGCGTAGTCTAAACTCAGTCCCGAGCCGTTCTTGCAGACTAGATACCTCATTCATTAATTGAATCACGGATTTGTTTATGTTTAGCTCATCATCGTAGAACATGAATCCAGTCATGCCGTAGGTCTCGTAGAGGTGTTCGAGCTCCTGTATTATAGATTCTATAGACCGTACTCTTATCTTCCTTAGGAATGGAGAATTTCTACCGCTGCAAAATGTGCATTGGAACGGGCAGCCCAGCTGTGCTATCAAACTTATTGATTTATGTCCTTCTATCTCATAATGATAAGAGTCAACATCAACCAAGTGTCTGGCCGGCATGGGTAAGCTGGAAAAATTCTCATTCGTCAAAAAGAATGGAGACTTACGATCATCAGCATCGATGATTCCTTTATCAATTTTTAACGCCTCGAATATCGTAAATTCGCCATCGCCACAGACCAATATATCAAACAGACATTTTAGTTTTTCTACGTCTTCAGTAGCTCTGGAACTGTATTCTAATCCTGCCTTCTTCTCGGCTTTGGACGCTGCGTTCATTAGAGTGACGTGGGGACCCCCTAGGATTATCTTATAGGAAGTGTTCATGGATTTTATGTATTTAGCAATCTCTACTGCAACAGGAACCTGGGGCGTTGTAGCGGTTATCCCGAACGTCATCGCTGAATTGCTCACTGACGAATAATCTCCGATAACTTCCAAAAAATTGGTTACTCCGCTGAGATCAAGAACATCTACCTTGGCCCCTTGTTCCTCTAGGGAGGAAGCTACCTTGAGAATCCCTAAGTGCATAAAAACCCTCTCGTCCAGAAGGAAGGGCGATGGAGGAATGATCAAACATATTTTACCTGCCACTTCAGCCATTGGCGGGCCCAGTGGGGTTGTATGATTCTACGTAGACTGTGCTTGAACCTATGCGTTTACATAGTTCCTCCAATTTCTGTACATCTATTGAAAGACCGTCTCCCCTAGATGTTGTAGTTACGGTACGTTCACTTTCCTTAAAGGTATGCATTGCGCCGCCGTCCAATATGCCGGTTCTAAGTCCACTTTCGTGTAGTTTTATACACCCCAGTTTTTCGAAATCTTGCATAACTGGGCATGTCTGTAATCCGTCGAAGAAAGATAGCAGGAGATCGGTCCTCCATAACGTCGGCCTAGAAGTGTAGTGCCAGTTGTTTTTAAAAAAAATATTCGTTCCGACGCCGTAAGGGCCTTCCCATTTTAATGGCTCGTTCGTAGTGGTGTTGTAGTGCCGTACTGAGTCCGGGTTGATCGACTTAGGTGTGTGGTAAGAATTGAATTTCTCCATGTGAGCCACGCTATAAGCTGGAACTCTTAGGCACCCAACATCCTCGTGTGCATCCATAAAATTTATACAATCTTCCACGAAACGATCGTTGTAAACAACAAAATCGTCGTACATGTAGCAGCAGTAGGAGTGTCCCCTATCTTTCGCTACGCGGGCAGCAACGTAAATTGCGCACACGTCCCACAGGTTGTCTTTGATGGAAAACATCTCATCGATTCCGGACTGCATTCTAATTTTTTCTTCTGCAACCTCACTACAGTTGTTCGCTATAGCCACAACCGTACACGGCTGATCGCGCAGAAGGCTCATACTCTCCAGGCTCTTGTAGAAATTGCCTCCTCGGCGTTCTTCGTTCTTGTCGTTGAGATAGCAGAGGTACGAAAACAATATTGTACCTTTAGAAGAATGAGCCATGTTATAAACTCTCCAATATACTCATGAATTTGCCACAACAGTTCGTGATGTCCAGTGCAGCTAGTTGTATAGAATCCACGTAATCACCGTAATTTTCTCTCACTAGCGATAATTTTTCCAGAAATCCATCGAAGTCGGAAAATTCCTCTCCGTGGTTGCAGCAAAGTTCGTTTATTCCCCCACATTCATTATGGTATAAAACCGGTAATCCGCATGCGGCACCTTCGACGTGGTGCATACCGCATGGTTCCCACCTAGATGCAGTAACGTATACATCATGTTTCCTAAGCTCCGCACCCAATGCAGCGCCGTGCAAAGGATCTACTATGGTGGTTGCCTTGGGCATATAGCCTTTATTATATCTCCCTACGTACGTAAACTCGAATGTTGCTTCTGGCTCACCAGCAAGGTGTCGATCTATCTCTGTGTACAGATCAAATCCTTTCATCCAGTTGTCAGACCAATGATGAGTTACTAATTTCGTCTTGGCAGTAAGAAGTTTTGTCCCCGGGTAAAAATGTTCAACATTACACCCATTATAAACCACCGTGCTAGTATCCTTCCAGCTAGCTACCGGCTCTAATGATAAAAAATAGTCTTTCAACCATTGGCTTATAAAGACTACGCGATCAGCCATGCTCATGCTTGCTAAGAGAAGTTGATCTACGTCGCTTGTTCCTTTGCGCAGGTCACATTCATTTACCCGGTGAAGCACCTTGGTGTGTGGGTAGAGCTGCTTATGTTGCGCGATGTGTTGGACCGAGTACCCGGTATTGCCAGGCCTGGGGTCTATCATGAAAATCACATCGACGTCCGGGCTGAGTTGGTGCGTGATTTCATGACCAGCTTGATGTACAGTAGAAATCATTTCACGCAAGAATTGATTTCCTCCGCCCCATGGTCCGTCAATAGGGACTCTATTAAAAAAAATCTTCACTTTAAAACTTGAAACCACCTTTGCGCAAAACAACCATACCACTTCCTAATTCCATAGGTCTTTTGTCGGAAAAAATATGGCCTCGTGTAGAGAGAAGAAACCCCTGATAACTTGGCCACTTACTCTGTACAGCGTTGACGACTTCTTTGACGGCAAATTTATTCGGGTCATAATCGTCAAAAATAAAAATAGACTCATCATGAGACATAGTTTGGCAAATCAAAAAATCTTCGAAAATTACTTCATACTCAGTATGGTTTCCATCTATGAAAAACATGTCGAATTTATCGTCTTTAGAAATTATGCTAGGAACGTCATTTCTGTGGTGGAACGATATTTTGTCCTTAGTCTCTAAGGATATCATTTGGTACAAATCTTCGTTGGAGACGAATGTTGGTTTATGTCCTATGGCTTCTTGCCGAGAGTGGTCGAAGGGAATAATATCAATCGTATCTATCTTAGAAATCGAATCAGAAACACTGGCCGCGTAGCAAGAAGTTCCACGGCCGGTACCGATCTCAAACATAGAACTGGCGCTCATCCAATCTACCATGGCTTTTATTGCAAACGGCTGTTCCATACCATAGGAAAACTCAAAATTTCCGCTATAGTTGCTTCGTGCTCTTGTCTTAGTGAAATAGCAGATATGCTTTATGACTTCGGCGTCGGCTCTCCAATCGTAGCCGGCTATTTTAAAAAAATCACCTAACATTACATTATTCAATTCAATCTCCTTTTAGTATCCTGTGAGAATCAGAATCAAGGTGCTGTGTTGAAAACTCGAACAGCTCTGTATCTTCCAACGCAATCATCCTATGGCGCAAACCGCGGTATACGTGAAAATTATCACCTGGATCTAAAACTATTTCCTGTGCTGAATCAATATCATCTTCGTTCGAAAATTTTACTAGAAGCCTACCGGATTGAACATAAAATACTTCGTCCTTTAGTTTGTGGTAGTGCCACGAGCACATCTTTCCCTTGACGAAATAGAGGAGCTTTCCGCAGTACTCCTCACAGTTGACGATCCACTTCTCGAACCCCCAGCCCTTTGGAACAAACTTAATCGGCAAAGAAGTCTTTGACATTGACTCCCTTGTCATCGATATAAACATCCCCGGCTGGTTTGCCAAGAATTAATTCGTGGTGCTTAACACCCCACTCTGCCAGTTGAGCTTTTGTCAGCTCGTAAAACAGATCATGCGATTCAGAAGAATCTCCGTTGGTACGACCCATGCCCCTGGCGGTGAAGTACACGATGGTATGTCCTGATTCATACAAAGAGTTTAAGTGCCGGATCCTGCGCTCTACGGGAGATACTTCTGTGTAATCGCTATCTTTACCTGCCAGGGTACATATCGTTCCGTCAATGTCAACCACAAACTTCACTATCGTCCTCCTCTAGGGAAAGTTGCGGGGTAGTAACACCGCGCTTTTGTACGACTTCCGTGGAACAGCGGTTAGCAAACAAAATAGATTTTTCTAGATCCTTAGTCTTATCAAAAGATGCTACTAGTGAAGCTAAAAAAGTGTCTCCTGCGCCCGAAACGTCTTTTATGGAAACCTCCGGAACGGGAAAGATTTTTCCTCCATATGAGCAGCCCGTGGGCCCCAGGGTACAAATTATTTTGCTGTTCATGGTATCGTCGCTCTCGATAAACTCTCTACTATTTTCGAATTCTGTATTGTTTATTTTTATCAAAAAAGCATCCTTACACCACTCTCCCAGCCTCTTTTTGGTATCCAGGAAGACTAATGGGTGTTTTTTTGTGATAAATTCTATGTCCTCTTTGTCTAAAAACCCTTTGCAGTAATCGGAGATTATCACTGCAGAGTAAGGGGAGAAATCAATTTTGCGTACACGGCACCTTTCAATTCTATTATCGTTCTCGTCAACTCTGATGAAGAGAGTGTTAGTGCGTGCGTCGACGTATCTAGTCTTCGTAACCTCTTCGTAGTTTTTGTTGGTTACGAGGTCATGAACTACTTCGAAGGAACTTAGGTTCGCAGAAACATTTGCCGCCATTCCGGGATTTAGAGTTTTATGCATAAAGGTGAACACGGGTGCTGGTGCCTCAGGACACAGCCGGTAGACCTCACCGCGTATGAAAACGTCTAAGCACGATTCACCTATTACTAATATCTTGCAGTGTTTTAGTTGTTGAATATCCATCCAAGTACTCAAATATCATTATCTCAGCGAGGTCTTTCCCCACTACCGTGTCAGAATTATAATCGCCACCTTTGACAATTATATCCGGCATGACTTTCTCTATCAACGTTTGCGGGGTCTCCTCGTCGAATAAAATAACTTCGTCGACATATACCATCGCCTCTAGAATGAACGCCCTATCCTCTTCCTTGTTTATCGGACGTGCAGCGCCCTTGAGTTTTCTAATGCTAGCATCGCTGTTTAAACCGACCACCACTTTTTCTCCCAATCCCCTACAAAACTTGAGCAGTTCAATGTGGCCGCGGTGTAGTACGTCGAAACATCCGTTAGTGAATACTGTTTTCACTCTAGAGTCCTAATCTCCAGTTTCTATCAAGCAATAAAATTTTCATTGAGAGGCCCCTATCATGTTAGCCGTTTTGATACTAGTATTTCCCATTCACAAAAATAAAGATAATCGATGTCAGTTCTCAAAAAGCAATCAATTGCATGTCCAGGTGTTTCAACAATTGGTTCTCTGTCATTAAAGCTAGTATTCAAGACCAAAGGTATTCCGGATTCTTTGTAAAATTCATGAATCAAGTTGTAATAATTTTCATTTTGATGCTTGCTGATCGACTGAACTCTCGCTGTACCGTCAAAATGTTCGATTGCCTTAGCAACACCCAACTTATCCTTCTTAATATCAAAAACGAAGCTCATATACGGAGAAGAGAAAAAGTTCTCAAACCAGTCGTTTCCATGCTCTTCCAGGATAGAAGGCGCAAATGGTCGATACCACTGGCGATGCTTTACTTTCTTATTAATCAGATCTTTCATCCCTTCAATCGCTGGGTTTGCCAGAATACTTCTATTTCCTAGCGCGCGGCGTCCTGATTCACTACGACCCTGAAAGATACTCACTATTTTTCCGTCATTGAGGATTTTAGCAAAATCGCTCATGAGAATATTTTTCTCTACTGTCAACTCGTCATTTCTTTCTGTAATTGCATTCTCAACGTCTGATTTATGATACACTTCGCCAAGATACGAACTTACAAAATTATCATGCTTAGGGTTGTCTAACACAGAGTGCCAGTGATATTGACACGCACCCATATTAAGACCGCCGTCATTAGGAACTGGCGGGATAAACACGTTCTCAAATCCCCACAAAGATAAATTCTTGCTTATTTTTCCCGTCGCGACGGAGTTTAGACTAACACCCCCAACTAAGCAAAGATTCTTTGATCTAAATCCGTTTTGAGCACTAATTGCTACGGCTTGACTAATCATATGAAACAGTGCTTCTTCAGTTACTTTTTGCAAGCTAGCAGCCAAGTTAAATTTATCCTGGTCGTCGTTCTCAGCAATTTCTCTAAACTTGTTTAGATAGGGATGATATGCTTCGTTTTCATCAGGGCGAAGTGCCCTGCCTCTAACCATTCCCGCTGGAGGTATCCGAATATGCTGAAAGTCTTTTTGAGCCATTTTAAGGACGTCATGGTAAAATTTTTCTGAGTCTCCCAGGGCAGCCATAGCCATTACTGATCCTGCTTGACAGCCTAAAGGATAACCTGAGGACAGCTTGAAAACAAATCTTGTGAGTTTTGTCCATAAGTTTCCTATGCTAAAAATCTCTTCAGGACATGCCATGATTCTTTTCATGTTATTCCCATGACACTCATACGCTGTAATTGAATATCCCTGACCGTCGTTATCTAAGCCGGCACTGTCGGCTGTTAAAACAATGGCATCTTGATAATCAGAAGAAAAGTAACCATGGGCTGCATGACACAAATGATGAGAATAAAAATTTACCTTGGACTTGGGCAGTTTCGAGTGTGTGTCGTAAGAAGTATCTCCTCCCTTTTCCAGATTGGTATCCGGGGCTGGGGAAACCCAATGATCAACATCTTCAAAAGACAAGCCGTTTGTCTTAAGAAACACATTAGAAAAATATTCTAAACTGTCTCCGCCGCTCGATTTTTTTCGATTGTATCTTTCGAATTCGATGTGCTCTACAATCTTTCCGTTTTCTAGCACGCAGTATCCGCCGTCGTGCCAATTGTACAATCCCACTACTCTGGTGGGCGGACTATTTGATTTCATGGAATTTTATTTCCTTGTTCTTGATATCACTCTTCACGACATTATTATAATTGCTGCTCAAGAATAGTTTATCTGTACTATCATACCAGCTAATTAGTTAGTCTCCCTTGACAATTATATCCGGCTTGATCATCATGATTAAGCTTAAAGGTGTCTCGTCTTCAAAAATTATCACCCGGTCGACATATATCAGCGCTTCTAAAAGCGCTTTTCGATCATCTTGATTAAAGATCGGACGATCATCTCCCTTGAGATCACGAACACTGCTATCACTGTTTAGACCGACAACAACATGATCGCCCTGGGTCTTACAAAATTTAAGCAGCTCCAAGTGTCCTCTGTGAAAAACATCAAAACAACCGTTTGTGAAAACTGTTTAAACTGCCATCTAGTACCCTCTTAATTCCACGCTCTAATGTAACTCTAGAGTTGTCCAAAAGGACTGTCTGAATTTTAGTATTATCGCTACATGTATACGCCTGATACTTTCCTATCAGATACTCCGGAAAGGGTATTTCAATAACTTTAGAATTAGTGAGACCGGCTATAATGTTGGCAACATCCATAAATGATCTGGGAATTCCTGTGCCAACATTGTAAATCCCTGGACTAGTAAAATTTTTGGCTTTGAGCGTTATTCTTACAACATCATCTACATGAATAAAGTCACGGCGAAATTCTTCACTCCCGGTGAACACCTGTATTTTATTTTTGTCGCGTGCCTGATTCATGAATTTATGAACTGGGCTGGCTTGATCTCTCTTGTGTTCTTCATTGGTACCATACACGTTAAAGTATCTAAGGCCTACTACTTGAGCGCTTGGGTTATCTTTTATCTTTTGCAAAACTATTGTGTCAAATGTTGACTTGCTAATTGCATAGTAATTGAGAGGCGACATATATGCGTCTTCAGAGAATCCATGGTCGCCTAAACCATAAACAGACGCTGATGATGCATAAACAAAGGGTATGTTTCTATTGATACATTCTTCTAGCAACATGCAGCTTAACAAGATGTTGTTTTCTACTATTTTTCGAGTATCGGTCTCTGTAGTAGAAGAGATAGCACCCAAATGATACACTGCGTCTAGATTTTGAAAATGAATATCAATTTCATCTGGCAGCCACACACCTGGCCCGGGATTTTTATCACAAATGATTGGCTCATTCAAGATTTTAACTAAATGACTCCCAATGAACCCGGTGGCACCAGTTACCAAGGCACTCATATCAGCTTCTCCCTAACAGCTTCTAGAATTCGTGTAGGGTCATGTGATAATGCATCCAGCGTACATTGTGTGCACTCCACCTTCATCCCACACGGGCCATGGCCGGAGCCTATCCAGATGTTTGTATTATTAGGGTAACATGTCATCTTTGGATGAATGAAACCCGTGTACAGTATTACTGAGTCTTTATTGACAGCGTTTGCTGCATGCATAAGACCACCCTCTGAAGACACAAATAGGATTGAGCTAGAGATAACAAGAGCTGCCGTCCTAAAAGATGTTTTTCCAGTTAGGTCGATTGCATTGTCCAAAAGTTGGTCCTTTGTAGCCCTTCCTATTTGAATTATTTTATGTCCATCTTTAGAAAGTTCGTCTGCAACATGTTGCCACTTTTCGATCGGATACCTCTTGTTAATAGTATACGCGTCGTTTGATTGCGGTTCCATTACAATAAATGAGGTATCGATTTTATGGGCTTCTAAAAGCTTGTTTGTTTCATCTATCTCTGATTCTGAAAAGTATAACTCACATTTGAGATTGGGTTTTCGAACTCCATATACTTCACAAATCTGTTCTATGATGTGCTTATCATGTCTGTGCACGGCTTTCTGAGGTGTGTCTTCTTTGCAGTAGTTAGTGTGTGGGTTGTTTAGCTGCATGGGCACCGCCGTCGTGTTACTATCAAAATCCTGCAAAATGTACGGATTGTTTTCAAACATCGGTGTCTTTATTATCTTTATAAGATTTCCATGCTGCTCAAATGGAAATACTTTTGGAATTCCAGAAGAATGAACGATCTCCCTAGCAACTGCTGTCCACGTAAGATAGCCGCCTAAGCCCATGACGTATCTCCAGATACAACGGAGATGTACTTCTGCGCTACTTCTTTGATGTCCAGGTATGAATTATCAATTGACAAATTAGGAAGCTCTAGCGAGGGTATCTCCAATCTGTACGGTTCATCATAGTCAGTTAGTTCAAACTCGTACGGCGTTGTTTCAGATATAACAATACCATTACTACCTACTATCTCGCCCGTTCCACCCGAATTGGTGCAAATCACTGGACAATCTTGAGATAATGCCTCGACGACGACATTTGGGCAATGATCTAACCATGCCAGATGAATCATCCAATCAGCAATCGAATACACTTGAAAATACAGATCATGGGAAACAGATCCTGCATAAAATACATCGTCGTGCTTTACAATCCAGTCAGGTGAACTTCCCATTACTATCAAACAAGA
>Ga0080013_1006000_pt1 | contig 11018 bp, 14 predicted proteins | sample ETNvirenome_6_85_FD_69236 | JGI IMG/M metagenome (GOLD analysis project Ga0080013, IMG submission 69236) | Marine viral communities from the Pacific Ocean - ETNP_6_85 (SPADES assembly) (version 2) | ecosystem: Environmental > Aquatic > Marine > Oceanic | place: Pacific Ocean | collected 2013-06-19
AATTAATTTTCTATTCCACATACTTATATAATATATTTGATATATTATTTTAATGTATAAGATTTACTGCTTCATATATCGAAATAACTTTTTCAGATAAATTTTTACTTATCATTTTAAATGATACCGCATGTAAATTATTTAGTCCTTGAACTCCAAGATTAATTATTTTTGTTGGAGTATATACTAAAAATCTTACCACCACTGTATTCATTAATTCACTATTTAATGAAACATTATTAGATAAATCATTATTTAATATCTTATCATTTAATTTAACAGAAAATAATTTTTTAATAGTTTCATATGGTAACATATGTGCAATAATATTATTACCCTTTCCATCTGATCCATATAAAATATCACTTCCTAAACTTTGAACATTAAATTTTAATATTATACCATCAGGTAATTCAGTACAAATATGTCCTTTTGCTCTTTCTCTAATTGAACGAACTTTTACATTAATAGAATTACTTAACTTTTTATTATAATTACTTGAATTTGTTTTATAATTAGTATAATAACCATTCCAAATATTTTTATAAGAATCTATCCAAGCGTTTTTTCCTAGATGTTTTTGTTGACCAGGTGTTATGTTTTTTATTCTATTATTAAAAATATCTGTGGGTGAATCATAATATTTAGCGAATCGACCAATAGTAGATAAGCGTTTTGGTAGAACACATCGTCCGTCTTGTTCTATATATTGAGAACAACAAGATTGTGTTTCACCTACTGTTTGATTATTTTTTCTACAAGTTGATGTTCCAAAACCATCAAAAATCCAAACACAACTTTCATTACATACACTTTTTAAACCAATTATATCAGAACCATTTATATATGTTTCGGATGTTCTTGTTAAGTATTTTCCATTAGATGCTCTAATTTTGAACCCTTTACTTTTTAAATCTTTTTCTAAAATCCATACCTGATTACTACCTCCTTTAAATATAACAGGCTCTACATTATTAGCAGAATATTGTAAATAATATGTTGGTATTTCAGGATGATCACTTTTAGTATATAAATTAAAGGTACAGATATCAACTTTATTTTTATTTCTATTATTTACTTTTGCTTTTCCAATAAATCTAATATACCATTTTTGCGGATCATTTTTAATATATTCTGGGTATACAAACCCATGACGATCATGTTCAACATGTGGTTTGTTTGTTTTACTGACATTAACTTGTTTTAATTCATAATTAATTCCTAAATATTGTTTATTATTGTGAATTAAGAAATAATCATAATCATCTATCTTTAATATTTTTAAAATTTTATCATAACATACATTTAATGGTAGTGCCCAATCTTTTTCTGGTTTTAAATTTTTTTGATAATGAATTTGACTAGCATAGGTTTTAATATGATCACTATTATCTTTATCTGTTTCTAAATTTGCTAAAATATTTAAATTATTATTATTATTATGTGGACGATCTTCCTTAATCGTATCATATAAAATATCTAATGAAGTATCAAATTTTTCTAATTCACTTTGATAATATACTAAATATAAAAATAATAATAAAGTAGAATAAATAATCATTTTTTTCGGTTCTTTACGATTACAATACGCAATAATTATTATAAATAATAGAAATAAAACACTAACTAATTTGTTATCCTTTTCTTGCATTATAATAATATATGTTATATTTTTTTAATTGTTAAAAATATTTTTGTAAATATTTTTAATTTATTTTATTTAAATTTCAAAATTTATTTTATTTAAATTTCAAAATTTATTTTATTTTATTTTATTTAAATTTCAAAATTTATTTTCTAATTTTATTTTATTTAAATTTCAAAATTTATTTTCTAATTTAAATTTATTTAAATTTCAAAGAATTGGCTTGTAGATTTAGGACAGCCTTTTCTGGTACGATGGCGATCACCTTCGTTTTTAACTCTTTTTCTATCACGTCCACGGCGATTAACAGAGTCCCATTTGCTTGGATTCATATAAGCATATCCGGCTAAAAATTTTGTTTTTTCTTTGGTATCAGGATGATGAATACGTTTTTCTAAATATTCTTCATCTCTATGACGATGTTTGTTAATTTCATTATCATCATTTTGTTCTGGTTCAGGAAGTTCACGATTGATTTCATGGTGTGTAGATCTAATATGATGTTTCATTTGATGATCTCTTTCTTTTGCTAATGCGTTTACATGGTCTTTAACATCTCTTAACTCTGTGATGATATCATCACGAATATTTAATGATAGATTAATATTAACATTGGTACCTTCATCTTTTTCTAAACCATTGGTAACAGTTCGTTTTGTACCTCTACTATCATGTTCTCTTAAAACTTTTTCAACCTTAGATAAAGGTCTATGATCTTTTTCTTCTTCTTCATGGCGTTTTTCACGACGTTCTTCACGACGTTCTTCACGTTCTTTATGAGATTCACGTTCTTTACGATGTTCTTCGTGTTCACGAGAACGAGGATGTTTTCCTTCTAATTCTGCTTGAATATCATGTTCCGCTTCTTTTTCATTTATTGGTTTAGGTTTAACAAGATTACGATGGGGGATAAATTCGTCATGTGCTTGTTGATGAACGGTTCTACATTTTCCACAATAATATTCAATGCTTTTCTCTTGGTTGTCAAATCCTTCTAAACTACGACATAAACCACATGCCACAATAAATAATAAATAAACACCAACAGTTAATGTAATTACTTGTTTAATATGTTTATTTCTTAATTTTTTATTATTCATAAAATAAACAATTAAAACCGCTATGGTAAAAGATACTAATAATTTCATTTATATTATAATATTATATTATAAATTATTATAATTTATTATAATAATATATTATAGGTAATGGATGACTTTTACAAAAAATCAAGTGTTATAACATTAATAAAAACAGATTTTGATAATAAAAAAGTAGTTAATAAAGATTTTAAAAATAAAAATGGATTAATTGTTTTTTATGCACCTTGGTGTAGTCATTGTCAAGCAATGATAGATATGTGGAAAAATATTGCTACAACATTTAAATACCGTTTTATTATTGGAGCTGTTAATGTTGAAGATGTAGATCACGACAATGGTAAATTATTAAAAACATTTAACATTGGTAAATATCCTACAATCAAATATGTAACTAAAACTGGAAATGTTGTTAAATATACTGGTGTACGAACAGAAGATGATTTACTTTTTTTCATTTGGAATAAAATGTAAAAACAAATATTTTAATCTACTGATACCCATATTCCTACTATTTAATAAACAGATTATCTCCTTTGGTTTAAAATTAAATGGTTTCAAATTATAAACTATTTTTAAAAATCTTCTGAATCTGGATAAGTCAGTTAAAGATTCATCATTATTTACAGAAAGGGACTGTAAAAATTCAATGAGAAGGGTATAGTTCGGTTCTTGATCGTATATTTTTAAATTTTCAAAAGTAAAAATTTCTTTCTTTAATTTTATGTTCACTTTATTGTGAAAATTAAACAACCATTGATTTGGGTTTTTAATATTTTCTAATTCTGCTAAATATTCGTGTTGACAATGTGGACATTTAAATAAATAACCAAATATTTTTAAAAAATCTAATAATTTCTTATCATTTTTATTGTGATAACAAATATAATGTAAAGTGTACCACATTATTGGACCTAATTTAGTTATATTTTCCATATAATTAAATTATAATGTTTTATTTAAGGATAAGTTTGATTAGTATTGCGATTAAGACGATTAATACTTATGACATTACTACCACATACATTTTCAACCACTGGTCCTGTTGATCCTAACATGTTTACCATTAAATTGTTGGAAAATACAAATGAAAAACAAGGATTTAATTGTTTTTTGGCATATGCTATTTGAACAGATTCTATAACTTTGGTAATTACATCTCTTGCTAATACAAGTGCTTGAAATTCACTATCTAAAATATCAACAGGTGTAAACTGATTACGTAAAATCTGTAAAATTGTATAGGTATTGTATTGTTTTTGTTGACCAGCTGTTGCTACTCCAATTCCCATCCCAGTGTACATAAAACAATAACAATTTACTTTTCTTTGATTTAATAAATCTAATGCTAAATTGAAATCACCAAGACGTTTTACTAATTGATCATATCTTGAAATTAAAACGGTATAAACTGCGCTCATTATATTATATATAAATAAAATATAAAAAATTATATTTTATTTATAAGTCATTTATAAATAATTATACAATAAAATTATTTATAAATTATAAAATATTTAAGCACAACCACCAATTTCAAGTGGTCGACGATTGACATCGGGTTCAATGGTGCTCTGCATCCATGGTGAAACCTTAGCCTGAGGATTGGGTGGATCTGAACGTAACTGCATATTAGCATTTCTTAAAGTCTGACCAACTGTGTTAATACCAACATGATGACCAGATTGTAAAAAGTTTTTGCCTTCTAATGAACCACTGCCAGTAGGATAAGCATTACTCCAATCATTGGAAGCATCACTAGGTAATAATTCACTTGGTGTTAATTGCTGTTTAGGAAAACAAGAAGCGTTATTGGCTTCATCAGCTTGCTGTTGCTGAGTTCTGATATTTGTATCACTATCTACAGGGGCAGGACCTTCATTATCCTGATTTAAAGCAGGACTTGGTACATCGGCATCACCGCCAACATCAGAAGAGTTATCACCACTATCAGTGAGAGATACTGCTCCTTCGTTGAGTAGGGCATGTCCACGAGAAGAATACGTGTTTAATAAATAAAGAACTACTACTACTCCCGCTAAAACTAAAACAAATGTTGTTAATTGTTTCATATTTATTATATATACTACAAATAAAAAAAATTTTTAATTAATTACTTAATTAATTAAAATGTATTCTAATAAATTCTGGTATTAATTCTAATAAATTCTTGTTCCTCGATTTGTTTTAAAAACTCTCTTAACTCTTTTCTTTTTTCTTTTCTTTTTAATGACTTTTTTCATATTATTTTCTTCAACTACATTAGGATTATTTTCTTTTACTTCTTCAACAATATCGGGATTATTTTCTTCAACAACATCGGGATTATTTTCTTTAACAACATTAGGATTATTTTCTTTTACTTCTTCAACAACATCTGGATTATTTTCTTCAACAATATCAAGATTATTTTCTTCAACTACATCGGGATTATTTTCTGGATTTTCTTTTACTTCTTCAACAACATCTGGATTATTTTCTGGATTTTCATTAATATTTTCAACTACTTCATTAACATCATTTGGATTTTTATTATTTTCATTAACATTCTTGGTAACATTCATAATAACATTATTTATAACATTATTATAGTCTTCAACATCATTCGCAATATTTTCACTAGATTTCTCCTTATTTTCACAATTAATTTCAGTTTTACTATCATTATGTTCGTTTGTTTTTGTCTTTGTCTTTATCTTTGTCTTTGGATTTGTCTTTGGATTTGTCTTTGGATTTGTCTTTGGATTTGTCTTTGTTGTCTTTTCGTTAATATCGCTAAAAATTTCATTAACTTTTTCATTGATTTCTTCATTATTTCTTAATAATTGAACCAAATTGTTAGTTTCACTATTTTCACAGTGGTCAAAGTTATCATAAAATTCATAGTTTTCATTATAATCATTCTCATTTAAATAATCGATCATTATCCAATCACTTGTAAATTGATGCTTATTGAATTTAATTCCATTATACTTTAATATAGCGGATAATTTTGTTCCTTTGATGATTTTATCTGCTTTATCTAACTGTATTTTTCCTTCTTTATATGGAATATTAATTTTAACGAACATCTTTTCTTTGCTTAATCTAACAAATGGCTTTAAATAATCTTCAATAATATCCAATGGCATCTCTTGTTTAAACCAATTATATGAATTATTATACACATCACAAATATTTTTTTCATCTACATCGATAAAAAAATTATACAAAGATAGATCTGATCGTTTTCTTAATTCTAAAATTAGATAACATCTATTTTCAGAGATTAATATTTTATCTGAACATTTTAATAAATTTGTTGAAATTATTAATTCTTTTAGTGGTTTAGCTAAATAATATTTTTTTTTTCTAACAGGGTTATCATATTTAATTTTAGTAATATCAACTTCTTTATAGTCAAGTGGTTCTAAATCCATATATTACTAATATTATAAAAATTAAAAAACCTTCAAACGCAAACTATTTTAACAACTTTAACAATACAACCAGTCTTATTTTTATAATTCCACAAACGTTCGAATACTAAATCTACGACAACTTTATCATTTTTTTTAAAATCGTATATTGTTTTTAAAACATATTCTTCATTGCTAATAATTTCACACATTATTTTTCCATATCTTTCCTCTATCTTTGTAGTTAATAATGGTGGAAAATTTTTACTATGATATAAACAACTTTTATATTGTGCTGGACCAACATCTAATTTTTCTTGATTATTTTTTTCAATATCCTTAATATATTTGTATAATAATTTCATATTAGGATTTGATACTAAATTAGTAAGTTCTAATTTTAAAAGTTTTTTACCATAAGATTCTTCTAATCCAAATGGGATTCTCATAGGTGGTGTTCTTAGTTTTAACTTTCCACTATCATATTTGATAAATAATTTATCATTATACGTGACTCGATTAATATCCATTTATATTAACGAGTTTATTATTTTTAAAAATTTTACGATTAAATAATAAGTTTAAAATGATTAATCAATTAATTCAAAAAATAATTCAATATTTTTTAATTGAAATTAGAAAGGACGAAAATCAAGATGTATTTAAAACATATGTGGTAGATACAACTATTTGTTATATCTTAGAAAAACTATCTCCTTATATTATGATTATTTTTATAATTTTTATTCTATTATTATTATTAATGATTTGTATTATAATTTTACTTCTAAAGAAGTAAAATTCATATGATGGTTATTATAATTTTACTTCTTTAGAAGTAAATTCATACAATGGTTATTATAATTCTAAAAAATAAATAATTCCTTAAAAATCTAAAATTTTTAAAATATTTTGATGAACAATATCTGTTTCCTGATTACCATCTACAATATATACATAAAAGGGTGATTTTTGTTTGACTAAATATTGTTCATGTTTTTGATGTAATTTTTCTAAATAATTAAATGGAATTAGATTTTTTGATAATCTGTCTCTATTATTAATTCTATCTAAACAAACTGTGGGTTCTGTTTTGATGTAAATACATTTATTGGGATTCCAACAGAATTCTGTATAATATTTATTTAATAAATTATATTCTAATTCGTTTAATATTTTGTCTTCATACAGTAAATTTCCAAATAAATAATTACAACTATACGGTGATCGTTCCACAATAATATTATTATCATCTATTTTTCTAGATAAATGTGCTAGTAAAACTCTCATTTGAAAACCTAAGGCATTCCCACTGGGATCAGAATAATAGGCATCTAACCATCCTTCATCTTTCCATTGTTGAACATCTTCTTCAATTACAGAGTAACCTGCTTGTTTTAAAAGTTTTAATTGGGTTGTTTTTCCACTACCAATATTTCCATCAATACTAATAATCATATTTTAATATAATTATTAATTTTTAACCATTTTTCAATTCAATTTTTAATTCCAATACTGGTTAAAGAGCGGTGTGTTTCCAAATACAAAATTACAATTACAACGTATCCCTTGCATATTATTATTCATAGTTTGTTTGTAGTAGTTAATAGCTACCAACATCATTACTTTTCCCTTATCGTCAAGTTGATTTAATTCACCACTTAATCGTCTTAAATTTGTACGTCCGCAAATAGTTGTTCCTTGGGCTGGACAATTCCATTTAATACTAACACATCCCCTTACATTAGCTGCTAAGGAAATTCTAGAAACAAAATATGCTATTTGATTAATAATTCCTGGATTTAATGCGTTCAAAGCATCTATTAATGCATTTGGACTGGCATATGTAGCAGCTAAACCTGATGGTATTACATTTTCATAATTTAATAATGACATTTATAATATATAATTAGGTTTAAAATTTAACTATACATTTTATTCATTAAATTTATCAAGCAAAATTAATTCCACCTTGAAAATGATGAAAATTTTGAACAAAACTAGCGATTGTAATATGGTTACCATCTTTTACACCATTGGAAAAACCAGGTCTACCATAGCAGCAAGTAGCCTTTCCTCTCTGTGTCATATAACCGTGTTTACGATTAAAATCATCATAAAATCTTAGTACAATAGCTAATTGCGTAAATGTATTACTGCTGTCATTTACTTTTCTGATAAAATCTAACATTTGGGAACGACCTATTACTGAATTAGCACCTGCGGTTGCCCAATCAGCATAAAAAGCACGATATGATGAACCAACAGTATTATTTGTAATATTATACACTTTTTGAATGCTGGCAATAAAATCTAAAATTTTATTAAGATCACCACTTGTTGTTAAAGTTTCTAAAATAAATGTTACAGAACGAGTTCCCCCACTTAAAGAAGTAGGTACAAAACCATCAATTGTTACACTCATATATAATAATAATTACATTTTAATTATTATTTATTTTTTAATAATAACATTTTAATTATTATTATTTTAACTATTTAAATTTCTTTTTGAATAACACGGAAATCTCTAATATTGTCAAAAATGTACGCCGCACCTGCATTGCTTTCTATTTCTTTATCTCCATGGGCACCGATTAAAGCGGTATTGCCATCTAAGGACACTGACTGTCCGAAAAAATTATTAACATTGGGATCGCTGGATGTCAATTTTTGTTGTTCACCCCAGACCCCATTGGTGTTGGTGAAAATGTACGCCGCACCTGTATAATTACCAGTTGTGTCCGATGGATTGTCTCCATAGGCACCGATTAAAGCGGTATTGCCATCTAAGGACACTGAGCTTCCGAAATAATCATCTTCGTGGGGATCACTGGATGTCAATTTTTGTTGTTCACCCCAGACCCCATTGGTGTTGGTGAAAATGTACGCCGCACCTGTATTGCTTACTATTTCGCCGTCTTTATAGGCACCGATTAAAGCGGTATTGCCATCTAAGGACACTGACCATCCGAAACGATCATCATCATTGGGATCGCTGGATGTCAATTTTTGTTGTTCGTTCCATGGATAATCATCATAAGTTCCTGGTGGAATGTCAGGTACATCAGTATCAATATTAACAATTGTAGTATAACGACTTGCGAAACTTTCAAATGATATATTTCCATCTGGACCTGGCGTACCATAAGCACATGTTCTAATACCTCTTTGTAATAATTTTCGATATTTTTGATTATTAGTAAAATAATTTTGTAATACAATAGCAATTTTAGAAAAAATATATGATCCATTGTATAATTGTTGTATAAAGCTTTTCATTTGGGCTCTACCACTAATAGCACCACCACCTCTCGTAGACCATGTTGGATGAAAAGTTCCGTAATTTTGAAGTTGTCTAATATTTCTATTGTAACTTCGACAAATGTTACAACAAAAATCTAAAATTTTATTCATATCACCATTATTGTAAACATCTGTTAAAATAGAATAAATAGAAAGTGTTCCGCTTAAATAACTCGGAATATAATCTTCGATATTCACACTCATTTAATATATAATAATAATTACATTTTAATTATTATTATTTTAACTATTTAAAGATTAAAATATAATATTATATGTAATGAGTATTAATATTCTAAATAATGTAAAGAAAATACTTCATAAACAATTTTTCGATATTGCGAAACATGTTTATACACAACTAGGTGCAGGTCATTCTGAATATATTTATCACAGAGCGATGGAAATTGAATTGAGAAATAATAATATTTCATATGAATTTGAAAAAAGAGTTTCTATTATTTATGAAGATACTAAGGGTAATATTAATACCTTAGCTGATGAAAGAATTGACCTGTTCATTCATAAGTATAATGATATTATCCAGGAATCCAAATATGATATTATTATAGAATTAAAAGCAGTAATTAATGAACCCAAAGAATTAGAAATTAATCAATTATACAAATATAAAAAACAATTGAATAATGTTAATGTTTTTCCTAAATACGGTATTTTAATTAATTTCCCACAACCAGGTGCTAAACCAGCTAGAGAAGAAATTGATTTTGAAGAATTTTGTTTTACTTAAAAAAATGAATTTATAAAATACATAAAGTTTTCATATTATTATATGACTAATATGAAAATTATATTAAATTTATTTTTATTTACACTATTAACAAACGTATATGGCGATATTTATCTCCATAATCCAAGAGGTTCGAATAACAGATGTGATAGAAGAACAAATGATAGACGAAATGCTAATAGAATTTTTGATTCACAAAATAATGCAGCTGGTGGATACGCTGCACCTTGTAATAGACCAGATGGAGCTTCTACACCAGATGAAATTGATTGTTATCAAATGAATTATTATCAAGGTACTTATTTAGATCTTAGATGGACATCACAGCATAATTGTGGTCAAAATAATGATTGTCAATATATTTTACAATATGCTTGTGAGGGTGAATCTATGTTAGAAGAAAATGTGAGGGATGGTCATCCACAAAATGAACACGGTGATACTTGTACCGATCGTATCCCAGAAGATTTAGATGAAAATATTGAAAATCATATGAAATATGGAAGACATGAAACCTACGGTTATTATCAACGTTGTAAAACAAGACGTCGAAATCTTGGTTTATTCACCGCAGATCAAAATCTTCGGGGAAATTCAGCAATTTATACACGTCAAAATCCAAATGGAAACCGTTATGGCTTTGAATGCCCAGAAGAAAGAGATTATTATCCTTATTGGGGAGACAGTCCCTGGGTTGATATTGCGGTTTTAACGTCTGATACTAATAATTGTTCATATTATACGGATAATTCACAATGTGTTCAATCTCGGTATGAATGTATTGGAATTGTTCATCTTGAACACGTGGTATGGGATCA
>Ga0080013_1006001_pt1 | contig 11016 bp, 16 predicted proteins | sample ETNvirenome_6_85_FD_69236 | JGI IMG/M metagenome (GOLD analysis project Ga0080013, IMG submission 69236) | Marine viral communities from the Pacific Ocean - ETNP_6_85 (SPADES assembly) (version 2) | ecosystem: Environmental > Aquatic > Marine > Oceanic | place: Pacific Ocean | collected 2013-06-19
GTTACCTTCACTAAGCGCAAATATATCGGCTATATCTCTACCGGCCGAGACCATCCCTCTATTAGTACTAGAGACCTCGATACTATCACCGCTCAATGAAGTACCTAGTATCGATCCATTAGCTAATATCGATCCATTAGCGCTTATATTACCCTGTACAGTGAGTTTTTCTGCTGGGCTATAAGTACCAATTCCAAGATAACCATCGTCAGCAAAAACAATATCACCACCGTTTTTATCAACAAAATGTGCTATTGGCTCAGACCCGTCCTGGCGTACAAATAGAGCTGGTCCTGTACCATCATTAACAACTGAGAGCGCAGATGTGACTGTAACAGTAGTATCAATATAAGTTATATCACCGGTTACAGATAAATTACCAGTAATGGTGGTATTAGCTGTAAATGTTTTGCAACCACCTATGGTCTGTGCTCCTGTCGTTCTTACAACAGTACTGTCGACTGCGATTGTGTCGGCGGTAAGGCCTATACCATCTCCTCTACCTACATCAATAGTAACATCGCCTTCAGTCCCACCGCCGGATAAGCCTGTCCCAGCTGTAACTCCTGTTATATTACCAGCGCTAGGAGCAAATATATCGGCTAAGTCACGACCAGCAGAAACAAAACCTCTATTAGTGCATGTAGCGCATACATTCCCTGCGCTTAAGGCATTTAGCTCACCACTTGAGCCGTCGATGATTATACTACCACCTACCGATAGGACTTCATTTACAGTCAGTCCATTCTTGACTTTAAAATCTTTATTGGCCATGTCACGAGGTTCACTGTCCCCTCGTGTTTATTTATCTTAAAAGACCGTAAATCTCTAACCTGTAGTTAATTTATTCTCGTAATACTAACCAGAGTAATAAATAGCTTCGCCTCTTATTATCGCAGTTCTACCTTCATTATAGGACGAGATTTGAAGGAATACTTCATGAGGTGATAAAGACACGCCTATTCCATCTATCTCACCAGATGATTGTGCGTCTACTAAACCATATACCGTGCCTGATGTCGAAGCACCGTTATGAGAGACTAACACTTCACACGACGATGAACTGCCTCCATCAAAAACAGTAATTAGATATTTTATGAGCTTTAAATTTCTTCTTTCGAAAACAGCAACATTTGATAAAGTGGTGCCTATATTGTAGACAAAAAAAGCTTTTTGGAGTATAGAACAATTAGTATCTTTGAATGTTATGGAATTAACGACTGGGTGCTTTAAAGCATCTTTATCTAAAAATAAACTAGTAGCATCATCTCTAGTTATGAAGTTGCTATCATTAGCAAGAGATGATATGTCGTCACCCGCGGATAAATATATAGGATTAGGTACATTAAATTGATTGCCTGTTAAGGCAATGTTATAGTTTAACATACGTACTCTATCTTGCCTAGTTTCATTAAAGTCGACTCTAATTCCGCTTACTCCTTGAAAATTTAAATAACTCGCCATTAAATATATTTAATAGGAGTAAAATTAATTGCCAAAAAGGATAAATCATTAAAGGTTTTTTTATCAAACTTAAACTTTTTACGGGTTATAGAGTCTAACTTTTTAACTGCTTTTTTTGACAAACATATAGCTCTACCATCACATATATCAGTATCAAAGCTTGTAGCTACCTCTAATTGCTGTACAAGGGAGTTAAATTTGAATTTTTTTCGATCCCGGGGGTCATGAACCGGGGAACTGATATCTACATTATGTTCTTCAACATATTTAAAATACTCTCTTAAAAAATATAACGGAAATAGTATATTACTATCGATAAGAAAATAATAATCGTATTCGTGCTTTTTTTCTCCTTTAAAAAAGCGATAAAAGGTTAAAAAGTTTTGTATGTTATTGGTTTCAGCTGTATTAAAGAAATAATTACTCAGGGCCTCCAGCTCTTCCTCTCTATCAATATCAAATCTAGTATAAGCTATAGCGGTTTTGTAATCTGTATCTACATTCGTCCAGTGTTTAAACGCTACTGCTTTACTGTCATTATCCGTGACAGTACTAAATATTAAGCGTTTTGACATGTTATCTCTTTCTCCTCTTGCCTTGCCCTCTATATTTTTTCCTATAAAATTTGCTACTCTTATTAAAGGAAGATTTATTTTTTGAGACTATACCAGGCCGCTTCTTCACCCTGCGATTCTCCATCAATAGGTTGTAATTAGATGCCTTTTTCATCTGCTTGCATTCATGTACCAGTCGCTAATTTCAACGTGAAATTCTTTTTCGTCTTTTGGGGCATTATTTAGATTAACGAAACTATAAGGCTCGTCCATCTCATCTCTCTCAAAAATTAAGATTCTCGTAGGGTCAGCAGAATCTAATTTAAAAACGTAATTTTCAATAGTGGCTTCCATCTTCTGTTATATAATGTTCTAGTTCATCCATAGCTGTTCTTGCACAAATCAAATAGACGTTCAGATCTATTTGATGAGATATATCGTTTCCAATTTCGCTATTTATTATATAGTAAATTTTTAGATTTTCAATAGTGGCTCCAAAAGAATTATTAACTTTCCATAGAGCATCGACTAAAATCCCGTCCCCATCAACTCCTGGGGACGGAATAATCAATCTATGAACCCTTCTCATTAAGCAGCTTGCAAAAGCTGGAGTCCTTGACGAGATAGGGTGTTTTGGTTCATATTACGAATAAACTTTGCTGCGGATTGTTTACCGGAGTGAGTTTCATATTCGGTGAGAGCATTAAGCGCGTCCCACCGAGTCTCCCCGGAGTTTCCGCGACCGCTTTCAAACAGCTCCACGAGTTTCTCACGCTTGTTAAAACGACGAGTAGACTCATCCTTTTCCACCGGAATAAGCCTTTGTGTCAGCTTAACCATCTGGTTTTTGGTAAACTTACGATTCCTAAGATCCTTCATAATGCCTTCGAAGTTCTTAGCAGAGTCGACAGACTCAATAATACTGCCAATCATGTTGTTAACCTTGTCGTCGAAAGTAGCAGCGTGGTGAGCGCGGTTTGCTGACGAACTCTTGATCAAGTGAAAGGCATTATCACAAGAAATCCGGATCGTAGAAGGAACAACCTTATTTGATCCCATCCCAGTGTGGTCGATGACCGTATAGAAATAAGGCTCAACCTTATCCCCCGCTACATCAATCGCCTCAGGAAGTTTCGATTGAATAACAACCTTTTTCCCTCCGCCGGAAGTCGTGTAACCTAGATGGTCAATATCACCGATTTTTCGCGATGCTCTATCAATAACATCTACCATCTCATCCATTTGAATAGGACGGTAACTCTCACCCACCATACCAAAGTGAGTGCCTGTGTCAGTTCGCTGAAGCGAATATGCTCCAGGAATGCGCTTATGACCCCGATCAAAGACGGGGATCTTGTCAACCTCGAATTGAGGTACCTGATCTAATGATTCAATATTTGTGAAGAATCCCATTGTTCTGTTTGTTTGCTTTTGTACTCTTTGTACTCTTTAATTATAAGAGAGTTCCTTTAGCTTAACTTGCCTAGCTCAAAATCTCTAAACTGTTTATTAAGCTTCGTGAACGACTCATAACATCTGATTATTTGAGAAGTTAGACGTTCCATTTTTCTAGCATCAACTTCCTCTTTGGAGTAAAAATAGTCGCTCCAAGTACTAAAGTGGACTTTATGGTTCCAAAAACCAAATAAATTATATTGAATACAATGTCGTAATTCATGGAGCAAAGATCCAAATAACCACTTATACTTATCCCTACTAGTATCTAAGTGCACTACATAATTCCGCTTAGTTAACTGATAACAGCTAGATGTTCCGGAATCCTTACTTTTATAGATTTTAATATTAAGATGTATTTTCTTTTTATGATTATGTTCTAGAACGGTAGTTAGAATCTTACCGAGAACATTATAATCAATATTAGTTTCCTTTTTTACAGTACGTGATGGTGCTAATAAAATCATCCAACTTTTTTAATAACTGGTTCATCAAAACCTTTAGCTAGTAGCTTTTCTTTAGCTTTGTTCGCTTCATCAAAAGTATCGAGATGTTCCTTTAGGAAACGCAAAACGTCTCCTTTCTTCTCCCTATATTCGATAATATATCTACCGAATTCAAAGGGTTTCCTAGGAAATCTCTTTTTCATCGCTTAATTATACGAGAGTTCCTTTACTTTTCTACTAAATACATGTAATATGTTCGAAGAGGTAATTCTATCTAATAGCACGGAAAAACAAGCAAAGCTATTGGAGCCGGCTAAGAGAGCACATGAGAACCCAGATATTGGTGTAGATATTAATAATAAGTCTGCTTATTACGTTATCAGGGACTGTGCTTTAATAACTCAAAAATATTTAGTTCCTTTTATATGGGCAAGTTATACGGATCCTTTTGAAGCCTTGAAGGGTAAGTTTGTTATTGATGATATTAAAGATTTCTTAAAGAGATCTGAAAAGGATAATGATGCTAAGCATTTAAAGCATATTATAATAGGTGATATAAAAAATAAATTTGATATTATAGTTACTAAGTCATCTGCATTTGATTATAGTATGGAGGAGGAAGATATTTATAGTGATTATTTTAGTGATTCGGAAGAAGTCGACAGCGAGACTATAGAAACCGAAATGACAGAAGAAGAAATGCTAGTAAAGTTTTTTGATGTTGATCCAAATAAATTATGAGGAGAAATTACTGATATAGAATTCAACCGTCTGTCTTAAATCAAAAGCTTTTTGTGTCTGTATGGATAGTAGATCGTGCTTTGAGGCAATATTATACATAAAATCATGCCCTAAGCGGTCTGCTACAAATTCAACATAATCTCCGCGGAGGGTCCCAGTGGCGCCTCGAGACCTTCTACTATACTTAGGGTGATCTTTTTCAATTATTGCAATAATTTCTTCAATCAAATCTAAATTAGATACAAGCCTAGATCCCGATAAATTATATACCGTATTGGGTTCTCCTGTAAGTAATATCTCTATTATAGCTTTAGCATGATCTTCCGCATGGATCCACTCTCTGCAATTTTTACCGTCTCCGTAAACAGGCACCTTTTTACCGGATGCGATAGAATTAACTACTGTTGGAATTAACTTCTCGCTATGTTGACGTGGTCCGTAATTATTACAGCACCTTGTTATACTAACATCTAAATCAAAAGTAGTTGCATAAGATTGAACTAACAGATCCGACCCAGCTTTAGACGCTGCGTAAGGTGATCTAGGCTTAAGGGGATGCTCTTCAGTAAACGGGGCGTCACCGGCTAATAAATGACCGTAAACTTCATCAGTCGAAACATGCACCATTCTAGCTCCAAGCTTTCTAGCTAGCTCTAATACATTAGCAGTGCCTTTCAAATTTGAATCAACAAACGCTAACGGGTTATCAATAGATCGATCCACATGAGACTCTGCTGCCAAATGAAGAATATAATCAACTTTATACTGTAAGTTTGATCCCCTAGTAACAAAATCATCGTGGCATATATCGTCAAAAAAATTTATTACCCTTTTATCTTTCGATATATTATCAGAGCTACTACCTACACCCATCTTATCTATATTATAAATACAAGCTAAGCGCTCAGAGCGCTGCAGGCACCGGTTATCGTCTCTCTTTAAAAGCTCTTCTATAACATAAGAGCCAATAAAGCCACAGCCTCCGGTTACTAAGTACGTTTTCATCTTATAATTGTAATTTCCTTTCTATAATATTCCATATCCCTTTATCGATTATATCTCTATCATTATCATTTCTTATCCGTATTTGAGGGTAAGTTAGTGCTTCTTCTATTACTTCTTCGGGTGGTATCACTACCTTCTCGTTTTTCTGAAAGCACTCAAAACTGAAACGGTCTAAAAACGTGTGAGGTATTTTGGGTCGCGTCTTTAAAGCTAACCCTATCAGCACATCATCTTCTAGCTTGCGCGATTCTGGAACATGTTTATAAATGTTGCTAACTTCTAATAATTTTTTTAATGTTGTATCAGAAAAAATAGTCATTGCTCCTGATACAAACCTACCCGCTTTATGGATGCCGTGCTCGGTGAAAGCGATCTGCTGATCAGAAATATACCCCATATATAAATCTTCCTTATCACTGTGCTGTTTAATTTTCTCTATTACTTTATCTACATTTACGAATGTAGAACTATTTACTTTAATAACGTAGTCATATTTTCCAGTAGTTTCAGATATAAATGCTGTAAATTTATCCCACATTACCGGTATTCCTGATGGGTGGCTGCAGTCAGAATAATAGTTAAGATTATGCTCTTTTGGATTACTCAAGCTATTGTCAGTACCATTGTATAAAAAATAATAATCTACGTCCTTAGTTTCTAAGTACTTTCTTTTAATTCTATCAAAATGATCATATAAATCTGTTTTATACGTCATTACTAAAACACATATTTTCATTTTATAATAACCTTTTTGTGCCCTTAAGCGTAGATAGTAAAGATAATATCATCATATCTTCCCGATTGTTCTGTAGGTAAAAATACTTCGTATCTTACATCTCTCTCTTCAAAAAATTTATTTAGATCAACTTGCTCATTTTATAATGTCGGGGGTTTGCTTAATGGTTTGCTTTGTGATTAGATCCTTTAATTTTGTAGTTGACCAACCATGTGACCTCGTCGTGTAAACTACCCTTGGAGGAAGATCATCTCCTGTAAAGGGCTTACCGATATAATCCTCTCCGAGAATACGAATATCGGGCTTCCAGAATTTTATTAAATCATACAACTCTTCTTCAGTCTGGTATGTATAAACGTCATCAATATACCTAATAGACATTAATGCTTCATATCTGTTGTACAAAGAGATAACAGGCTTGTATTTGCTCTTTCTATGAAGTGATGGGTCTATTTGAAGAAAGACAATAAACCTATCGCAATGTCTTTTTGCCTCCCTAAAGCACCTAATATATCCCGGGTGCAATAAGTCAAAATTACCTGCTGTAAATCCTAATAAAGGTTGCGTTTCTCTAGACATAAGCTATTCTATCCTTCCAAGTTATTTTTTTAAGCGCGAGCCTTAAAACATCTAATTCACGGTCCATTTCCCAGTCGTATTGTTGCTCAAGTTTTGTAATGTCTAAAATACAGTTCGATCTGTTAGCTTTTAAATCTAGACCCTTCCAATCAACCCATGACCAGTTTTCATTTACTAACCCCACACTACGCATTTCATCTACTACCTCTTTTGTGGAGAGCGGTTCTTTGTTTGCAAAATGGATGGTCTCTCTTCCAGAATAACCCGAAGCGATATAGTGTTCAATAAATGCGCACAGATCAGGAATGTACGTTTTTGAATTTAGTGAATCGACCAGACTATCATAATTATAAATTTTTGTTAAAAAGGATCTCTCGTGAAGTGTATTACAAAACGGCATTCTAATTCTTAAATGTAAGCCATGATCGCTAATTGATTCGAACGCGTGTTTACTTTTTGAATAAAAAGACGATACATTACTATACATACCATAATTTGGCACATCGCTTTCATCCCACTCCTTTTCGTAGCCAGTAAAAATACACCCGGAAGTTATATGAATAATTTCTGCGCCTGCTTCTTTACAGACCTTGTTAAGTAATAAAGGTACCTGCACATTATATTTCCAGCAATCTTCTTTCCGGTTTTCAGCTTCATCTACATTAGGTCGACCTGTAAACCCAGAACAATTAACAATATAAGTCTGTTCTGTAGAATTTATCTCATTACTCAACTCCCATTCGTCGGTATAATCTAATTCACTTTTTGAGAATATATCTACCGTCGGTGTTGTGGCAGTAGGCCCATAGTGTGAAGATAGGTTCTCAATTAAATGGTTGTACAAATTGTTACCTACATATCCTTTTCCTAGTATTATTATTTTCATATTATAAATTTTTATCGTTTTTACGGGAGGATCTGTTGTAGTTCCTCCGTGCTTCGGCTTTCTCTTCAGAGAATAAAATCTTTTCGCTGTTTGTTTTTATTCTTATTTTTTCTGAGGCTCCGGAGCGATCCATATTAACAAGGTATTCTTGTCTCTTACCCCACTTTAACCGTCTTGTAAGAGTTTTAATATTATTAAAACATTCAAAATCTGGCCTTAGTATAGTATAACCGTCTCTATTTTTCTTGAACATCTCGTATGATTTAAGAGCTGCATTTTCAACGTAATCGCATTTTACTTCATCGGCATTAAAGGTATTTCTATACTTTGTTTCATCGTCGCTATTACCCCACCAATAAATAAAATCTAGATTTTCGGTGTCGCACTCATTCTTGTAATTGCATCTGTTCATAACATTTTGATGTATACTTTGATCATCAAAATTACTTCTTTCGAAAGCAGTATACCCTAGAGACTTAAACCATCCTTTTCTTGTCATTGAATGGTTAGTAAAAGAGGTCCAGGTTGATATATAAATTTTATTCTCGCTAAAACAGAACCCCGCTTCATTCTTGTATGCTTCGGTTCCGGGGGTTTCATCATATATTCTTAAATGGTTATTAATTCTTTCTGGTAGAAAAACGTCATCGTCATCTAAAGGCATTATAATATCCCAATCCCAAGAAGCAAATAAATTTCTTTTGACAGATAGATTTAAATGAAGATCCATATTACATATATCGATATTTGGATCTTCTTTATCAAGCTTGTACTTTATTCGTTTATCATCATTAATAATGAGAAGTTTCTTATTATTATAATTTAGCTCTTTAAAACTTGCTAATAATCTCGGTAAGTAATCAGGCCGGCCATAGGTAGGGACCGCTATCAATACTTTAGGATTATCCATACTTTAATTAATAACCTACCGTGTATTTTTCAAGTAGGTTATTATGTGTGTTGTTTACTCTTACAAAAGTCGCGCATTTTGATAAGTGTTTAAGTTCTCTAGCCCCAACATACGTACAAGCTGATCTAACTCCTCCTAAAATATCTTGTACGGTATCTTTAATTTCTCCTTTATATGGAATGTGAACTGTTCTACCTTCTGAAGTTCTGTAATCCATTAAACCGCCAAAATGTTTCTCATTAGCGGTTTTAGAGGACATTCCATAAAACTTTACAACAGAGCGACCGTCTTCTTCCATTACTTCCCCGCCTCCTTCTTTATGGCCAGCGAGCATCGAACCTAGCATTACAAAGTCGGCGCCGGCTCCAAAAGCTTTGGCTACATCTCCTGTATTGTTACATCCACCATCAGAGATAATATGACCACCTAACCCATGAGCAGCATCTGCGCATTCAGCTATTGCACTAAATTGAGGGTAACCAACTCCTGTCTTAACTCGAGTAGTACAAACTGCTCCGGAACCTATACCGACTTTAATAATGTCAGCGCCGGCTAATAATAATTCCTCTACCATTTCTGCTGTTACTACGTTACCAGCTATTATATTAATACTAGGAGCAAATTCTCTAATGTCCCTAACTACATTTCCTAGTTTTTTAGTATAACCATTAGCTACGTCGATACAAACATAATTTAGAGGTCTCATGACACGTACTAATTTATATGTATCCGTAAACTTTTTAATTTCTTCTTGACTTACCCCTATAGTAACAGCGGCGTGTTGATCCACGTTAAATTCATAAAAAAAGTCTCGTAAAGATTCTGTTTTTATAGATTTTACCAAACAAGTAAATAGATCTAACTTTTTTAGACTAGCAGCCATTTGCTTCGTCCCCACCCCATCCATATTAGCGGCCATAATAGGTATACCTTTATAGGTACCTCCATGTTTAAACTGAAACTCTCGCTCTAGACTAACTTGCTGTCTAGATTGTAGGGTTGATCTCTTTGGTCTGAGTAGAACGTCATCAAAATCGAGCTTCAACTCACTCTCTATCCTCATACATAATTGTATAGTGGGAGACTAGTACTTCAAGTTTTATTACAACGCATCAAAACCACTTATATGATCCTTTATAGCTTCAATATTAATTTCTTCCTCTGTAAGACAGCTCTCAACATTTTCTACTAAAGTATCTGCCATAACTTCAAGTTCACCATCTTCTGCGTTATCTAAAACTTCCTTTACTTCATAAAGAGCATCATACAAGTTCTGAATCTTCTCATCAAAAGATTTATTTAATGATTTGGTAGTCATACAAAAGTTATTTATTATACCATAGTTAATTTATAGTACTTAAACAAATTTTCTACATCTGATTTTAAATAATTTACATGATAACCTGAAAACCTATCATCATTTAGATAAAAAATTATACACTTTCTGCATTTCTTACCAGAAATCTTTTCATACATGTATGCGTACATAGATAGCTGTAATGCGTACGTATTAAACTCACATACATGAAAATGATCCAGAGGTTTTAACATTTTTTCACTATAAGGAGAACTAAATCTAAACTTCTTATTTGTTTTAAAGTCACCTAGAGTAAATTCATTATTTTTATGTTCATAAATTAAATCCGCCATCCCTGAAACCTTAAACATTTCGTCATAAACTAGGTTTTCGCTTAATATTTTATTAAACTTGTCAATATGCCTTTCTACCGCTCTATCATACGACTTAAACAACCAGCCATAGTTTTCAACTGTTTCACCAGATTTAATATACTCTTCCAGCAGCTCATGAATCTCCGTACCTCTTGTACAGGCTTTATTTTTTTCATACTCCCACATCTCCAACACCATTTCTATAGGTACCCCCTCTCTATTAGCCACTCGCGTCGCATGCTTATCCCTATCAAAAGGCTTTTTAAATTTACTCAATAACGTTGTTACTGAAATTAACTTTTCGCCGGTTACTTTATGCGTATACGTATGTGTTTCTGGATCAAATATTATGTTCACTACTAATATTTTATTAGATAAATAAGAAAATCAAATAAATAAATGTATGGGTGTTAAAATTACAGGGTTGCCGGTGGGCGGCCAACTATCCGGATCAGAGCTCTTTCCGTTTGTACAACAAGATACAACTAGGCAAACTGCTATAAGTAGTGTTTTTCCGGCAATAACGTCACAAGGTGACTCGAGATATTTCTGCGGCGCTAGTAGCAATA
>Ga0080013_1006003_pt1 | contig 11008 bp, 5 predicted proteins | sample ETNvirenome_6_85_FD_69236 | JGI IMG/M metagenome (GOLD analysis project Ga0080013, IMG submission 69236) | Marine viral communities from the Pacific Ocean - ETNP_6_85 (SPADES assembly) (version 2) | ecosystem: Environmental > Aquatic > Marine > Oceanic | place: Pacific Ocean | collected 2013-06-19
TCGCTCATGGGTGTCGTAGAAATGCATATAGCCAAGAAAGAACAAGAGATCGCTACGGAAGTGGCGGCGGTAGAGGAAAAAAAGAAGGCTATATTGTCAGATAATTTAGCATGGTCTGAAAAGAAAAAGCTTCTAGAGCAAAATAAGCGCGAGATAAAAGCGGCGTCTGAAACAACTGATTCGATGACGAAATTAGCAAAGAACGCAAGCTCTGCCGCGACGGCGCTGATGACCATATCAACGTTAAACATGCTTACTGGTGGAGGCATGGGCAAGGGCGCCATGAGGGCGCTAGGTTTTGGCAAGGCAGGTAAAGCAGCGTGGGGAGCTGCCGCAGCAAAGAGCGCATCTATCAGTAAGGCGAGTCGGATGACGCATTACACTAAAGGGGGAACGCCCGTCAGTATGTTAAGCAGGACGGAGAAAGCGAAGCGATTCTCAGCTAAGATGGGCGGTAAAGCTAAAGCATATGGGCTGGGGTCAAAATTTGGAGGAGTCGCAGGAAAGGCTGCGGGAAGATTGGGGGTTGCTGGCACTTTAATTGGTGGGGGTATCGATATATATAAAACGCAAACAGACGCCACCCTAAATAAAGAGCAAAAGAAAGAGAGAACGAAGAAGGCTGGGATTAAAACAGGCTTTACCGCCGCTGGAGCCGCTCTCGGCACTATGATTCCAATCCCTGTTCTTGGCACCCTAATTGGAGGAGCGGTAGGGGCGGGTCTTGGGAACATGGCGACAGGGAGGGGGTTCTTCAGTGGAGATCAGAAGGGGGAAAGCGAGGCGGATAAAAACAAGGCTTTTGCGGAAAAGCGGGCTGCCAAACAAATAGGTAAGGAATCGCTACTTGGTTTTTCGGGAGAAGGCTTTGATAAGGCCGTTGGCGAGAATCTAAAAAAGATGGCAAAGGCGGGAATGGATACTACTGCTGTTCAGGAAAACTTTAACAATGCTATAGAGGCGCGGAAAGAGGCTATGGCGGGGTATGGTGAAGGAGATGTTTCGGCAGAGGAACTCAACGCCTCCTACGATAAGTTAATAGCGGCCTCAATGGCCTTAACTGGTGCGACACACGTATTGGCAAGTGATCGCGAGGCGTATGCGAGCAAGTTGAAGAAATATACCCAAATACAAACGAGGGCCGAAGCTAAATTAGCGGAAGTTACAGCTAAAAGGGCTAGCTTGATGGGCGAGGCTCTTAAAAGAGCGAAGAAAGATCAAACAAAGGGCGAAGACAGGGCTCAGTTAGGGGCAGCATTGGGCAGCGGCAATAAAGCGGAACTGGCGCGGACTGCTATCGAAGGAGATTTAATGCTAAAGAAAATCAATACCCTTGCTGCCCAAAAAGACGACGCGGATAGGCTGCTTAAGGAAGGAGAGGCGGCAAAGATGGGTGAGGCGGATCTTAAACCTCTCCGAGATGCTGCGGCCAAGGCAGGCCAATCTTTTATAAGCGCAACAAAAAAAGCGGGGGCGTCTTTTCTGATAAATATCACGAAGGCGAATGAGAAAATGGAACAAAACAGAAAAAAAATAGCTGAACTAGGAAGAGAGCGCCGAGAGAAGGCGGCACAGATCACTACTGATGTTGCCTTGGGAAAGAAGACTGATAGATTAGGCCCCTTTGCACAAAAACTAACAGAATTTGCTAATATTCTAAGGGGCATAAGGGGTCGCCGAAAAAAATATGGTGATAAGATAACCGCAGAACAATACAAAATGACTCCCCAAGAGAAGAAGGCTTTCACTGGAACCCAAATCCAGCTGGAAGAGCTTCACAGGACTTCTACGCTTGCAGATAGCCCTTTCCAAACAATAGTTGAGAACTTCTTGACCAAGTTATCCGAAAAAAGGATCGACCCTAAGACGGGGATAAATTTGAACAAGAAGAATACACAAAGATATGGAGGGGTAGACCAGACCTACACGGGTGCCCTTAATAACCCTATGAGAGCTGGAGCCCTTGAGGGAGTTGAGGGTGTGTCGGGATTGGATGAACAAACTAAGAATACTTTTGCCGCCGTCGCGGGTCAAGCATATGAGGGCCTGTTTGGAAAGGGGAAAGTGCAAAAAGAGTTAGAGGATCAGCAAGTATTACTCATGAATCAAATAATTGCCAATAAAAATCTCTATAGAGACCTTGCACAGAACGGTAGAACCGAAGATATTGTAAAACAACAAAAAGCGATGTTCACAGCAATGTCAACCGCTACAGCGTCATACGCTGGTGTTTCAGATTATGTGAAGAAAATAAGCACTGAAACCAGAGTCGCATCGGACGTAATCCAGAAGAATAACACGCAAATCGGGAAGTTGGATGACGTATTGGAGATCCAAAATGATACTATCGGTTTAATGAAGGACGAGATACAGGACTTAAAGGATAGTCTAAAAAAATGAAACCACCAACGAGATAAATTTGGCCATGCCTGCTCTTATAGTAAATAATGTTCTATCTTCTTCTGTTAAGATACAATATCAATATTTTGATACGGACGATCTATTCGGATATCAAGTAGCAGGCACATACGAAATTGATCTTTCCGACATCAATATAGAACAAGGCGATACCGTATTGTTAAGCGGAAGGGAGGCTATAAAGACAGCCTATGGTAGACCTAGTATAACCGCAAGGATTGGCGCAGATGATTACATAAATGGGAAAATAACTAGTTTTACTTTCGAAGACGGTCCTTTGGTTGGGGCAGAAAAAGTAAATATAACAATTGAAGAATCTAGAGGACTCGATGATTATTCGGCTTCTGAGTTTGCTAAATACATACCCAACCCTCATGCTATAAGTTCTTTTTCAGAAGCCTATAGTTTCTCTAGATCTGGAGGAACCTATTCTTCTACTAGAGATATTTCGCTAACTTACGAACAGATGGCGGGAGGTCAGTTTTTAAATGATGCTAAAACATTTTTAACGAATTATTATTTCGCGAACAGGCCCGCCTTTGGCTATCAAGAAGATGGAATATCTGAAGACGCCAAAATTGATAAAAATTTCAGAGGGTTAATAAGTGAAACGTATGATTTAATTGGGCTAACTGTTTCTTTAAGTGAAAAAGTAGATACCTCTTATGTAGACGAGTCAAAAGGAGTCGGTCGAAACGAAACCCAGAGCCTTGAGGTGGATGGGGCAGGATTTCTAAACAAAACTTTAACTATAGAATTAACGTCGTTAAGGCGTGACTCAGAAAAGACTTTAACGTCGGCTATGGCAAACATTATAGATGAAAAAAAAACCGAGGAGGCGGCTAAATTTGGGACTCCATTTTCTATCTCGAAGGCTATTTCGAAAGACGCTGGGACCGCCTCTTTGACGATTTCTTTTTCGACAGATCCCAGAAAATCACAAGAAACTATTATATCGTATTCTGGGAGCAGCGCCAAAGAGGGAAAATTCATTGCATATTCTTTGGAAATACAAATTTCTTCAACGGGGAAAAACAATAAAGAAAAATTTATAAATTCAAAAAAAGCTTGGATAAACGAACAGCCCTTTTATCAGGATAAAATCCAAAGGCTATTCCATCCTCTGGTCAATTTTTTCGAAAAAAGTCGCGACACAAATTTCCAAAAATCTAACGGAACGATTAGCGAAACAGTGCAGTTTATAACTGATTCCGCATATAACACATCTCAGGATGGCCTCCTTAAGTTTACCAAAACGTTATCTAAAACTCATCAAATAGATAGGATAGAAAAATATTTTAATATACACAGCCTCAAAGATGAAGTGGTGACAAACAGCTTGAAAACAGTGGGTAAGGCGCAAGTTAAAGCAGAAGCAATTGTTAGCCAGAGCATGGGGATATATAAGGCACAAGAAATTTTAGAGTCGAAAACTTCTGAATTAAACGATTTGGTTGATGAGGGTGTGATACACATTACTTCAGATGTGACAAGGTTATCTCTTGGCGATGGAAGGGCCACTAGGTCAATAGGTTATATTTTTATAAACGAATAATAATGGCGGAAACAATAACATATGGCTCTTATACTTTTCCTTCCCCCGCCCCATTTGTTGGGCAAGGAGTAGACCCCATTGTTGTTGCGGGTAAAGTAGATCATTTTAAGGACAATATTGAGTTAGTAGGAACTTTAACTGGAGAAAATCTTAGCGGACTTCATTTGCAGAAAATGAGGATGGTAAGCGGATTAATATCAGAGTTCCAAACTCTAACCATAACAAACGATGCGGGTAACAAAGAATTTCTATGCAGTGTTCCTGATTCTATTTCTTTTGACAATTCTGACTTGACTACGGTTTTGCCGTATACTGTATCCTTTTCTTCTTATTCTTCTGGAACTTTTTCTGAGTTTTTGGGGATTACAAACCCCAAGGATAGCTGGAGCTTTAATGAAAGGGGGGACGGAGTAACTGAGGCCACACATGATGTGTCGGCGAAAGGAGTCAAGGTCGCAGGTTTGGTTTCTGCTGACATTGATCGAACTGATCCTTTGGTAAATGCCAGACATTTTGTTACAGGGAGAACGACTGGGTGTATAGATTTGAGTTTGTTCCAGACTGGGGGGAATGCGTTTCTTATATCTAGAAACGAGAATATAGACAAGGCTCAAAATGTTTATGCTATACAAGAATCTTATCAATATAGCACGACAGAACACCAAGTTACAGATTCGGGGATATTTACAGCCAGCACTCAAATAGCTTTTGATAAAGATGGAGGCCTTTCGGTTAGCGTAGATGCGTCAGTGCAGGGGTCGCTCGATGGGGGAGAAACTGGGCATTTAGTCCATACGGGTCTTTTTTCAACTGGGCAAGCAACAGAGCTAGCAATAAATGCGGTTGTTTCCTCCTTATCTGATTATGAAAGTGGTTCTTATAGCTTTATAGGAAGAGGGCCGAATACGGTAACTTATAAGTTAGATACGGGAACTAATAAAGTTGATTTTTCTTACACCTTCTTAGATCCATCTAACGTAGATCAAGTTGGAAACGTGCTTCACACAAAAAGCGCATCAATTAGCGCAAGCAAGGATATTTCTACTATAAAGGTTTCTGTAGTTGGTGAACTTAAATATAATTCGATTTTTGCGATAATGCCAACTGGAGATCCTGCCACTGGGGAAAGATTCAAAGAACTTGACGCTCGGCTTAGTGGTATTATAGAAAATTCTGGGTTTTTGAATTTAGCGATAGAGGCGCTTCAAGACTTTACAGGAGATGCTACTGGATACCATATAAGTGGTGATTATTTAAATCCTGTTCCAGTAGGCGAATCTATTACCAAAACCCCAGCAGACAGCACAATAGCATATAATGCGTCTTTTACTAATATGATAGATCTTTCTTCTGGAACATTAACTGGGTTGCGGGTTGACATAACAGACACCAAACCACTAGAGCAAAGCGGTATTGTGCCAAGCTTGGCTGGGTTCTCTAAGCAGAAGATTAAAAATAGAAGTGCTGGGCAATATGATGTTTCGGCTCGTTGTGAGGGAGGGACAGGAAACTTGGCAAAATTAATTGACGTAATAAGCGGCCATATGACGGGAATATATATTTTTTCAGAAAGTAGTAGTGTGGATGGTTCCAATGTTTCATATAATGTAAGTAGATACTATTAAAAATGAGTCAAAAGGCAATAGACTATGTGCTGTGTTCTTCTTTCGGAAATTCCGAAAGACTTTTGGTGTTCTATGATTTTTCTGGAATGAGCGGCAGACATATTGGGAATGAGTTGGATAATTCATTAAACTATGGAGTAATAGAGAATTGCGACCCCGCGACTAATACAGGCCTTTATAGCGGTGTAATTACAGAATCTGGGTGTAGCCTAAGCGCGGAGGCAAAACTTTTTACAACGGGAACCTTTTTGGCTGGAGATCAGGCTCATTTAAATAAATCAAATATTAAAGTAACAGGCACTAATTCGTTGCCCTATTCAAGCGCTTCTGTTTTGTTTGATGTTGAGTTTAATGGAGGTGTATCGGATTGTGTTTTATTTGGATCGTTAGAAAAAACTTCTTCAATCATAAACAAGGAGGTGGTGACGGGAGCAAGGGGATATAATTTTGGGATAAATAGCAGGGGTCATTTATTTTATCAGGGATTTGATAAGGGGGGAGATTTTATCTATTGCGCGAAGTCAATAGACCTTGCGCCGAGAAATATTATTGGATTTTCGTTGGGGGCGGGAGCTTTATCTTTATCAAGGTTTGATTATTTAAACAATCAAATACAAAAAGAAGAGTTTTTGGTAGACACTTCTTTTATAGCAAACAATTCTGGATTTTTCTTGGGGGGCTCTGACCAGTATTTTCGGGGCGGTCCCGCTGGAGTCTCGGGAGAGTTTAAAACCTCTAATGTAAACTTGAATTCGTTTTGTTTTTTATCAGGAGCAATACCCCCATCAACAATGTTCTCTTTGGGGAGCGGCCTTATAGGAGATTATTTTACTAGCACACAATCTCCGATTTCTCAAAGAAGGATAACTGGATATGATCAAACCACCGTTTATAAAACGGGCATAACTGGTTATGATTATGAAGATACTGGAAGCATTAATATTTCTACAGGCAGGTATATGATGACTGGAAATTTTTTTGGCAGCTCTAGCGCTAATGTGAAAGAGGGTGATAGATATTTTGTCTATCGTTCTTTCGATAACGCTTTATCAGATAGCGGAGTTAAAACCTTTGTGAAAGAAGAGGTTGGCTACCTTCATCCTAATTCGGGCTACCAATATTTGCCTACAGGAGATAGATCCGCGTTTGATACTTTAGGCCTGCAAAATGTTGAGGGGGCAGTAACAGAATATGTAGAGCAAAGAGGAATATCGGGCGCTGCCACAGTGGCGGTCCAGCTTTTCGGGTCTAGATTTCATACGGGCATTTTATCAGAAGTAAGCGGTGTGATACAAACGCCGCTATTTGAAAGTATAACGAAGTCTTCTCCTGTCGCAGTTTCAGGGCTAAGGCTCGGGGGAGCGTCCGAAAAAATAAAGAAGAATTACGTTTATTATTTGGGAGACAGGCCATGATTTATGATACCATTATATCTACAGGAACAACCACTATATCTGGGTGTTCTTCTGCTGAACTCGGAACTGACACTTATTCTTCATTTAATAATGACGCCTTGGGTTCGACAGATGTGTTTACCTATAATAGATCTATTAGCTCGGGACAAAGAGAAATACAATTAGAGGTCAACGCCCAAACCCTATTACAAGAAATTCCAATAACAGGGCAAACCACAAATGAAATTATTTATCAAATTAAAACGGGAGATTTTTTCACAAAAACAGCAAAGGCGAATATTCTTGAGCGCAGCCAACTTTATTTTGATAGCTCTACGCCAGCGGCACCTAATTCCAATATTTTCTATAATATAATAACGGGAGGGATTTTCGTTGGCACGGGGGAGTATGGTTCTTCTTTAAAGACAAGCATACAAGGTAGGTATGCGTCTTCTTATTTTACTGATTATGATTATTTTTTAAATGGGCAAAAGGTATATTCGGGGGTGGGAATCGGGGTTTCAGCGGGATCAGACGGGACAGACTTTATTCCCTTTTTTGGGGTGGGATTAACTTACGGAGGGGTAGTTACCGCCGACAATAAAAATGAATTTAAATATACCGCCTACAGGAAACCAGTTAGAACTCATTCTATAACTGGCAGCGGTCCAGATGTTTTTAGCACTACTGGTTTTATTGAGAATAGAAATATTTATTATATAAATGGTCTACAGGAGTTACAAAATGCGTATCTTGAGCTTTATACAGGTGTAAGTATGGTAAAGAGAGGCTTTCGCGCTGTTATAAGCGGTGACTTTGAAGGGAGCCAAGCCGAAACAAATATTCTTTTATGAGAGAAGCTATAACAAAATTAGATCTTAATTTCTCTAATGCGGGAGGGGGGCATACAGCTTCCCTAGTGACTATAGCGGAGGGTAAAAGCCTTGACGGCGGTGACGGGTTGGGAACTGTGATAGGAGAGGCGGGAGAAATCAATAATTTCTCTAACGCTAAAATAGACGCGGCGATGAATAGATTTATTTGTATTCAAAAAACAAAAGATACTGGCCCCACCAAAACCTCAATAGCAAGAAAATATGTAGACAGAACTTCTTTAATGTTGGAGTCTATAATTGTTTTGGTCAGGGGGGTTAATTGCGGGCCAGAGGGAGGGCCTAGAAGCGGGGAAGAGGTTGAACTCTCTGTTCCTTATTTTACCGAAGTTATAAATTCTCCTCTTGAGTCTTACAAGTCGATGGGGCCTAAAAGAAGCGGATCGATTATAGAGGCGGGGAGAATATACAATCAGGAATCTGCGGCGACTTACAGTGGGGTTAAAATAGAGTTAATTTATCATAATAAAAAATTAATAAAGGAGCTTTCTTTGAATCTTGATTATGTTAGTGAGGCTTACGAACAAGATCCTGATTTAGCTCAATATAGTTTAAAATATGGTTATACTTTAGAAGACTTTAAGGAAATGGTTCGCTTGGCGGGAGTGTCGGTAATCGGCTTGCCGTCAGGCGCCCTTGAGGATAGGCTTAAGGGTGTTTTGTTTGAGAATACTGGAACTCTGTCCAGTGTTATTAGTAGCGTAGCTTCTTATTTAGGTTATTTTTGGTATATCGATCCTGATACGGGTAATATTCAATTTATTAATACTGAACAAGCTAGTAATTTAACCGTCGAGGATCATACAAATACAACCAATTCCGATATTATTTCGGCTAGTTTTACAGAGAACCATGTCACCAATAAGATTGTTAATGTTTTCAGGGGAAATACAGAAAAAAAAGAAAAATCTGAGCCCACAGACATTGAGTCTAGGCCTAGACCAGCTTTTTTTAAGAAAGTAGATACAAGAAAGTTCGATGGATTCAATAAACTTTTTTCTAGGCGAGAGTTGGGATACTTTTATGCCGTGTTTAATCAATCTCAATCTGAGGAAGTTTTTGATATGTGGGTCTATTTATTGATGTGGTGTTGGAAAAAGAATTGGCTCCCCCGTGCCGAAAGACAGGGGGTAGCAGGAGGGGGGTTTGGCGCCAAACCTAAACCAGATACTGTATTTGATATATCTAACCTCTTCAACCATTATCTTACAGATCCGACAAAATATTGGTTTGCTAAGTTGGGCGTAAATGTATACGACCCTAATAAACCAAATAAAAGTGAGGTTTCGATGTTTGGGGGTGGGGACGGCTGGGATGGATTGAGTGACCACCTGCAAGGTCTTGCTCAGCAAACAAAATTAAGACTTTTCCCTAATAGGGCGGCTCAAGGCGCCAGAGGATATTGGTATTTTAATTTACAGACTCAGATAGTGAAGGACGAGAATGGGAAGGAGATTAGCCTTCGGATGCCACGGCCCAGTTCTACAAGACTATACTCTGCATTAAAAGGGTTTTTTGAGATGGGGGGAGGGCTTTTCATTTCAAACGGATATTCAGCATATAAAGCAGAAAGGATGGAGTTTACAAACACGAACAATATAACGGTGGTGGGTCCGTATAAAGGAAATACTATTCTTCAAGAAATTGATGAGCTTGCCCCCCTAACTGATGTGCTGGACATATTAGATGTTCCTGCTGTGTCACTAAAAAAGGTGGCACAACAATTTACAGGAGGGAGAGCCAAATTCGCTATTGGAAAAGAGTCCTACTTTTTTGTGGCCCTAAGAACATACCCAAGGGTTGCGAGAAGTAATATAAAGGGTGGGGGGAATATTGGAAAGAATGTCCCGCCTGAATTCGATATAGCGCCCGTAGATTTTCAAAAGTTTAGCCAGTCATATGAAATAGTCGAAGGTTGGTTTCCTGATTCTAAAAATGCTTTTGTGGGGGGGCCAGCGACGAGGATGAAGAAAAACAAGCTTTTAAACTTGTATCATCAATCTGAAGAGAACTTTAAAAAAGCAACCACCGACTCTCAGAAAGGGGGGGGTCAGAAGAGTTCTTTGTCATTAAAATACAATCGAAGCAAAACGAGAGTAAACAAGCTTTCAGAAGATGGCGAAGAAGCAGAAGATGATGAAAATGCCGAGAAGTCGGCAGATAACCAGAAATTAGCAGAGCTTTTTGATAGGTTTGATATGAAATATTGGGCAATTGAGGCTCCCAATTATAATATATTTAATAAGCTTTCCCTCGCCTCCGCTTCTGGGTCCACGCCTGAAATGCTTGTTTTGCGAGATGTAAAAGGAAGATACAGGGACAGCCCTTATAAGCCAAGTTCTGCCAGTAGAACTCTGTATGGCCTACATATACCTGACTTTACTCCCACTTTAAACGGCATTTCAATAAGCGTTGGAAGCAACGGTATTACGACAACCTTAACCGAGTCAACAATTAAGTTGATACCGCCAGATCAGCAAATTCTTATGTCCGAAGGAATGGAGGCGGTCGTTCAGAAGTCATTTCTTCCCAAGTCCTTCTCCGCTTCTCAGAGAAACCTGCTTGGGTTATGATTTTTTAACAATTGCGATGAGCTTCCTACACTCTTTGGCGGGAATGTCGTCGTAAGAAGACCAGTCTTTGGCGTTTTCGTTCCTATATGTTTCTTCCCTCCACAACGTCCTCAGAAGCGCCTTAAAGTCAGCAAAGGACTTCACCCCGTTATCGGCGTTTAAAGCCTTCTGTAGCGTCCCTGCTGGCGTTAATGGAAGCATAACGGAGTCGCTAGAGGAGTCATGTTCAACAGAGTTGGAATTATTGGCTCCTTTTGACTTATCTATCTCATCTGCACCTACGATGTGGATGTTGAGATAATTACGCACACAACGGACAAAAGCCCGATTGCAGGCGATTGTTTCTAGGAATTTAGCACAGAAGTTATCTGTATTTGAGAGAGCAGCATTTGCATAGTCGGTGTATCTGGGGAAAATGCCAGTGCAGGACTCATAATTTTCCATCCAGTCTATCTGGCATTTAGCGGTAACGTAGCCGTCTTTAACATTTTGCACTTCAAAGTTAATGGTCTGATAACCTCTCATTTTGGCAAGCTCCTTGATTCCTCCG
>Ga0080013_1006004_pt1 | contig 11008 bp, 8 predicted proteins | sample ETNvirenome_6_85_FD_69236 | JGI IMG/M metagenome (GOLD analysis project Ga0080013, IMG submission 69236) | Marine viral communities from the Pacific Ocean - ETNP_6_85 (SPADES assembly) (version 2) | ecosystem: Environmental > Aquatic > Marine > Oceanic | place: Pacific Ocean | collected 2013-06-19
TGAGAATCAAAAAGATAAAATAGCTAAAGAACTAGGTATTGAAGATGATGATTCATTAATGGCTTCTGTTGGTGAAGAACTCGACAGCCTTTTTATTACTCCCAAAGCAAAGATTCTTGCTGTTATTCAAGATCAATATACTCGGGAAGCCAAGAGAATGGCTGCTGATTACTTATCAGAAATATCTTTGGAAGCAGTAAATAACAAGGAAATGAGTAATGAGAAGGCTATAAATTATCTTCAATCCATGGTTGAAGCAGGAGTTTTCCAGGATTGGGATACCATTGCACTTCTAAAAGAATACGAAAAGAACAAAGATAATAATCAGATGAATTTTGATGTTGGGAATAATCCAATTGAATTCGTCAAGTCCGTTGAAGATAACTCCTGGAAAAAGAAATATCCGAATGCAACTCCTGCTTTTGTGTTAAGTGCTTATCGTCAAGCAAAACCAATTTCAGTAGCAGAAACCAGGCAACAGACAAAGAAAAGAGAAACTGCAGAAAGAGAATTATCAGCTATGGTTCTCAGTCAAAATGAAAAGAATAGACCGGTAACTTTAATTAATGACATTCTTGGAGGCAAAGAAACTTTATCAAAACAAGAACTTCTTAAATTGATTGGAGAAGAAACACAACCAACGCTTTCAAAAAGGCGGGTTGCAGAATTAATGAAAAGTGGTAAGTGGAAAGGGATTAAAGCACATGAATTTAGTTCTTTTCTAAATGGTGCATATGCAACTCTTAAAGCAGAACACAAAGCAGGAGTTAGCAAACAACAGACTTTAACCAAAGAAAATTTTCGAGAGCAAAGTGTAAGATTCCGAGAAAAATTGGGAGTAAATCAAGGATGGACTCAGGCGTGGTTTCAAGCTAATGGGATTGGGAATGGACCTGGATGGTGGAATGATGCTGGTTATAACGGTATGGGCTTTGAGTTGGAACGTAAAAATTTAGATTCTATTTGGAAATGGGCTCAGAAAAAAAATGAATTGATGTCCAAGGTTGAGGATCAAAACATTACTCATCCTCAAATGCTTAAATTGCTGGAAGAATTAGCACCACAAAAAGGAATAGAAAAAGGTGACAGTACAGATGCAATAGATTGGAAAGACAAGGAATATGTAAGTTTAAAAGGATATTTACAAAAAACATTTCTCGATCCTTCTGACTTATCTAAAGAGGCTTCTGATCGTGCAGGATTGTCAATGGAACTTACTGGATCAGCAGAAACCTGGACTCCAGGTACACCTATTCCAGTTAAGCAAATTATAGAATTTGAAGAAAATTTTCATGAATTAGAAAAACCTGAATCTGCTGCTGATTATTTATCAAAAGGTTACAGGATTCTTCCAAAGCCTTTGTTTACTGCAATGGAGCAAGCTTTGGCAAAAGCTAAAGGAAGTGAATCTGCAGGAGACATGGAAGGATTTTTAGGATTATTTGAAGTTCATTATCCTGACAAATTTCATCAGCAAATTGCTGTTCGTGAATTTGCAGAAGAAAGCAAAGAATTTGATCCCTCATATTTATTGTTTACTGATCCTGCCATAGATAAACAGGGCTACCCAATGCCTAGTGTAAACATGGATCGAATGATTCAGGCAGCAGTGGCAAAGTCAGATAATCTAAAAACACAGATTAATGCCAAATATCCAGGTGATAGTTTTGTTGATGACTTGGTTGGTAATGATAAAGCAAGTGGGAAAGTATTTTTTGGTGATTTTGGAATTGGAAATGCGACTGCAATGAGATCATCTCCAACTGCAACAGAACCATATCGAGCATTGCATGAACGGATGGCAATGAAATTAAAACTGGAAAATCCTGATATGGATGCAGAAGAGGCAGCAGAAGAAGCTCATTACCAATTATTTGATTCACGATACAAAATTTATAAAAACCCTGAAGATGAGAATCAGGTTTTATTTATGAATCAAAGTGAATTTGCTCGTGGATATGCAGGAACTGCAGAACCTGAAGATGTTACTAAAGCAGAACAGATGGTTATTGCTGGAATTGCTCCGGCCTTATTGATGTCTATTCATGGGGTCGAAAAAGATTTTGCAAAACAAACAAGAGAATCTCCATTAAAGTTTGAACTTCAAGGTAGAGAAGGAGCAGTAAATAGAAATATCAATAATTTATTCAGAAAACTTGGAGATGAAATTGGTATTGCAGAAGATGCTCTAAAAAGAAATCCAAACATTGATATTCTTCCAGTTCCCAATGAAGACAATACAGGTCGTTATTATAAATTGATTCATCCTGATACTGGTGTCTGGGTTTGGCTTCGTGGAGAAGATGGGAGCAAATGGGAAATACCTACTAGCACGATTGCTGATCTTACATTCCAAACGCATTTGAGGTCATTATATTACAAAATGAATGACTATTTGGAAGGATCACAAAATCCTTTTCAAAGAGGATTTGAAACCTTTGGTAAAATAAAACCAGATTGGCTTCCTGATGTTGATCCGAAAGTAGCAGAAAGATTTTTTGAAACAAGAACTCCAATGCAACTTTTAGAAGAGGTTGCAGGATCTCAGGCTTTTTTCAGTGATACTGTGGATTTGGATGTATCTGTAACTGAATGGCCTATGGATTATAGATCATTCAATGCTGCTCCAAATTTTATATGGATGATTGGTGGAATTGAAAGATCCCATCTTAAAACCCATTTTATTCCAGAATTAAAAAGAAGATATAAAACAGATAATCCAACCAAAGAACAAATTCTGGAACTTGCAGATGAATATGTAAATGATTATGCAGATCTTACAGGAGCATTTTATTTCGATAAAATTTGGGATTTCTTTGGAGTCAATCCTTTGAAACCTGAAAATTGGATTCTTCCTGACAATCTTGAATACAAAAGAGATATAGAAATTAACATGTTGAAAGAATTTGAAGAATCCAGAATACCTCCTTCTCAAACATTGAAAGAAGAAGTATTAAAAGAAGTCATTCCACCGCAATCATAAATGTTTTTATCAAACCCTGGAACTCAAACTTCTACGGCTCCTCGTGAGTTGATGAGTTTATATTCTCCAAGTTACCAAGTTGCCTTCCGTGAAAATTTAAAATACGGATGGGATATGACGGTATGGAGTATAGGTTCTGATATACATCAGTATTACTCTGCAGATGATACTCCCAAGATAGCTGAAGATGCATTCAATGAACGATATGCAAGACCTGGAGTGTTCTGGAGAGAAGGAATGAGTGAAGCTCAAGCAGATCTTCTGGCAGAAAACTATGACCGGAAGTTTGCTTATTCTCAGATTATGAAGAATGTTGATTTTTTCTCCAAAAAAGGTTTGGTCTCAATGGCTGGTATCTTTGCAGGAAATCTTCCTGATCCAACGAATTACATTGGAATGGGAAAACCTTTTATGGCTGCACGGTATGCAAAGGCTTCCAGATGGGCAGATGCATTTGAGAATTCAACAATGCTTTATAATCTTGCAGGACGGAAATCATCACGAGCAATCGGAGCACACTTAGCCGTAGCAGATTCATGGGGAAGAGCAGGGGCTTTGGGGGGGTCTATATCAGTTGGTGCTCTTGCAGTGAAAGCAAATGTATACCAGGAACAGATGGATCTGATGGGTGCTGCTTTGATGATTGGAGGAGGATATGCAGCAGGATCAGCATTCTCAGGAATGGGATCGGTTGCCGGTCTTATGACTCGTTATTCTCCAAGGATGCATCGGATCTTTGCAAACAAAGCATTATCAGATATTGCAAACGGCAAATCCGTAGATGTTGGAAAAGTCAGAATCAATACAGGATCAACAGAACAATTCAAAGTAACACTCAGAGCATTGGCAAAGAATCCTGAAGATGTCCTTGATGATGTCACAAGGAACCGGATGCTCGAAGCAATGAAGGCTTCTAATGCAGAAAAGGAAGTCTTTGATTTTTTAAAACAGATTGATGCATTAGGTGAAAACCAAATCGGGTTTTTATTTAAAGCTTTAGGCAGAGTCATTGATAAACCAGGAGGAAAGACTGCATTCCACCGGCTTGTTACAAATCTGGGATTAGGAGCAGAAGACAAGCTTGCAATCCTCATTATGAGAAAGCAGGAAGGTCAAAGAAGCATTGTTGAAAAAGATTTCCTGAAAGCCTATGCATCCAATAAAGGAAAAGATTTCCTGAAACAACCTATAAATGAAGGTTTGTTGAAGATCTTATTCCCCCAGGTGAATACGGCTCCACATCCTCATGTACGCAATCAAAAGGTTAAGGATGCTCCTAAAGAAGATGTTGCATTCTCTCATGCTCCTAAACGGAATAGACCTGTTTATACAGTAGAAGAAGAACTTGCTGCCCTGAAAAAAGCTCAAGGTAAAGCAGGAGAACCTACTCAGCCTACTGCAAAGCCTATTGATAATGATCCGAAGAATCCGAATCCTACCAAAAAAGACACTTCAGTAGAAGAAGAACTAGCAACACTTAAAGAAGAAAGAGCAACACTAGAAACAGAGTCGGCAACACTTAGAAAAGAATCCGATCAAATTATGGCAAAACTTAAAGAACAAGCACAACCTCAAGCAAAGCAAACGCTTGATGATGATATTGCTAAGACGATCCGTGACCTGGAGGATCAGATCGAACTAGAAGGTATAAACAAGAAAGAAATCGGGAATTTACGTAAAAGAACAGAAGAAGCCGTAAGAAAACAGCAGGAAGATATGGATAAGTTTATGGCTACTGCATCGGATGCAACCGAATGTCTAAGGAACAGCTTTGTCTAATTGTATAGATGTACTCTCAAAACGGCATGATCTTCAATATGAAGATGCTCTGGAGATGTTGGCAGAACTGGAACGCAGAACTGTTTCAGGAGTCGATGATGCAGGAGCACCTGATTGGTTGAATCAGTTAGCCCAGGCTTCCAAGGATCTTGAAAGTCAGGTGATGTTCATTGGTGCTCAAATGAAACGTGCAGCACAGTGGGCAGAAGTTGCAAAGGCTAATCTGACCAGAAGGATATTCAATGGAAAACGTGAGTCCTGGAAGAACTTTAAATCCTACCTTACAGGAGATGCCAGGAAATCTTATGGTAGCCGTCTGGCCTCGATTGGAACGGATCAGCAGACATTTAAAAAAAATCTGGAAAGAACTATTATAAATGCCTTTGGAGAGATGAATCATTCAGAGGTTGCAAGGCTTTGGAAGAATCCTGAGTTTCAGGACAAAGTAGTTCGTGAGTTGTTTCCTTTTAATTCGTCTGGTGCAAAGCATGGTGATGAGATTGCGTATCAGGTTGCCAAGGCAATCATGGCAAACAAGCTTGTCACAATTAGACGAGGAATGAATGTAGGAGCTGCAACAACTTTCCGCTTCGACCACATTACCAATCAATTCCATAATGTCTTCAAAATGAAGGATATGCAGGTTGATGAGTGGGTGGCTGCCATTAAACCTTTGCTTGACCACAAGCGAACTTTCAAAGGAGGTGATCCCGATACGGTACTGCGTTCCATATATAAGGAAATTACCGAGACACCTCATCTTGAAGGTGAAGTGTTTCGGCTTCCTAAGATGTCGGAGCGTGTTGCATACAAACGTGAATTGCATTTTAAGAATGCAGATACATGGATGGAATATTCCAAGATGATGGGTTCTAAAAATGTCTTGGATGATATAGTCGTAGGTCTCCACAAACATGCAGACAGAGTGGTTCTGATGGAGCATCTGGGTCCAAATCCAGATAAGCTTTTTAAAGACACACTGAGAAAAATCAAAAAGAAAGAAAATGTAGGAATCTTTAACGAAGATGCTATTCAGAATCATTATTCCCAGATCTCAGGAGAAGCATTCATTGTTGCAGATCCTTCTATTGCAAAATGGACTTCTGCATTATCAAGCTTCCAGATTCTTACTTCATTAGGCAAAGCAACCATATCCAGTTTTTCCGATACCATTACTTCTGGGATTGCACTTCATTCCTATGGAATGGGATTTGGAAAAGCATACAGAGATCTTTTTGTTGAAGGAATCTTCAAGCGTTTGACTCCTGCAGAAAGAAAGGAAGTCGCACGTTATCTCAATGTGGGATTCGATGGTTTGATAGGACAGACCACTTCAAGGATGACAACGATTGATCCAGTTCCAGGGATGATGTCGGAACTTGCAAATCAGTTCTTTACTTTGAACGGATTGAACTGGTGGACGGATATGATGAGAGAATCCTTCTCAAAGATCTCCAGTAACCACATGGCAAAGTCTTTGACTAAATCCTGGGATCAACTTCCAAAGTCCTACCGTGAAGTATTTGATATGTATTTCATTGGAAAAAAGGATTGGGAGATCTTTCAGAAAGCAGGAGCTTTAAAGAATCCAGATGTCCCTGGTCAATACCTGACTCCACATTGGATCAAGACTGTTGCAAATCATCCTGAAATCATCCCTAAAGCACAGAGAACGGCTGCACTGGAAGCAGCACATAAACTTGAGCGTTTCTTCACTTCGGAGGCCCGTATAGCAGTTCCTGAAGCAGGTGCAGGAGATCGTGCAGTGATGATGCGTGGATGGAAGAGAGGAACAGTCATGGGATCAGTTGCTCAACTGTTTTTCCAGTTCAGAACCATATCGGTTGTAATGGCAACCAAGATCTATCCCAGGATGCTTCAAATGGGAGCTCCTTCATTGCTTCATCTGATTCCTGCATTTGGAGTTGGATACGCAACTTTGGCAACCAAAGACATCTTATCTGGAAAGACTCCAAGAGAATTTAATGGTGATACGGTCAAGGAATCTTGGATTCAATCAGGATTATTTGGAATGGTAGGAGATTTATTTTTAGAAGATTTTGACCGCTACCACGGCAGATTTGATGAAACTCTTCTTGGTCCAACATGGTCTACCATCAAGGATACCAAGGACTTGATGGGGTATATGGTGAATTCGGAAGAGGGAGATGGACAGAAAATCTGGTCAACAATAAATGCGAATACACCTTATGTGAACTTATTTTACTTGCAAGGTGCATGGAATAATATGATAAACTGGCCTATACAGGATAGTCTTAATCCAGGCTATCTGGACCGAGCTGCGAGGTTTATGGAGGAAGAGCGTGGTCAGGGCTTTCTTTTTCACTAGGATGGACCTATGACTGTATCCACGAATTCTGCTCGTGCTGAGTACACAGGAAATGCATCGACTACTGCGTTTGCTGTAGTTGACACTTTAGGTGCTTCGGCTGTTATTCCTGTCTCAGATGCTTCACACCTTCAGGTTTATGTTGATGGCACTCTGAAAGTCGAAGATACCCACTATACTGTCAGCATTGTTACTGCGACCAAAGCAGCAACTGTTACCTTTATTACTTCTCCCACCGATTATACTCCTGCGAGTGATGCAACGATTGTTATATTGCGTGTCGTTCCTTACACACAACTTCAGGATTACGTTAATAACGATGCGTTTGATGCAGAGAATGTGGAATCTGCATTGGATCAAGTGACTCAGCAAACTCAACAACTTGCAGATGATAAAGATCGAACCATTAAGTTCGATTCTACTATTCATCTTAGTGATTTTGATACAACTGCAGAAACTGCATCAAAGATAACGGCAAACAAGTCTAACCGTGCCGGCAAACTCTTATCCTTTGATTCCAACGGAGATGTTGAAACCACTCAAGAATTAGGAGCATGGAAAGGCAATTGGGTTTCAGGGACAACATATGTTGAAAGAGATCTAGTTAAAGATGCTGAAACAGGAGCCATCTATATCTGTACTTCAGGTCATGAAGCAGGAACCTTTACGACTGATTCAGGCAACTGGTCTGTGGTCATCGATGCAGGTGGTTTCAATGTTAAACTTACTGCAAACTTTACTATTGCTGCCGATGAAACCTACATCTGCCCGTACAAGATAGATCTTAACGGATATGACCTTACTAATAATGGAACTCTCATTTGTGCAGAAATCATCACTGGAGATGGGACTTTTACAGGTAATAGTGCTACCGAATCTGGACCAGTTGATATTTCTTCTGCTTCCTTAGTCACGCTTAGTAGTACTCAAACTTTAACAAATAAAAGCTTAACTGCTCCAATATTAACAGGTTCAGAATCTTCCGCTGGTTCAATTTTATTTAAAGAAGATACAGACAATGGAGCACATGCAGTAACTCTTAAAGGTCCAGCATCAACTGCTGATGTAACATTAACTTTACCTTCGGCTACGGATACTCTTATAGGAAAAGATACTACAGATACTTTAACTCAAAAAACTCTTACAACTCCTGTTATTGCAGAAATAGATTCAGGTGCGGCAATAACCTTAGATGCAACTACTTATGTAGAACTTAATGCTGATAACGGCATTGTTTACATGAAAGATGGTGCAACAACTATGTTAACTATTCAACTTTCAGGTGGAAACACCACAATCACAGGACCATAAAGGAAACCTATGGGGAATTTAATATTCAAACCAGCCTCTGGAGGGGAATTAATACTCCAGGAAGACGGAGGATCGCCCGCCTTGACGATTGATACTTCTGCAAATATTGGCATTGGTGCAACTTCCCCCAAACAACTGCTTGATGTATCTGGTGCGAGTACTACTGTGATGCATCTTGGTGTTTATTCTACAACTGATGGTCATGCTCCTGTTTTCCGTTTCCAAAAATCTGGTAATGGAACCATTGGTACTTACGGAGCAACTGCTGATGATGAAGTCCTTGGAAGAATAGATTTTTGTGGTGTTGATAGCTCTTCTGCATCTAAAGCAGGAGCATTAATTGTTGCTTATCAAGATGCAGCAGCAGATTCTGACAGTGTATTAGGAAGATTGGTGCTGTGTACCAGTGATGCAGATGATGCAGGTGGTCCTACAGAAAGAATGACTATTGACTCCGCTGGCAATGTCGGCATTGGGAATACAAATCCCGGTGATTATAACGCATCAATGAATGATTTGGTTGTAGGACATACTATTGGAACCCACGGCATTACCATTGCCACTGCAACTACTGCTACAGGATATTTAGGTTTTGCTGACGGGACATCTACTGCGGAAGACGAATACAGAGGTTTGATTCAGTATGATCAGGGTGCTAACACAATGGGAATACGGACTGACGCAGTAACACGAATGACCATCGACTCCTCTGGAAACATCGGTGCACCCACTGGAACCAATATTTACAACGCATCAGATGTCCGTTTAAAGCAAAACGTCAGAAATTTGTCCGGTAGTCTCGACAAAATCAACCAAATGCAAGGAGTCAGTTTTAATTGGATAAAAGGATTTTGTCCTTCGGAAAAGGATAAGACTCATTACGGTTTAATTGCCCAAGATTTAATAGATGTTGATTCAAATTTGGTTTCTGAATTTGGGCAACCCACAGAGGCAAAAAATGCTGTTATAGATGACGATGGGACTATCATTGAAGAAGCCATTGAAGCGTCACCACATATTCTGGTAGTAGAAGACCAAGAAATTGAAACACCTTTACGTGTTGAAGATAAATTTATTATTTCTGTTTTAGTTGAAGCAGTTAAAGAACTCTCAGCAAAAGTAACCGCACTTGAAAACGCCTGATGCAACTGACACCACAAGAATGTGAAAAAAAAATCCAGGATTTAAATAATCAGGTCCAAAGATTAATTGGATACAAACAAGCACTCGTGGAAATGGAAGAAGAAAATGGAAAAGAAGAAGTTGAAACCAAGGAAGCAGAGTTGAATCCTGAGTAATCCATGACAGGACTCTTTATATTCTTTTCGATTTACATCAGTCTGATTTTAGCTGGAGTTTACCTAGTTTGGTATTTCATGAACAATTATGACTCCATAATTTTCAGGAGAAATAGTGTCAAATGAATCCAGCAGATTATGCATATGCAACTGGAAGGGTACACCCTGACATGGAAGTAAATACATTATTAGACTTACTGAATCAGGTTGGGATTCCAGTAGCTATCTCTGTTATTTTGATGTGGTTTATCAAGTATCAATTCGATGAATCAAGAAAAGAGAGAGAAGAAGCTAGAGAAGACCGTAGTGAGAATGAAAAGCAGGTATTAGATCTTCAGAGGGATTTCAATTCACAAATGGTTGATACCATAGGAAAACTAACCCATGCAATTGAGAATAACACTAGAGTTGTTGAATCCTTGAAATTAAGATAATGGCTAAAGAAATCACTACGACTACGGTTACGAAACCAGATGCTCCGAAACCGATACCTCCTAAAATGTCGGTGAATGAGAGGATTCAGGTAAGTAGGTTTATTGCTCGGTTTGTAGTGGCTTTATCTGCTCTTGCTATTTTTGCCTATATTGTACATGTAATGTTGGGTAGTGCAGATGAATTACCAACTTCCAGTAAAGACCTTTTGAATATTTTGATTGGAGCTTTTATCCCGATTATTAGTGGTATCGCAAAATACCATTTTGAGAGTGGAGGTGATTTACACCAAGAAGAAGAAAAGAGCGTAATACCACCCCATCCTGATAAGGAAACTAGTGAACTCGTTTAGTTGGCTCTATGATTTTTTTAATCAATCCCAAAAACAAGATGAAGAAAGGAAAGAAATGCTCCCAGCCCTCGCAATGGCACAACAAGTTTTATCACTTGTCAGCGTGATCCAAGATCTTGTCGGCTCCGACAAGAACTCAGCTACATCAAATGAAGTTGAAGAAATCATTAAAGCGAAAATTGATGATCCAATTGACAAACTATCTACCGAAGTCCTGGATCAGATTAATGAAAGTGTGGGTGCTGATGCTACTCATAAATTCAATTCCTTTATCGATTTGGTCAAAGGAAAATAACTATAGTTGGTTAGCGATGCACATCAGTCAGAATTTCACCCTTAAAGAGTTAATCTATTCTCCCGATGCTCAACGAGCCAATATCAAGCAGGAGCCAACTCTTCTAGCAGTTGCAAGAATGACTGTCCTGGTCATTAAAGTTCTCCAGCCGATCCGAGATCATTATAACAAAGCATTAAAGGTCAATTCCTGCTATCGGTCAGAAGCC
>Ga0080013_1006006_pt1 | contig 11007 bp, 9 predicted proteins | sample ETNvirenome_6_85_FD_69236 | JGI IMG/M metagenome (GOLD analysis project Ga0080013, IMG submission 69236) | Marine viral communities from the Pacific Ocean - ETNP_6_85 (SPADES assembly) (version 2) | ecosystem: Environmental > Aquatic > Marine > Oceanic | place: Pacific Ocean | collected 2013-06-19
CTCCTAGCATCGCATTCAACTCTCCAACATTCCCGGCCGCTTTTTCCATATCGTCAAAGCCTCCAGCAGTCTTTAACAAATTTGCTACGCTTACGCCCGTGGCAGCTGATATAATAGAAAGCTTTTCAAATTGTTTTTGAGCTTTCGGAAGAGGGTAAGCTGCTAAATATTCCATCGATGCACCAAAATCTTTTGCGACTGCGGCTGATGTTTGGCCGGTCGCGCGTGCCAAATTAACTAATCTAGTAGACCAGTCCCTAGTTTTCGTTACAATATCTGTTACTTTAAATGTTTTTCCGAGAGTTTCTACCACCCCACCAAAATTTTTGGTGTCGATGCCAGCTGCGCCAAATTGCACTGCCAATTCAGCTAAAGCGTGTGCCTTTTTTCTTATCGCCGGAGTTGTGCCTGTTCTAGTGAACTCTCCAAACGCGCGTGATTCGGTTATTAGATCTGTGTATGCTGTTTTGACCCCCTCAATGGTTACACCTAGTTTCTGATTTCGGTTTTGGGTCATGATTATCTGTTGGGCGAATGAAGCAAGCTTTTTATTATTTGTTGCAACTGCGAAGTCGAAGTTGAAAATTTGTCCAGTTAATTTTGAAAACCCGGTTGTGAGGTCATTAACTGCAAGGGCTTTTTCTTTAACACCAGTAGCAAAGCCGGATGCTGCACCCCCAACAATTTTTCCACCTGCATCAGCTAGCTTAAAACCTAACTTAGCAGCAATCGTAACGAGTGCATCTAAAACGGGATCTTTTCCGCCTTTAGCGACTGAGGTCTTGGACACCAAATCTGCAGTTTTTAGGCCGGCGCTGCTGAACCTTGTCTCTTGTTTAGTGTCAACGACTTTCTTTTCAAGGTTTCGCTGAATAGCTGCCGAAGCCTGCTCTTGCGTGACGATGGCTTTAAGCTTATCAACCCTCTCGCTAAGATTTTTGGCCGCTGCCGCATCGAGCAAGCCTTGTTGCTTAAGCAAGTCGATGATTTCGGTAAAAGAACTCTTCGCAGTCTTTATCTGTAGGTTTATTTTATCTTGCGCGGTTGCGACAGATCGATAGGGTGCTAATGCTTTATTTACTGCGCCTGCAAGCGCTTCTTGTGTTTTTTGACCAGTTTTGAGCGCGCTAATAAATTCGTTAACGGCCTCTTTGTTTAAACCAAGTTGCGTTCCTTGGCCTTTTAAAGCAGTTGTGCCCGCTTGTAAAAGGTCGCTAATGGTTCTTAGTTTTGGGATAAGCGTATCCGCTATTCCCTCAATATCTTTTAAATCTGCTTCGCTTAATTTTATATCCGCCACGCGCAGGTCCCCTCTTTAATAGCAAGCCTTATAATAATTAGTTAAAAATAGATATTTTTACTGGTTTGAATCATAGGGGGCCGATTCATCTTCCTTTTGCTTAACTAATCTTTCAAAAAACCAAGTGCGTAGGCCTACTGGTAAATTATAAAGTTCCATTAAGCTCCAATTGCTATAATATTTCATCAGGAAGAATTGTTCGTAAACTTGTTTAATATACTCGTGTGTCAGACCAAAAAAAGTCCGTGGTGAGAGGGACCTCCATGACCCCCTCATGACCGCAAGAAATACAATTAAAAGGATGTGTCATATCTAACGTTGGTAAAAGCTCTTCATACATTTTTCTTATATATCTTGCTTGAAGTGCTGGAAGTGTACTAATGAACTCATTTATGGAGGCCTCATCACATACGCTGTTAACTGAGACGATTATAGATCTTAGAAAATCGCTAGTAGATGCTTCTGGGAAATTTTTCTTTTTTCGATGCTCTTGGTTCTGAACGAGTCTTTTCTCATCGGCAGCAGTTAAAAATCTAACTTCAATAGTGTATTGAGTTTTTGGTAGCGGAAACAAAAATGTACCACTATCTGTTCTTACGATTTGGTGTTCTGTTGTAAATTTTTCTTCGGGGAAATGCAATTTGAGAGAATCTAGCTCGAAAGTATATTTTTGGCGTTCTTCACACTGAACGCATGTAATAGTCGTGCTGTATTCTGATCCATAACCATGAAGGCGAGCCGCGACAATAAGGGCACTTTTATCCCCCAAAAGTAAATCTTCTACCTTAATCCTTTTATCTACTATAATATTTTGGAGCATTCTCTCCAGCGCTATCCCCTTCCTTAGCAAAGTTACAGAAGTTAAAATATCTTCTTCCTTCGTGGTCAGGTGTTTTATTTCTACGACATCTTGGTTGTGAAGTGGATGTGTCGGCGGATAAAACTGGCCGCGGCTAGGAAGCTCCACGAATTCAGTAGGAGTTATAAATTTTAAATCCGTTGCCCCTGTGGCTATACCTATTGAATCATTATTAACTTCTGTCGTTTCTTCGATGGGCCCTGCTAGCCTATCTTCATTAATTCTCATACTCATTTTTTACCTCGTTGTTTTAAATTTTAATTAATTTTATGTGGATTAATATGTTGAAGCCAACCATTGCGTGCCTCTCATAATCCAGTTGCCAATCCATTTTTGACGGCTAGCCTCTGCCGCTTTGAGCCGTCTATCTAATTCGCGCGATGACCACCCTTGTTCAAATTTAAAATTTTTGTAATTAAAAGTTAGCCTTATGGTGCCAAATTGGTTTGCGCTGTAGTTAATCTCTGAAAACTCTACTCCCGTCAAAACTGGCTTGTAGACGCTCCACTCTCCGTTAACCCCTCCCTTACCATCCAATTCAAGAATTGTAATTATTTCAGGATTAGCTTGTACGTAAGCATTTATAAATCGCTCGTACACTGCGTTAGTGGCGCCTTCCTCTTGGCCCATGGCTGCTTCTTCATATTTCCATGTTTTTTGCATCATTGACAATGCAGTAGTAATGTGGCCGGCCGTATCGGGGCCTTGTTTGCCAAAAATATTAACATCAGCCAAGGTAACAGTTAGCGGCTTATACTGGACTACGCCAGTAGGATAATCTATTTGCGCAAAGTCTCCGGAGCGTAATTGATATTTAGCATTTTGTGTTTCTATTCTACTAAAGCCCGGGCGGCTGAAAGCCTTAACCATAAAAGGCGGTAGGCCATCTAATCCCTCGCCGCCAAATATTAAATCTCCAAATAGTAAAAGTGCCTCAAAAGTTCTTTTAGGCCTGACTTCAGGGTTGCTCCAAAATTGCCAAGCACCAGGTGAAAAGAAGGGACCAGCCATTTTCTTTTTAGCCTAACTCCGCTCGAATATCCTCTAGAGCGTTGTGTTGATCCTTGCCCGGGTCCATGACTGGGTTCGGTTCCGCAACTTTTGCGCCTTCTGTGGGCGCGCCAGAATACTCTGCATAGTCAAATCTAAAAGTTATGCCTACGTTGACCATATCTTCAGTTTTGTAATCTAAGCTACCAAACGTCACCTTTTCAATCCAGGCATTCCACAATTTCCATCTATCAATGGGATTTCCTGTCGCATCTAATTGTTCAATAACCGGTTGGCCTAAAGCTTTGACTGCTTCTGCTTTGCTAAGAGAAATCGTACCGTCTTGTGGGGTGACAGGCAGGGCATAGCCAGAAGCTTGTAGAATTTTAACGAGGCGCGCTGACGCGTCTGGATAAACTGGATCTACAATAGTCACTTCCAGTGGTTGCCAAGTTACTCTTCCTGGGTAATTAAATGTATGTGCGATATATTGATGAGGCACATTGCTTACCTGTATTTGTGGTTTTGCTGTACTTTTAACAACAAACGAAGGAATGTGTGATAAGTGTAATATCCATCGAAAACTCCGCTTAGGATCGATTGAACTCTTACTCCAAAAGTTGTTGCCTTGGCCCATTTTTAATTTCTCCTTCTATGCTTCTATTAATAAATAGAACTAAATTAAATTTTTAATCCTCAAAAGATGCTCCTGAGTCTGAAATAATAAAATCAATCGCGATGTATTCAATGGCTCTTGCAGGTTTCACGTATATTTTAGCATATAAAATATTTCTGTCTATAAGGTCTGGAGTGGTGGTAGTGGTATCTAAAATCACTCTGTAGTCAGTAATACCGAGGCCGGCTTTTACGTCGCTAAGGAAAGGTTCTACTTTTGATTTAAATCTATTCCAAGTTGTTTGAACGTTTTGGTCAAAAAGAATTGTTGCTGCAAATCTTGAAATTTGCTTTTTCAAGAAAATTACAAGACGGCGTACATTAATCCTATCTAGCGCTGAAGCTGTTAATTGTAAAGTTTTTTGACCAAAAATTACAATGCCCTCGGCTGGGAAAGATGCAATTGGATTAATACTGGCCTCATACAACCTATCGCGTTTACGAGCCGTCAAACGTTCTTCCACGCCAACAACAGGAATTCCTGCGGCGCGGTTTGTGCTTATGCCGCCGCGAGTGAAGCCCGCGGGCGCAAACCAAAGTTGCGAACTTGCTTCGCTATATGCCATCGCCCCCAGAGCGACCACCGAGGGGGGCGCCCAAAGAACAGCATTATTAATAGTATCGCGTATTTGTACCCATGGGTAATAAGCACATCCGTAGCTACTGTTAATTTTAAGAGTGTTTCTTTTGTTGCTGATGACTTGGTTTACATCTCCTTTTCTAGTAACTCGATCATTTGAATTTTCGGTATCAGGTGTATAACCGTTTTTCAAGTCTATGATCGCCAAGGCATCGCCACGATTTTCACACATTTCGACAAGTTTCTGATTAAGCCCGTTGTCTGTGACGCCGGGCATTGTCACTAAATTATATTCAACAACCTCGGGATCGCGCAAAGCATCAATGGCTATATTAATAGAATTATATGCTGCACTTGTAGTCTCTCTTTTGCCCGCTAAGTCGCTATTATTAAAATAATCTCTTTCCTTAATGTCTAGACCATCGGCGCCGCCGTGCAGGCACGTTGTAAATTGATTCCAACCTGCCGTTTCCCCTCCTTCTACTTGGTCAATAATATTTTGATAAGTAGCATTAGCTGGGCCGGCTGTGGATGCAGCCGAAGAGCCGGTATGGGCCGTGTAAGAAGTGCCATTGGCCCTGGAGCCAGACGCATAGACTGTGTGTGGGCCGTAACTGCCGCTATAACTAGAACCGGTAACATTGACGTTTCGCACATCATCAAGAGAAAATATCCAAGAAGTTTCAGTATAGCCGGTTTGTGCTGTCCAGCTTTCAAGGTCTTCTGCTTTCGTTCGCAAAACTTCAAGAACGCTATGATCAAACCTTGTGCCGCGATAAGTAGTATCAGCGCCGAAGAAGGCATCCCGAGGATCACTTAAAACGCCACCTTCTGAGGAGCTGGCTCGTAATCTTAATTGCGGGAACTTAAATCTAGCATTAACTATATTGCCCTCACTTGAAGTCTGGAATGTGCCGGCATTTGTTAAGGTATTAACCGGATTTACACTTCCAGATTCAATAAACATGCCAGAGTCTGCTGCCGGGGCGGTGCCACTATAATTATATCTCATGGCGTCAGCGCCGATGGATGATCCGGATACAGCAAAGCCTAAATAGCGAGGTGGCCCGTAAACGCCATAAGGAAGATATCTTGGATTTGTTAGACCTCGGTCGACTAAATCATTTACCTCTACGCGGACCCAATCAGACACATTATCATAATCTCCATAATTGCGATATCGGCGCTCATCATCACTCCATTGCTCAAATTTATTACCAATTTTCTTAGAAATATAGTTTTCAGAAGCTGGATTTAAATTACAATTATTATATTGCTCTAAAATTTGTGGTGCCGAGTCTAAATCGTCAACTTTTCTAATTGCAACTGTAAAAGTACCGTATTCTTGGTTTGAATCTTCTGGGGCTTTGATATCTTGAATAGAAATTTTAATTGAGCGTTGAGTTTCTTCGCCCAATTCCCGTGTGCAGAGCCGAAACAAAGTTTGCATATTTGCAGGGCTATAAGATGAAGTATCAGAGCTTACATCTTGAGAAATAAACCAGCCCGTTTTGGCGTACTGCTTAGTCGGGCTCTTAGAGGGCCCCATTCTAAAGTCGCCACCGTCGGTAGCTCCATTTGGAGTAGCTAGCCTTAAAATAACCCCGTAACACGAGGAAGGAGTCGACCCGCTAATTCCCAGCGCGTCTGCACTGCTGTTCGTTCCTTTGAAGGAGCTTAAATTTCCTTCAAAACTTTCACCCAGCCAATAATTAAGAGGGCTTTCATTCAAAGTACTGTTAGTTAAGGTCGGGTTGGTATTAAATACTTTTCTAATAAATCGCGGTGAATCTGAATCAAAGTTGAAAGAGCTATCAACGACTATGTCGGTGCCACTAGTGTCGTAAATGACTGCTTTAAATGTAGGGCCGCTATCGACCGCGCGCATAAATGTGGCGAAGCCCTTATCGTAAGTTGTAGATCCGGTAACAATTGTTTGTCCTGAGAGCGCCATGGCGCCTTCATTGAGATACCAAATGGCAGCTAAAGTTCCTAAAGCTGTGGTGGAACCACCATCAAAGTCTGAAGAGCCTGTATTAATAATGGTGCTTCCTGTATCTCCCTCACAAATGAAAAGCCCATAGGCGCCTCCATTAGCTGCATAACTAGTGGTCGAGGCGAGATTGCTGGTTTTCCAGCCGGCGTATGCATCTGAATCTGCAGCGTTCGCATTAGTTTGTCCCAGCAGTCTAACCATTGTCACTGGAGAATTATTTCGAAGCCATGCTTGTGCGGCGTATGCTGCATAGGTAGGTGCTGTGAAGTTCCCTTGGCGCCAAACGTCGCCGCCGCCGCTGCCTGGGATTGGCTTACCAAAAATGTCAAGGAACTGTGCAAAAGAATTAACTTGTACGGGCTTTAACGCTGGTCCGTGCGCAAGTCTACCAATTATTGCTGGGCCCATCGCTGATGGTTGTGCCGGCAACTGTGAATTATCGATTTCCGTGATAAAAATCCCGGGGGACATAAACTTAAACTTTCTATATGACATGAGCTAATTCTCCTTTGGCAAACATGTTTTTCTTTAATAAATAGTAATAAAATAGAGCAAAAACCTTTTTAAGATTCTAATCTCTATAAAAATCGCTTTTGGGGTCAAATTCCTGCCTGGTGGATATAATTACACGCTCGCGAGGGATCTTAACTTCTACTGCATTTTCACGCTTGACAATCTTTGATTTTGTTTGATTGTCGCCCTCTCCAATCACATATCCGAGCACATCAAATTTAATTTGTGTTTGATAAATTCTTTCTTCTTCGCTATAAGAAGTAAGATTATTATCTTGGCCAAGTTCAGATTTCATAAAGGTTTCGTATGAGTGCCCATCGTGTTTGATCAAAAAAGAATTAATATGTCCCCCTAGTGTTGCAAACGGCTGTAGCATTTGATTTATATGTTGCTGATAGTTTGTCTTTAAAGTAACAGTATAACTTATATTCAAGTATACAGGCTGTGGCATGTAAAGAGTTTCTACTACAATTTTTTTATTCTCTTTTTTAGTCTTCGGATAATAAGATTGGCGGTTTGGTGTTCTATAAACATTGTTAAATTTTTTTCTGTTGTCTGCCACAGAGAAATTAGTTGTCTTATCTTGTACAATTTTTCGTCCCAATACAATCCTGCCACTATGGTTTGGATCATCCATGAATGGAGATGCGCCATAATATATTCCCTTTTTGTTTAAATCTTTACTTATGGATGTTTTTTCAACACTGATGAGAGGATATATTAAAGTGCCATCTAAGTCGTATAATTCTTTCTTTTCTTTAGCAAAGAATGAACGTTCTGGAGAGGCCCACAAAACGGGAACTTTTTTCCACCCTTTGTTAGTCTTGGCACGGATTTCCATTTTTTCATTAATAAAATTATAAAAAGCATAATCAATTGTTTCTAAATTCGAAGGCTCTATTGTTGTTTCATCAACAATGCTGTTGGCATTTTTAATGCCTGTATAAGAATAATCAACTGGCATCGAAGGTGCCCTCCCGTGCCTTTACACACTTTGCTTCAATTTCAAATACGCGGTCCCAGCCAGCCCAAGCTTGTCCAAATATTTGTTTGGGATAGTCTAGAGTTGAAATTTCAAAAAAATCTTGGCCATATAAAACAAAATCGCCCTCTCTTACATATAAATCTTGGTCTTCTGTTAAACGCCTTCTCTGAAACTTTACTGTAATTGATAATCTTTTATCGATACCTAAATTTGATATGGTGGTCGCATAACCCTTCCATGTTACAAGCGCATGAACTCTAATAGGTGCTAAAAAGTTTTTTTCGATGGCTTCACCGTATAGTGGATGAAAATTAGTATTTTCTATACTAATAGGATAATAAATGACTTCTTGGCCAATTACACGCTCTGTTAGTTCATCATTTACTTGTTTTACTAAGTCACGCTCTTTCTTGCCTAAAAACAAAGGAGGAGGAGGAGCAGCTGGTTGAGACCATTTGTTTTTGTCTAGTGGCATCTCATTTTATCCCACATATACCTTTAATGGTACATGTTTATCAAGCGTATTAACTGCTTCCATAAGCTTCGCATCATCTTCCATTAACTTTGTATATGTCAGCTCTTCTAAGGTGGTTTTTAGTTCTTCTCGCAAGTCTTTTTGCTCAGTTTGACCTTGAGTAACTAAATCTTTGCCATCTAGTGTAACACTATCTCCTGGGATAGGTATTGACCCAAATTTACTTCTAACTGTGCCTAATGTTTCTTTAGACAGTGCCAGTGTAAATCGTCTAATCCATTGTTTACCAATGGCATTAATGTTTTCATATGGAATATTTTCGAAAGGGAGTGTATTTAAATTATTAACACCTTTTGCTCCCGAAACGCCGCCGCGGCTGGAAGTGTCTCCTGTTTCCCACGGATCTGATTCAACAAAAAAGTCTATCCAATATTTGCTAGGGCTTGTCTCAACAATATTCGGAAATATTCTTAATTTGTTATTTCTTATCTCATAAGAATAGTGTGAATTTCTTGTATAAATGGCGTCCTCGAAGGCCATTGCTTGTGCCTTATTTTGCCATGGTGGAATTATCTGAAAAGTGGAATCATCTGTCCATTGGCCATAACTAGATAAATCTCCGACAGTATTTAGCCCACCATAATATCCATAAAATCGCCACATGGCTTGTGGAGTTTTATAATAAACTTTTGTAACGTTAATTCTTTTGTCTCCAACTTTACCATAAAAATCTTCTGTCGCGGTGTCGGCGGCTGAAGAAGAAACGATTTGCTGCAAATCATAATCTTGCTGGCCATTTGTCGCAGTAAAAGATGCAGAATAGATTGTCACTTCTCCGCCGAAACCGACCTCAGTGGAAACACTGTGGCCTACCCGCTTTGCATATGCAAACTCAAAGCGAGGATATGTTAGATTAATATTTTCTCCGTACAGACTACTTCCACTTTGAATTTGGCCGTCTTGGTCAAAGGTGCCAGTTGTCGCACCCAATAAGTTTGATAGAGTATTTTTTGCTTGATGCAGATTAAGAAGATAAGAATATTCTAAAGTTGCTTCTTCATAAGCAGCATAGATATTATTATCCGTTAACTCAATATCTAAGATATCCCCTCCTAATTTTTTATATGTATAGCTAACTTGTTCGGCGGCGCCCGAACAAAAATATTGAGAGAATAGAGGAGAAGTTGTAGAAGAATAAAGACCAAATGGCAAACTACTGTTATCTTCTATATTAACTGCTGAACTACCAGATGAAAGTATAACTGTGCTTGTTTGAGAGCGTGGATTTAAGGTGGGCACTGCCATTCATTTTGGTCTCCTCACTATAAATAGTCAAAAAGAATAGAAAAGGTGGAGAGGAATGATGTATTAGTTGTCTTTCTTCTTTTTCCAGAAAGGGGTCTTTTTAGCTTTTTTAGCTGTTTTTACAGTTTCTTTTACCACATCTGCCACTTCTTCTGCTGCTTTCTTTGCAGCTGCTACTTTTCGTGTTAGCCACAGTTTTTTCCATTTTTTACCCATGATAAGTCTCCTTTCTAATAATTAGTATCTTAAATTCAAAATCTCAAAAAATTGGGCGCGTAAAATTTTGTTATATTCACTTTTTGAAGCAAAAAAAGCCCCCACCCCTTAAGAGGTGAGGGCTAATACTAGATTAAAAATCTATTTTATGGTTTAACCGCCACTCTCACCAAGCAGTCCGCGAACTACGACTAAGCCGTACATATCGGGACGAACCATCTTCTTGGCATATCGAGTCATGACACCCTTGCGGGGCACGAAGTCTTCAATACCGAAGATCGTGGGAGTAACTTGCAATGGCACATAAGGAGCATATACATAGCCACTTTCAAGGAAGCTATTGCCCTTACGACCAACCAAAATAAGATTACGCGAGAAGTAAGGATCGACGTAAACATCAAATTTCTTACTAATGCTACCAACTTTTACTCCACCTGCAACACCTTTGTTGTCATCAGCAGTTATGCTGGCTCGGAAACCAGCTGTAAACTCCATAATGTTTGCAACTTCAGGAGAGGTAACAATAAAGTTAGCACCGCCACGCAGTGTCTTACGATGAATCTGAGCAGAAACATCATTGATTGTCTCAATGAGAGTCTCATACCACTCAGAAACGGTACCGGTGAAATCCGGAGCTTTTGCAGAAGCGCCGACTTCAACTCCAGTAGTTCGATTAACGAACAAGCCGGGGGAGCGGGACCAGTAATACGTGCTAGCTGTTGCGCCCTTAACGAGGTCTTCCAGGATCTCGCGGTCAATCTCAAGAGCAATTTGCTCAGAAAGAATTGACGTAAGCTCAACTTCGGCATCCAGATTATGGTAAGCATTAAGATCTTGACCAAGCTCTGGTGTCCATTTGGCTTTCAACTTCTTGGTAATCGCCGTAACGGATACTGAATCGACTTTAAGGTCAATCTCAGGAATAGCGCCCTCATTTTCAAGGCCCCATGCATCCTGACCTACAACTGCGCCAAGCGCATTAACATTGCCTGCCGCTGCGGTGCCGCCGAAATCGTCGGTGATAGGATAACTATATGAAACACCAGTTGTTCCCATATCAGTTGCAATTGTAGCTGGGGTTGCAGTAGTACTAAGGCCAACAACATAAACAAC
>Ga0080013_1006008_pt1 | contig 11000 bp, 6 predicted proteins | sample ETNvirenome_6_85_FD_69236 | JGI IMG/M metagenome (GOLD analysis project Ga0080013, IMG submission 69236) | Marine viral communities from the Pacific Ocean - ETNP_6_85 (SPADES assembly) (version 2) | ecosystem: Environmental > Aquatic > Marine > Oceanic | place: Pacific Ocean | collected 2013-06-19
TAAATCTGGTCCCATTACTGATGATTTAAGGTTTGAAAAAGACCAAATATTTGGAGCAAGAATAATCATGCAACGCTCCACAACTGGCCCTAGAACTTATTTTCTCCAGCCCAAGCCTGTAACTCAAACAGCTGGCGCATCCATGTTTGGAGCTTGGGGGTTCAAGGCGTTCAGCGCTTCGGCTACCACATCTTTTTCTGGTCGCCAGATACCATTTGTAGAGGTGCCAATCCCGCAAGACCCGATAGGCAATCAAGATTTCAAACCACTATTCATGCCCTATAGTCGGCCTACTGCGTTCGGACCGCCCGTTGCAGGGCGCCCCGGCGCTACGTATTGGACTGGCGCCCCCACTGCATCATACGTCACCGGAGGAAGCGACCAGGGCATCTTCGATTCATTTACGGGTTTTAATGGAGCATATACGCCACCATATACGGATGGCCAGTCGTGGCTGGATCTTGTCTTTGCTCCAATCGCCGGCGAAACTTATAGTCTAGAGCGCATAATGACGGAGACAAGTGGAGTATATTGGAGAATAGATCCTGGCCCAGAAAGAGACCCCAGCACCCTTATAAGATATGCATGCATTCCTGCATGTACAACGGGCAGCGATGACCCTGGCCCACCATACGGCGGCAGCAATATTAATCATAATTCAATGCAGTTAAGCGCAAGTGTTAATCCTTTTGGACTTGAGAAGATAACGAAACAAACAACTGATAAATTCGGAAATTTGGTCGAAGACAAAAACGAAACAGCAGCTAAAAAATGGGTCATTCAATCAAAGTTTGAAACACCAATGATGAATTTTACAGATGCAGATCCCGTCCATCCAATTAAGGGTACGAAGACGATAACATTGCCGACATATGGCTCTTCTTCAGTTCCTCGGGGTATGTGGCATCAGTTTGGTGTAATGCCATCTACGACGGATATGGGAATATTCCTTTCAATTGGCGATATAGATACAAACTGGCTGAAATCTCACTATGATGTTATAAATAATGATACTCCGTATAATCGTAATAACGCCAGCCTTTATGGGGCCGAAACATACGCAGATATGAGATCCTTAAGTAAGCTGCTTGGGTTCGATAAAAATGTTAGTAAAAAGAGGATGGGAGAAGTAGCCAACAAGCAAACAATTAAAGAAGCCGTTGTAGCTGTGCCTTATATCACCGAAAGAGTGCTTCAAAGTGAATTGACGAATACTTCTGGCTCTCTTGCGGCAGAAAGGAAAAAGTTTATTGAGATTCCAAAAATTAGGTTTGAAGCGGCTACTCAAGAAAAGAAAGGCACCAAAGAGGGCGATTCTTTAGATACTGCCGGCGGATCGATCAGAAAACTTATGCAGAAAATGGAGCGCTATATATTGCCTCCACAGTTTGACTTTATAAACAATAGAGAAGTTAAGCCGATTGTTATGTACATGTTTGAATTTGAATATGAACTTGATAAAGATGACCTTGCATATATTTGGCAAAACATCGCCCCAAGAAATTATCGAAAGCTATCGTTAGAAAGCACAAGCGTGGCGCATGAGCTAATGGACACAGAACTTCTTAATGGAGAAGTATTGCAAAATGAAAATCTTCGCTGGATGGTGTTTAAAGTTAAACAACGCGGAATGACTAGTTACTTTGACAAGGTTACAACACAGGTGGGAGAATCATCTGACGTAGCAGATGCCTCTGAAACAACAAAAGAATATCCAATTGGTTTCAACTGGCCATATGATTATATTTCCATTGTAGAGTTGGCGAAAATGGACGTGCAAGTATTGTATAAAGCAGATACGGGCAAGACTACCGTAGAAGACAACCACGCTCACACATATTCCATTGATAACGATGGAGATGGAAGAACTTCACATGACGATGGTCACTTTCATAAAATAATAGATGGCCTGGTTCAAAAAGAAGATGGACATGTTCATTCGCTAGAAAATGAAAAATGAGAATATTTATAACGAGAGACAATTTAAATGAGCGTATTTCTTAATAAAAAAGAACAGGTTTATGATTTAAAATTAACTTCTTATGGAAGATATTTGCTTTCCATTGGAACGTTTAAGCCGGCGTATTACGCGTTTTATGATGATAATGTCATTTATGATGCGCGTTATTTCCATACTGCTGCGGTGCTTCCTGGCGCCGCAGGCGGAGGCAACTATCTTCTACCTCCGAAGAGAGAAGCCCAGAATAACATAAACCAAAGAATTAAAAGAGAAACACCCTATCTTGGAAGTCAGATATTATTTCGGGATGTAGAAGATACACTTTCTGCGCTGGAGGTCACTTCGCAAGGATATGATTCTGATATAAATCCGACACTTACGACCCCTGCTGCTGACATATATACATTCGAATCTGCTCTTGGGGATGCGATGCTGGATGCAGAGAACTCGCAAGCAGTTCCATCATGGAAGATGCTGATGTTACAAGGCAATATTTCGTCTTCTGTTTATAAACAGGGCGATATTCAGGGCGCCCCCATACGGGGGACAGGCGAAGCCCGCGACGGAATTCTTCTCAATTCTCAAATCCCGCAAATTCAACTCATCGCCAATTATAGCTTAAAGGCTATGGATAGTGAAATAGAAATAAACCCCACGAGCGTTAGAAATTTAATTGACACGTCTAATGTGTTTTCAGATAATAAAGTTATAGCGCTTGTATCAGAAGACCCCATTATGTATTTTGAAGAAATTAATACACAAGTGTTAACCGAGAACTTTGACATTGAAGTATTTGAGGTTGAGAGCGGGTCAGCAGGTGGACTTTACAAGCCCACGTTACATAGGAAATATTTTGAAACGGTTATTCCACAAATAGAAAATGGATTTATGTTGACAGAAACCCCATCAACGACAGGGTTGGCGAGCTTAACAACTGCCAGTGTTGAATATTACTTTGACATACTGCAAGATTCCAAGGTTGATCAGGTAGTGGCCTGTGAAGCAGCTGAAGACTTTAATAAAGGTGCTTACTACGTAAGTTTTGATTTTGAATGCGCGCAGGATACTTCAAGTACAATTTTTTATGATATTTATGGAAGCGTAACGGAGCCTGAGATATGTCAAGATTAATACTTACTGGCGATACCAATGCAAATTTTGGCAAACTTATACCAACTCCTTATATTTCACAGATTTATGTTAATACTAATGACGATGGCATTGGAGAGATAGATGCTGTAATCGATATCTATGTTAGGTCCAGTGAATATAGTGATGATATTACCCTTATTAATCAAATAAAAGATTTCAGGTTTTATTGGCACGTCGCGTCCACCAAGGAGGCGCTTAACTCAGGTACCTGGCAGGATTGGAGCATTGATGACTTAATAGACCAAAAATATAGTATTTGGTCGATATTCGGCCCAGGCCCAGATGATGACAACGACTATACTGGTTGGAACGGCGGCGCGCCTTCTACTCCGGAAGCTGGATATTTTACGATAGCGAATTTAACTACTGAAGACGTCATAGATTATGAAGTTATTTATGACGACGAGGGCAACAGAGTTTTAAAGTTTGTTTATTCGTCGCTTTCTAGGGGGGGCACCGTCACTCTTGAAAAAGAAAGCGAACGGCTCGGCCATAATATGAAACTAGACGGCTCTGGTGAAACTGGAGACATATATTTATTCGCGTGGTGCTTGCCAGTAGAGCCTGTAGGAGACCTGTCCGGAGAACCGGACTCTGACTATGATGATAACTGGGGCAGGCTGCTGGATCTTCAAACGGGCGATATAGCTTATGAATTAATATGGACTGACGAGGCTCCTGCCACCACTGACGAAGTAACTTGGGTTGACGGAGATGGAAACGCGTATGAAGGAACGCCATTGCAATCGATTTCCAGTCAATATTATTCAGTCGATAGAATAACTCATGCTGATATTGTCTCATCATTTCAAGATATATTAGATGCTTATGAGAGCTTAGCAGAGGATGATGATTCCTTACAAGACATGTTAGATCAGGTTTCTTATGTTCTTGCGATATATGCCTTGAAGGCAGACTTGTTGTCGCAGCTCAATTTAGTAAGGCGCGTTTTCCCTAGTAAAAGCAGCGTGACCAATGTGGGACAATTTTATATAAATTATAGAGATGCAATTTATAATACCAACACAGTAGTTGAAACAGGAACAATTCTTACAAAGAAGGAGGTCACTAATGCAAAAGTTATTGATAATAGAGATGTATCGTTAACGTGGGTGGAGACTCCCACTTATGATGGAGATGTCGACCGGCTTGAAGACGAGTATCCGACAGACGAGGGTACTGACTATAATTTCGTATCCAATTTAACAATTGGCAAGGAAGAGTTAAGTGATGACACCGGCACTAGTGTTGGCTTTTGTAACTATGGATTTGTTTTCTTTGATTATAACAGGGCGCTCTATGAAAGCGCAGCCATCGGAGAATATCTTAATATGGGGATTCTTATAAGTGTTCTCGGGGTGGATATATTTAAGAAATATTTTACATTATACAAAACCCAATTTCAGAGGAGAACTTCCTCCAGCTGGGTGATGTACATGATCACTGAATATGACGATGGATATACCCCCACAGACATAAAGCATGTGACCAATAGTTCTTATACCGATTACTGTCCTCCTTATCTGAGTGATGGTGAGGATTGTTTTGCGTATTCGTTTGTATTATTGAGAAATCTTGAACTTGCGTCTGAAGGGTGGTGGGACGATTATCCTATGATGTGTTTTGAAATTCAAGAATTTCTCAGTGAGAGTGCTTCGGTCCGCAGTGGCACTGAGTATGATTTAAGATTTTATGTGTATATTGAAGATAACACCTTGAGCATCATAAGCGATCTCATTTCCGCATATGCTGATGCTATAGGAGGCACGTATTCTGAGTCAGACGGACTTACCGAATATGTTGCGACAGCTACAGCCGACTGCGTTTTTAGCACGCTAGATGATATGTGGGTAGATTCTTTTATAGAAGAGATGCACGCTACATATGATGATGATATAGGAAATGCTCCGTGGATCTATTATCCCGTTTTTTATGCCATACACAAAGAGCTTCTCACAAAAGAACACGGGGGAGATCTTACGGCTGTACAGATGGAGGCACAAGATATATCTGCAAAAATTAATCCAGATACCGGGACAGTAGCCGAATTAGAAACATTTTTTGATGCTTTCGTTACTCTCTATGGTGAACATTATGATCCCACGGGCGACGGCACTCTGTCTGATTACGCTTCTACAGATGCGACAGAGAAAAAATTCTACCAGACATGGGAGGAATCCGAAGGAGCACCAGGCGCACCCGGGTATTCCGGCTACGAAGAATTTATTGCAGCATATGATGGAGACGAAACCATCTGTGAAGGGGCCCAGTACGCGGTTCCAGAAGCGCGTGATTTTAGTCCGTACGAGTATACCCCTGATGATGGAGACACCGACGTCGCACTTGACTCGAATCCGGTGGTGAAATATCTTGGCTATGGAAGTTCTGCGGAGAGCATATACATCGGGACAACAGAGTTGGCAGACGACGCTGACGTATCTGACTATTTTATTATGTATTCGGATGATGACTCCGGCACCAACATCGGCATGACTGCATTGGTGTCGATAGGCACCGGAGCGGCGCCTACAACTGCTATAACTATTTACCCAACCCACGACCTAGACCCCGAGATGGTTTATTATCTGGCATCAGATTATGGTGGCAATTGGAACGACGGCGAAGGTGGCCTCGCCATAGACTGGTCAATTAGTTTCACAACCGAAGCGGAGTCCAGTTCTTCCCCCGGCGACACCAGCGTGCTGGACACGGGCCCCGATCTCGTGGAGGAATAACACAATGGCAAGAATAAAACCTTCTGAATTCAATGCAGAAAAAAGAAAAGAGCGTTCACAAAGATTTAAAACCATCAGAATAGACGGCACAACTGTGAACACCGAAACAGAGCCAGATACATGGCGAATATTAGCTGCTCTAAAAAAGAATAAGATTTCTGTTAATAAAAGCGTTTCTTTAAATGAAAAGGCTGAAATACTTTTAGGCGCTTTTGATTGCGCGGTACAGTCTGAAGGAAAGAAATATTCTTTAATTACAACATGTGATGATGCCGAAGCTATCAAGAACGAAAACATTTTAGATCCTACGTCATACGAAGTTCAGCCTGGAGCGACTAGCGCCAAAGATAAATTTACAAACGTTAGCGATCCGTTTTATAATCTAGATGATGACATTCCTGATAGGTATATAAGGCGCGATGAAGCGTACGCCAAAGAAAAAAAATCAGATTTTGTGTGCTTTACGGCAAAATTATATCGCAACGGTAAAAACAATAGCAACAATAACAATGCAGCCACAGGCTCCATGACCACAACGACTACAACTACTACTTACTAATTAATATGAACAAGAGAGGAAAATAAAATGGGATATGGGCTTGACATGTCTGCGCTGATGGAAACATTTACCGAAGCCGTTGCAACTGGTGCAGTTGATGACACCTATAGTCTATCAATATTGCCGCCCGAATTCCCCGTCGACGCCCCGGAGTACGAGGCCTCCGGGATCTACGTTTTTGATAATATATATGTAGAGACATTGGATGACTATGGCTGGCCATTAACATGGGAAATTTATGTATCCACATACGACGAGGACGCTTCTTTAACTGCCCTAGACAGCGATAATATGGAGATGGGTGTTATAGTCACGGTCCCCGACGGGGGCGTTGACGATGACGAACCATTTCGTATTTATAGCCCCTATTTCGAATCTACTGAGCCAAGCTTTAGTGATCCTACATATGATTCAGATGGTGTAACTTTTACGGCCACCGTTGACTGGCTGACGAATTATGGCCTAAGGGACAAATTTGGGGGTGAGACCAGCTCTTTTAGTGTCCTTTTTAGCAAATATGTGGCAGAAGTGGCTGCCGAATTATATGTGTCAACGGCAGAGTCTGTTCATACATTTAAAAATATCAAAAGCACGGAAATTGATGATGAGACGTTTGATGCGCTAGAGGGAGAAGAAGCGGCACAGACGATTAGTGTTTCAACAACAACGACAACGACAGTGGGGTATTAATTAGAAATGGGGCTTTATACAAAAAATATCAAGATAGTCGATTTAAATTTGTTTTCTGGTTCGACAGATCGCTTCAGAACTACTGTTGGTGGATATTGGACCACCGAAGAAACCGATTATGGGGAAGAGATCGCCATGGAAGATTATCCAGCCGACGACACGACCCCCAGTTGGAATTATTTTGCGAAGATAGAGAAGGAAGCGTCTGTAGAGGCATCTTCAGAAACCATATTGTCAACTCAAAAATTTCCCGTGCGCGTTTATGGTAACGATGCGGTTGCTAGTGAAGAATTTTGGAAAGTTTATTGGACCGGCGGAACGTTTGGTGACGACACCTATGAGGGTGTTTATAGTGAAGATGTTTTTGATGATTATTGGTTTAAGGATTCTCTCCCATATTCTAAACTTGAAGTCGCCAATTTAGTAGGTGGTAGTATTGTAGAAGATGAAATAGAAATTTCGTCTAACTATTCTTTTTATTTGAAAGATTACCAAACATATGCTGCAAATACTTCTGAATTACTTATACCAAATATGTACCTGATTGAGATGTTTAATCAGTCTCTTCATATGGATTGGGATACAACTACTTTAGAGAATAAAGAATTAAGCGAGGAACAATCTGGCATATATAGGCTTTATGATAATAATATTCGGAGTTTTGTAGATTTAGAAGGCACTCTTCAAGACTTTATGGATGCATCCACTCGCGAGCTTCCTGCCAAGGGCTTGACAGGTGATATTTCAACTTATCTAGTGAATTTAGAAGCTCAAATTACAGGCCGCGGCACTGGTTATATGCACGCAAAGGAAGCGGATCATGGTGGTATGGATTTTTACACGCTCAAATTGCATCGATATTTAACAGGCGCCGTGCCATCAGCAACGCTTTCGGCGTCTACCACAGCATATGTTGAAAATGCTTTGGAAAATTTAATGTTTGATCAGAATTCTATTTCAAACGACTACCTCAAAAATACTTTTGTTGATATAGAAAACGATAGATTTGCTTTTCCTTATTATATTAAATTTAAATTTCCTTCTCGTGGTCGCAAAACTCCGAAAGACGCAGGAAGTGAATTTAGTACAGATGAAGGAGATAGTGCGTATTTCACTGAGGCAATTCAAGACAATAATTTTGATTGCAAGTTTCTTAAGAGTTTGAAAGAAGCATTTAGTTTTGAAATAAACGAAGCAATTCCAACAGTAGAAGAATACGTTATGTCAAAAAATTTCTATGAACCTAATGAAGATTACGACGACGCGGATACAAAAACAGAAACAGCCGAAAATACTTCGTTCACCACCGTTGACTTTTTTGATTTGTGGACATATAGTTATGAAAATTATAACTCACTGACGGACAATTGCTTTTTTGTTGGCGAGAGAACCATCACGAGAGAAGCGGCAATGGACACCACAGGCACATATCGATACATAAATTCTAAAAATGCACTAGGCGCTTTAGGAGATATTGTATCTTTCTTAAGAGACAAGGGCTCCGGCACCACGAAAATATATAATGATGGAATGTCTGTTGAAAAATTATTTAATGGGCGCACGAATGGAAAATACAACGAAATAATAGCGTATAGAATAGAAAAGATTGGCGGTGAAGCTTCGGGAGATTATAAGTCGCAGAATGCCATCCAAAATTTCTGGATTTTTAATTCAACAAACTTGGGCGATGGGGTCAATTTTTACGATTCGCAAGTTAAATATGATGAAGACTATATCTATAATGTTTACAAATATGTCATAGTTGTTGGAGTCAAGTATGCATTTTCTGACTTGGTGTTGACCAAAGTGACCGCTAACACAATAGTAGGGGAGGCTGACGGATACTGTTTACAGTTTTATGATCCTGCTACTGGCGATGTAGCAGACTCTCTTTATGACACAAGCGAAGGCACCACTACAACCAGCACATATAGTAATTTAGCGGACTTTAATGTCACGATAGAGCCCACCATTAAAATTTTTGAAATACCTATGTTCTCCAAGAAGCTCAAAGTGCTCGATAATCCGCCCAACCAACTTAATTTAAATCCATTTTTCTTATTGGATAACTCACAGACTATAGGCTATAAAATTAATTATGAAACTTTTATCAAGCAAGGATATCCAGCAACAATATCGTCAGCCGATGATGCACTTAAGGTGGAATATTTGAACTCCAGAGATATGATAGATGGCGATAATGTGGTATTAGAATCCCGCTCTCAGCAAAGATATGTACAGGTATACCGCTTAAGTGAGATGCCGACAAGTTTTACTAGTTTTGATGCAAATTTGATTTCGACAATAGATCTTAAATTGGCAAATTCAGTTTTTACCTTATCAAACACGATTATGTATGATAAGATTAACACTAATCAAAAATATTATTATTTGTTTAGAATCCTTAACGAGAATTTAATGCCCGGCCAATTATCTGAGATATACGAAGCAGAACTAGTTAACGATGGTGGATATACCTACGGTATGTTTGACCTTCTTTTTGAGAGTGATTTAGAAACAGATGACTTTACAAATCCCTCTATCGTATTTAAGAAGCTAATTCAATTGCAGCCCAATGTGTCTCAAGTGACCCTTAATGATGAAAATGTTGATTACGACGGAATAGCCAGCGATGAATTGATTAATATGACTTTAGGCGCCACCGACGATCCCATTTGGGATAAAACATTCAAGATTCGTTTAACATCAAAGAAAACAGGTAGAAAAATAGACTTAAATGTTACTTATAAATATGACATCGATAGTAATTAAAGAAAACGTAAACTATTTATGGGAGAGAGGTAAATAAATGGCATTTTTAGATAACTCCGGCGATATTGTTTTAGACGCCGTTTTGACAGAAGTGGGCAGACGCCGCATGGCACAAGGCAACTTTAGTATTTCTAAGTTTGCGCTTAGTGATGATGAAATAGATTATTCTTTATATCAGATTAATCACCCTTCTGGGTCTGCTTATATGGATTTAGAAATTTTGCAAACGCCAATTTTGGAGGCAACCACTCAAGTTAATATATATGCAGACTTAAAGTCTCTATCGAACTTGAGTATTCTATACATGCCTGACTTGTTGTTGAACGAAAAATTATCCTCTGCCGTTAAGCAGAAAAATAATACCATTTATGTTTCCGTAAATTCCGAAACACAAGCCGCCCTCGACGCAGGATGGGGTTCGGGGTATAATGTATTAGCCGGCCAAACGGGCGGCAGTTACTCGATGATTATTGAATCTGGAATGAACAATGCAGACCTTTCAATGACTTCTACTAATCAAGATGCTTATTTAGTAAGTACAAATATGCTTGATTCGGCCCTGAGTGTCACGTTTGATACCAACTGTATTACTTATCCACTTGGCTCTACTAGTACGTCGACATTCGCCAACAACTCAGATGGTTCGTCGGCGGTTACCGTTGGGACGCTATCTTCTCTCACGAGCGTTTCGCCTTCCGATAGAGACAACTTTAATACCGCGACCGCAACCATGGTAAAAGCGGCTGTTTATACACAAGAGGGCGCAACAGTGAAGGCCAGCACACTTGTTAGTTGTGCAGGTATTGTTGGTAGCATGGTCGCCATTAATGTTGCAGTTGATACAGCGCTAACAACGGTAGTAGGACAAACAGCGGATTCGCGCTGGAGCAAGTTTGGTTCAACCGGTCAGACAATCGCCGGCATCGCTGGGACTTATTCAATCTGGGGTACCGGTTTAGAGCTGGGGACGGATGCTAGCGGAGCTACATTGAGCCTTCCGATTACCCTTATCAAGCAAGATACAACATAAGAAATTTGGAGAATATGAATGGCAGTTAAAAATTTTGAAACACTAGATACTAGTACGGATGTAACGACGACCCGAACGTTACTACACGAAGCAATTCCCCTT
>Ga0080013_1006009_pt1 | contig 10999 bp, 7 predicted proteins | sample ETNvirenome_6_85_FD_69236 | JGI IMG/M metagenome (GOLD analysis project Ga0080013, IMG submission 69236) | Marine viral communities from the Pacific Ocean - ETNP_6_85 (SPADES assembly) (version 2) | ecosystem: Environmental > Aquatic > Marine > Oceanic | place: Pacific Ocean | collected 2013-06-19
TGGTCTATTCGAAAGTCTTTGAAAAGATAAGACCCAATAGAGATCAGTGGGGTCTTATTGGATACATGGCCAATTGTTCAATGTGTATGGGCTTTTGGGTTGGGATATTTTTGTTCTTCATAAACGGATTTACAGAACTATTTACATTTGATTATAATATAGGCAATATGTTTGTTTGTGGCTGGATTTCTTCTGGTACTTCATATTTTCTTTCGATGTTATTAAATGACGAAGGGTTGAAGATTCAAGGAAGCAAAACAACTTGTGAATGCTCAACAACGCAAAGGAGTAAGTTATGATGAAAAAATGGATGTTACAGCCAGTTCGTCGTTGCTGTTCAGGTAGCTGACTCAAGCGGGTAACGCCCGCACTTATACTTGGAGATACAAATGAGTAAACAATTATTAACAGAATTTTTTGAACTATGTCCAAACGGACGTTGTCTAGACATGCTTAGCGAAAGACAAAAGCGCGAAGTTGTTGAAGAAGGAGCAGTATATTTAACTGGTCGCATACAGACAGCGGGAAAGAAGAATGGGAATGGTCGTGTGTATCCAAAGAAAGTTCTCGAGAAAGAGATTGCAAATTATCAAAAGATCATCAGAGATAATAGAGCAACGGGAGAGCTTGACCACCCCGAAGACTCAGTTATTAATCTCAAAAATGTGTCACACATCATTGTTGAGTGTTGGTGGCAAGGTGATGATGTGATGGGAAAGATCAAGGTTCTTGACACCCCGTCCGGTCGTATACTAAAAGATCTGATCAACGCAGGTGTTAAGCTTGGAATATCCTCTCGTGGCCTAGGCTCTGTGAATGAGAGTTATGATGGAACTATACATGTCAATGAGGATTTTCAGCTTATCTGTTTTGACATAGTGTCAGAACCATCAACACCCAATGCTTTTATATATCCGGACGAAAAGAGAAACATGTTTGGCTCTGATTCTTTCAAGGTGAAGGTGCGAGAAGCTAAAGAAAATCAAATCGACGATCTATTTAAGAAGATTCTGGGGGACTAATGAATAAGAATGAATTAAAAAAGGTTTTAAAACCATTGATAAAAGAGTGTATTCGAGAAGTCATATTTGAGGAGGGTGCTCTCTCCTCGGTAGTTTCTGAAGTTGTAAAAGGAATGGGCCAACCAATTGTTGAAGCTAAACAACCCTTTCCAACGAAACAACAGCCGCGATATGAAACTGATGACCAAGCAAACACTAGACTCCAAGAGAAAAGAAAAAAAATGATGGAAGCCGTAGGTGGAGATGCTTATAACGGAGTAAATCTTTTTGAGGGAACAACTCCGGCCCCTGCTGCAACCGGAGGAGGCCAGCAAGGTCCTCTAAGTGGCATGGACCCTAATGACGCTGGTGTTGATATCTCTTCACTTATGAGTAAGTCGGCGGCTATTTGGTCAAAGATGGCGGGGGAATAATGGGCGTCAACTATTCAGTAAAGGTTCGTCGCAAAGATAATATTGAACGAGTGATAAAACGTTTTATTAAAAAATGTAAAAAACTTGGTATAATTGAAGAAGCCAAAGATAGGCGATATCATACTAAACCTTCTGAGAAAAGAAGGAGAGCTAAAGAACGTGCCATTCGGAGACGTAAGAAAGAAGAGAGAAAACGCAAAAAATAGACTATTTATTGTAGTTTTAAGGAGTATTAAATGTCAGTACACAGATATCATACCAGTTGGGGACGCACTAGAAGGCCAAAACAACTGTCGCATGAAGTTCCACCATCGAAGCAAGCTGCCACATCTGTAACACCGGTCGCCGCTGGTAGTTTGGCAGATGACCTTGACAGCGCAACGGCTGCGAACAATGGATATGTCACAGAAAATCAAAGGTTCTTACACATTCAGATAGAGAATGACGATACCGACGACACACTTGAGGTATATGCATATAATTATGCCTTTGGCGCATGGGCAAAGCTTTACCTTCCACATGGTATTTCACTAAATGGTTCTGGTGCTGATACCAGTGTTGTTAATGATGCCTATGTTGAAGCAAAGTGGACAACGATAAACGGCAAGTTTATGGTAACAATACCAATTCACGGCATTGATAGAATTGCTTTTGTACATGACGGATCTTTAGCCGATATGGTAGTACGCGCAGCATGTAGCACATTTTAAAGAGAGGTTTAGATGAGCGAATTCGGCTGGGCGTATATCAGTGGAAGTAACGGTGGTGGTGTAGACGATTCTGTTCAGGTAAAAATAGGGAACAACCTCACTGGATCTGAAGACTTTACATATAGTCTCTCAACCTCCACAGTAGCATTAACTGGTACTTTGAATGTTTCTGGTACCATTAATGCTAATGCTTTTAATTTAGATGTAACCAATAAGAATGTTACTAACATAACAATGACTGGGTCGACAAAGTTTGGAGACTCAAGTGATGACACGCATTCATTTTCAGGATCAATGCAGGTCTTAGGAAATGTTTCATCCTCTCTGAATATGTCCGCATCTCACTTCTATGGTGATGGAACGTACCTAACTAACATAACAGCCTCTACTGTTTCAGATCCATTAACAGTTTCCATCCTGTCTGGTTCAACCGCAGTATCTGGTGCTGTTGGTATATTTGGAGAAATAACCGGTGCAGTCAATGCATCAAACCTAGAGGGAACTGTTTTAAATGCTAGACTCCCTACTACTATAAGCGTAACTAATGTAACTGCGTCGAACCACTTTTCAGGTGCTCTTGGGGCGTTTAACTCAATTGAGGGAACACTTGCAACTCCGGCACAGACAAACATAACCTCGGTAGGTAGCTTGTCGAGCCTTACAGTAACCGGAGATCTCACTGTTGATACTTCTACATTGAAAGTAGACTCTAGCAACAATCGCGTTGGCATTGGGAGAGCCGATCCTCAAAAAGTGGTCGAAGTGCTCCAAGCGTCAGACACACAGCTAAGACTGTCGCACTCTAAATATGTGCTCGGTGTATCATCGAATGTTTATTCTGATTTTCAGACCCTTCCTGATGGCACGCTGAAAGTGTCCACCACAGGCAACAATGTTAACTTATCAAGCAGCGTAGCGGTTTCAGGTGCTCTGTCTGCTTCATCCCTGCACCTTTCCGCATTAACAGCCGGGAGTGCTAGTAGCAGTAATTTCTTAGCACTTGACTCGAGCAACAACGTGGTGTTAACCTCTTCCTCCGGAGGTAGTGGTGGTTCAGGTGGAACTATCGGAGCAGCCGAGGACGGAGATTATACCGATGGATTGTTTACTGACTTTACAACCAATACAACTGTTGGAATTCCAATTGATCGCTACAACGAAGTGTTGAAGATCTTGGCTCCTTCACCAGCACCTTCTGTTCGTGCTATCAACTATCTCAACTCTGCCGGTGTTGCAGCAAAACTATCTTTTGATGCCTCAAATACAATCACTGGTTATTCTTCTTCGGTCGCTTCATCAGGCTTTACTGCTGTAACTAGAAGCATGGCGTATGAAACGGGACAAAGTGGATCCAACTATAGACTAGGAGTTTATAACAATCAAGATATCACCGGCACTGTGAATTTCAATGTTGGCGAGAGCGTTACAAATGGCAACTACTCATATGTCACAGGAGCATTTGCAAACGCTGAGACTGGTTCTCTCAAACTAGAGTTGAATGGGACGGTTATACATACGGTTGAATTGGCAGGATTAGCAGGTTCGGGAAATCCAGCAACAGGCTCAGCGAGTTCTTTAACTAACGGTGCCGGCTTTATAAACGTTTCAATCACTGCTTCTTCTTATGATGGTAACGGAGCAGAATGGTATATCTTCAAGCATCGAACAGCTAGATATTATATCCATTCAGCAAGGCAACATAAAGGTTACAATTATCTTAGGGTTATACATACTGTCGGTTCTACCGATAATGAAACAAATTATGTTGAGTGGGTAAACGACCCAGATGGTGCTGCAGCAGCACTCAGTGTTGCTAACAATAGAATAGAAAATATAACACTGTTAGGTTCTAAATATCTTTCCGGTGTTCAATATAACACAGGATCGACAGCAAACTATAAAGCAGAGATCAGCAACATGTATAGAAATGTTCACCCATCTGCTTCGAACACTATAACATTTACTGTTGCTAACAGTTCACAACCCTCGGCACAATCAGTCGCCAATCTTTCAGGCGGAGATACAAATGAAAAGGTTGTGCAAATAACAGCAAGTTTAGAAATCAATGTTAACAACCTTCTCAGTGGATCAATGACAGCGAATCTCTCTGCTACACACCCACTTAAGTCAAATCTATCAAATGCTGGGTCTGCGACTACAGGTAATGGATTTTTGGTCGATAGCAGGACACTGGCAAGTACGAACTTAATAGAAAAGTTTCATGACGAATCTTTCAGAAAAATCTCGGGATCATATAATAATCAATCAGATGCCAATGCTGTTGGTAGTATATGGAATTCAGAAAACCATATGACTGCTTCAGGCGCTACAGGTCACACAGATGGATTGCTATTTTATAATCAAAGACTTTATAGTCCCGTCGACGCTGATATACCAAACGTCGGAGACTTCTCGACTTTATCAAATGTAGAAAGCAGCCAGCCAAACTATTCTGGTGTATCGGGCATTAGAAGCTTCTTCAGAGTTCTCACAAACTCCAGCGGAGTAACCAAAAGAGATTTGAAAATTGAATCAACAAAGTCTGGTACGACATATAACAACTCCGGCTTGGGCGCATCAAACATTCACTTCTTCATGAAGATCCCAGCCTCTACAGGATGGATGGATATATCTCAAAACTACTCTTACGGAAGCAACAACGATGGGAATGGAGCGCTTATTAATGGTGCTTCCAATGACGTCGATTCAGGTAACAACACACACTACGTCACATTCGGCACCGAGAGTGTCGCAAACAATGAATTTTTTATGCTCAAAATCGAAGCAGATGAAAGCTGGTCTGGTTACATATCTGAGTTGGAGTTTACTCTTGGTGCTACATCTAATTCTGCCACCGAAGCGCCTGCTCTGGACGATATAGATGCCAACAACACCGGTGAAGATGCCAAGCTTTCTTTCGGTACAAACAATTCAATATCTGATTACAGTAGTGCTACTGGTTCTTCGATTTCTCTTACGAACTACAATACCAATGATTTGTATAATGCTTCTGGAGATAGAAGAGGTATCTTCTCATCTACACCGACAATCTCTGGGGAGTTGAACGAGGATGTTAGCTCAAGTGGTAACAACTACTCTACCAATGCTTTTAAGGACGCGTATAGAGGATCGTTGATAATAGAGGTCAACGACACAGAAGTCCACTCTTTAAACCTGCTGGACACTCTCACAACTACCGCTAGTTATAACAGTAACGGCTCGGGGTTTGAGATCTCAGCGGTAAGCTGGAGTACCACCAGCGACAACATACCTGATTATACTAAACCCTATAGAACTGGGTCTTATGCTGTCGGGGCAAGTGATCAAAACGTTGGTTGGAATTATGCAAGAGTAATTCATCGCATAGATGCGTCCGATACAGAAACAAACTATGTGGAGTGGATTGTAGACCCATCAGGATCTGTTAACAACCTCACTTCGTCTGGTACTGCTATGTCGAACTTCGAACACCAAACCGTATATTACCAGTCTGGTGTTAGGTATTTCGCCGCTGCGCCGAGTGCTAGTTATACCTATGTTGCTTCGAACGTCTATAGAAATGTATATCAAAACGGAACAGCAATAAGCTTTCCCACTACCACAAACTGCTCAATTAGCAACATAAGGATATCCGGATCAGGCATCAATACAACATCCTCTGCGGCTTCTAGTTTAGCACTTGGAACACTGAACAATTCTTCCAATTGTCATTTAGCCGACTTTCAGGTAACAGGGACGGTATTGTTTGGCCAGTCAAAATCTTTAGTAGGGCATGGCTTGTTTATCAATGGAAATGAATATACCGCTTCTGTATCTTCTAGGATTCTTCATCCGCTTAAAAGCAACCTAACATCTTCGACGCAATCGAAATCAGGTTTTTTGGTATTCTCTGGTTCCGTTGGTGCTTCAAACGAGAACACAGAAGAGTATTTCAATGCCGAGACTTATAGAATACTATCTGCGAGTCATGGCACCCAACAAGCAGCCACTGGTTCATCGAACACATGGAACTCTCAAAGATCTATGAATGATGGTGGTACTTATCCTGCTTACAACGATGGTCTTTTGGTCTTTGGAACCTCTTCAACAGGAGGCTTTCTCGTTTCACCCCTCATGGGAGGGTACGATGGCAACTTCTTAAATGCTGATGACGGTGGAAGCATACAAGGTCCGGAGTCAAATGTCAACTATTCAACCGGTGTATTGAGTAGTTCAACAAGATCGTTCTTTAGATATTATAGAAACAACACCGTTAATGATCGTTCTAGTGTTACTGTGTCAATGTATGGCTCAGGCTCTCTGGTTGAGAAAGATACATCTCTAGGTAGCAATGGAAACTTTCATTTAGAAATAAAAGTCCCCGGCACTCAAGCTGGGGTCGCTACCGCTTGGCTCGATGTAGGAAAAGCATATATTTCCAACAATTCAGGGTCTGATGGAGCGGGCGCACTCGTTGGAGGTTCATCTCCAACACCAATTGCCACTGGTGGTACGTCTGTGACTGCTACTCTCAATGGAGGGTCCGTTCTTGGATCCAACGCCAGTGGAGGTTCTCAAGTTTTAATCTTAAAGGTTTCAGCCCATAAAGATTGGATTGGGTATCTAAGTAGATTAAAAGTGGCTTACAGTTAGGAAACAATATGGCAGTACCGGGAACAGGATCAACCAATCAATCAATGACTTTATCCGCCTTTAAAAAATTGGCGGGTAAGGCGAATACGTCTGCTTTAAAAGAATTCTACGAAGAAACGATACCCTCTAATGTCCAGATAAAGACAGATGTTATCTTTGGAGAGTCGATACCGCAGACTGTGACTGCTAACACATCTTCTTTGTACACACAATTTAGCGCAAGTAGCTCAGATCCAGTAACAGTGGAATATGTTGAGTTTTACCTTGAGAGTGTAAGTGGAACAACCTATGATGCTGACACTGGGACCTTTGGTGATGTTGGATTTGGTGGTGGTGACGAAACACAAAGTTCCGGCCCTCACGCCTATCAGCTAAAACTTACTTCTAGTTATCAAACCCTCTCCTCTTATTCAGGTAAAGGCTCAGGGTTTTTCGTAAACGACCAAATAGTCCATCAGTCTAATGGTGGCTTACAGCTTGTTCACCCTTCATTTGGCCCCCAAACGAGTAACAATTATGGTCTCTCTCTTTATACCGCTCACCCTGTATCTGGCAGTGGAGATCAGATAGTCCCGACAGATCCTATCGATTGGTACATTGACTATTTCAATGGCATCGTATTTATTCAGGACTACAATGCTTCCAAGATACCAACCTATGCTCGTGGCTTCATATATATAGGTAAGTTTGCAAATACTATGATCACCGAAGCTTCATCTTCCGGAGGAGCCGACGGCGGTACAGACTTAACAGTGAAAGATGAAGGGTCAAATCTATCCACTGAGGCTTCTTCCTTTGATTTTGTTGGTGCCGGTGTGACCGCCACAAACCCAAGTGGCGAAAACATAACCGTGACAATTCCGGGGGGAATTAGCTACTCTAGAACTGCTGTCACATCAACAACAACATCTTCTGCCTCTGATCGTATACTTGGCGTCTCAGCATCTGCTGCTTTGGATATAAGGCTTCCAGCAGCATCAGGTTTCAGCGCCGGCCAATACTTCACTGTCAAAGATGAAGCAGGAAATGCCAACTCTAACAACATAACAATCAGAACAACCGGAGCGGACACTATTGATGGTACAACGTCCGTTATTCTAGAATCGCCATATGCCGCCGTCAATATTTATTCTGACGGTTCCTCTAAATTCTTCGTTTACTGATATTCAAAACTATTTATGTCCGAAGGCAATCGATATCGATTACCTTATAGTCATTTTATGGAGGATTTATTTATGGCTTATAAATTTCAATTAGGGGCCGCTGTACTCAGTGGTTCTGTAACGGCCGCTGGAGATATTACAGTTTCAACCACCGATGGTGATGGAACTGCCTTTGTCATTGGAAACGCTTCAATGAGCGAGGAAGATCTCGAAAAGCTTGATGGTATCACTGATGGTACCGCTGCTGCTAATAAAGCAGTTGTTCTTGATGGATCCAAGAACATCGCCACACTCGGTACTGTCGGTTGTGGTGCTATTACTTCTACCGGAAACAGTACTTTTGGACGAGTTCAGCTTGACAGCGCCAACGATTATATTGACGTTGACACCGATCTTAAACTGATCGCTGCTGCTGATATTGTTCTTGATCCCGGTGGATCTGATGTTAAGGTTGACGGTAACGTTGTCCCTAACGGTGATGATGGTGGTACTCTTGGTAGTGCAAACCTAAATTGGTCTGATCTCTACATGGCCGATGGTGCTGTGATTAACTTTGGTGATGACCAAGAGATCACACTTACACATACTGCTGATACAATGCTTTCAGTTGAAAGTGCGGTTTCTGATTTCGTTTTCGAACTTAAGGCTACAAATGCTGATGCGACTGCAATGACACTTGCTGTACATCGTTCTAGTAGTTCGCCTGCTGACGGAGATGATCTTGGATCTGTTGATTTCTATGGTTATTCTGATGGTGGAACCCAAACTGTATATGGTTCTATTTTGTGTGAGATTGCTGATGCTTCTCATGGAGCGACTCAAGGTAAGATGTCCCTCAAGGTTGCCGAAAACGATGGTACTTCTACTGCTGGTTTGATCCTTTCAGGATTGTCTAGCGATGGTGATATCACTGTTGACGTTGCAACTCATGATGGTGCTGCTGGTGGTTTGATGCTAGCAGGAACTCTTGTTACTTCTACTGCTGCTGAAATCAACTTGCTTGATACTTCTGTAGCTAACAGCGTTGTTAATAACAAAGCAGTTATCTATGGTGCTTCTGGTCAGGTTCGTGGTTCTAGATTGGAGATTGATAGCGCTAACGATTATATTGATGTATCTACTGATCTTCAGTTAATTGCCGCTGCTGATATTCTTTTAGATCCAGCAGGAAGCGATGTTAAGGTTGATGGTAATGTAATTCCTAACGCTGATGATGGTGGGTCTCTTGGATCTGCTAACAACAACTGGTCGGACCTTTTCTTAGCTGATGGTGCTGTAGTAAACTTTGGAGATGATCAAGAGATCACACTTACACATACTGCTGATACAATGCTTTCAATTGAAAGTGCTGTTTCTGATTTTGTCTTTGAACTTAAAGCAACAAACGCAGATGCGACTGCAATGACACTTGCTATCAATCGCTCCAGCAGTTCTCCTGCTGATGGTGATGATCTTGGTTCAGTTGATTTCTATGGTTATTCTGATGGTGGAGCCCAAACTGTATATGGCTCTATCTTAGCCGAAATTACAGATGCTTCTCATGGAGCAACTCAAGGTAAGATGTCTCTTAAAGTTGCTGAATATGACGGAACTTCTACCGCAGGTCTTGTACTTGAAGGTGGTTCTTCTGATGGTATTATTGATGTAACTATTGGTGCTGGTGTTGCTTCGACAACAACAATTGCTGGTAACTTGACTGTTAGTGGTACAACTACTACTATCAATTCTACCACTATTGCTATCACTAGTTCTTTCACTTTTGAAGGTACTAATGTTGATGCTCATGAAACAACTTTGGGCGTTATTGAGCCAACTGCTGATCGTGCTATTAACCTTGCTAACGTTGCTGGAACTTTGATTCCATTCGCGGCTGCATCGACTACTGCGATTAGTTCTACTCCCGGCGAGCTTAATCTTCTTGATGGCTCTGCTAAGTCTACAAGCTCTATCACACTTGCTGATGCTGATGCTATTATTGTTATTGATGGTTCTACCACCAAGCAAATTCCTGCATCTGATCTTAAGACTTTCATTGGTTCTGGAACTACAACTGTTCAAAACATTGACGATAGTGGAACTATCACTGCTGGTTTGAACTACTTCTCTTCTCTCGGAGGGGCTGAGTCTTGTACTCTTCCTGCTTCACCAAGTGTTGGAGATACTGTGTGGGTTAAGGCTCCAAGCAACTGTAGTACAAGTAATAAAATCACAATTAACAGAGCAGGCTCTCAGACAATTGACGGTGAAACCGCAATTCTTTTAGAATCACCACATGCTGCTGTAACTTTGATTTATGCTGTTTCTGACGTTTGGGTGATTGTCTAATCTATCACTAAAGTCCTCATCAGACTTACTTATAAAGGCCGGCTTTTGTCGGCCTTTTTTATTTATACTCTCCTATTTACCACAGGAGATAAACATGTCATATAAATTTACAAGAGGAATAAGAACACTTGAAGAATTAGGAACAGACCCCTCCACTCTTAGCGACAATACAGGAGCAGGAGAGGTAGTTAAATTTGGTTCCGGTTCGTTAACAGCAGGAAAATTGTATTATCTCAACGGCTCTGCGTGGACTGATGTTGATGCTGATGCACCAGCTTCAGGTGCCGACCAACTATTAGGCATAGCGTTAGGCTCAAGTCCAACGTCAGATGGTTTATTGTTGCGAGGTTTTTTTGATGCATCTTCATATCTTTCAAATTTCTCTGGTGGTAAAGCAGTATACATTAGCACAACAGCAGGGGGAATGGATACCACTCAACCATCCGGAACTGGTGATTATGTAAGGGTTGTAGGATATTGCACAAACACAGCAAATGTGATTTATTTTGATCCATCATCAACTTGGATTGAACTGTAATGCCAGATTTTTCTAAAGTATTAGGTATCTCCGGGGATAACATAGAAAAAATAAATGGTATATCTGGAGACAATATTGAAAAGTTAGATGGGCTCACAACCCCTTCAGGTGGTGAAGAAGGCCCCAGTCTTCCGACTCCAATGAAGATTTATAATTTTAATGAATCAGACACAGATATTGTGTTATATAATAATGC
>Ga0080013_1006010_pt1 | contig 10999 bp, 6 predicted proteins | sample ETNvirenome_6_85_FD_69236 | JGI IMG/M metagenome (GOLD analysis project Ga0080013, IMG submission 69236) | Marine viral communities from the Pacific Ocean - ETNP_6_85 (SPADES assembly) (version 2) | ecosystem: Environmental > Aquatic > Marine > Oceanic | place: Pacific Ocean | collected 2013-06-19
CTAAATGGGGTGCATCGCAAACAGGAGATATTGTAACGGCCCCTGGTCTATGGTCCCTGGACAATTATGGAAATACACTTGTAGCAACCATCTTCGATGGAGCTACCTTTGAATGGAATTCTAACGCAACCGATGCATCATCCACGCGGGCAACCCTTCTTGCCAATGCGCCGACGGCTGCCATAAAGACTCTGGTTTCTACACCGGACAGGCACTTAATTTTTCTTGGAACGGAAACCACGATTGGAACGACTTCAACGCAGGACGAAATGTTTATAAGATGGTCGGATCAGGAAAGCATTGACGCTTCAACCTCGTACGCTCCTTCAGCAACCAATACCGCAGGCACACAAAGACTGGCCGACGGCACGAGAATCGTGGGGGCGATCAGGGGCCGTGATGCGATATACGTCTGGACCGATACGGCTATGTTTATTATGAGATTTGTAGGGCAACCTTTTACCTTTTCCTTCCAGCAGGTTGGAACGGGATGCGGACTAATCGGAAAGAACGCGGCTGTAGAAGTCGACGGTTCCGCCTACTGGATGTCTGAAAACGGTTTCTTCAGGTACACTGGTAAACTGGAATCCTTACACTGTCTCGTTGAAGACTATGTCTTCGATGACCTGGCTTCGGTTCCAAGACAGCATATCTATGCGGGACTGAACAACCTTTTTGGCGAAGTAACATGGTTCTATCCGAACAGCGGTGCTTCTTCAAACAACAGATCGGTGACTTATAACTATATGGATTCAAGTGCTAATCGTCCTGTATGGACTACAAGCACGTTAGCAAGATCTGCATGGGCGGATTCTGCAATATTCGGAAAGCCCCATGGAACGGAATATGATTCGTCCGCGACAAGCGATTCAACGGTCGGAAACACCGACGGCGTTACGACCTACTATGAACATGAAACGGGAGTGAATCAGATTAAGGCCGGAACAACAAGCGCCATTGCAGCGAATATAGAATCAGGAGATTTTGATATATCTCAAAAAAGAGCGGCTACAGGACAATCAACCGGTCAAGCAGATCTAAGAGGAGATGGTGAATACATCATGAAGATAAGAAGAGTGCTTCCTGATTTTCTGACCCAGACTGGCGATGCAACAGTTACATTAAACTTAAAAAATTATCCAACGGACTCACAAGCCAGTTCATCCTTGGGACCTTTTGAATCAACGACTAGTACGACTAAAATAGATACAAGGGCACGTGCACGTGCTATATCATTAAAGATTTCAAATTCAGATCAGGGACAGCACTGGAAACTTGGAACCTTTAAACTAGATATACAACCGGACGGGAGGAGATAATGGCTAGAATAGTACAATCATTAACCCAACCTTTAGAAAAATACGACCAACAGATTCAACAATCTTTTGTAAGAGATGTAGATAGTATCGTACAAAAACTAAATACATCTTTTCAACAGGACTTAAAAGACGAGGCTGAAGCGGAAAGCTTCTTTATGGCATAATGGCAAATACTTTTGTAAATAAAAAGGTAGATTTAACTAGCACGAGTGCTACTACATTATATACGGTACCTACTGCTACAACAGCTGTGGTTAAGTCCATACTGGTATCAGAGGATTCGAATAATGCTGATACAATTACAGTGACACTAACCGATACAGATGATGCTGTTTTTAACCTTTTTGTGACTAAAGCGATATCTGCAAAAGGGACCTCGGAACTGCTTAGTCAGCCTTTAGTCGTTGCTGAGAGCGAAATTATAAAGGTAACGGCTGCAACAGCCAACCGGCTGCACGTTGTGCTCTCGGCTTTAGAGATTAAGCCAAGAGTAGTTACATCTTGATTTATTCTGCTAAAAAGAATAAGTTATAAACTCAGGTGAAATTCCTGCCTTTAACAACTACACAAAATTATGGCTATAGATAGAACAGGAATAGATTCATTAGACGCAGGTGCTCCAAACCTAAGATTAGAGGGAGACATAGAAACAGCACAAGCTATACCTATTGAACTTCAACAACGTATATTACAATATTGGATACAACAGGGAGATGGATCTTCAGCAGATAGAATTGAAGATGTTCCAGAAGAATTTATAAAAGAAATTCTTCCATTACTTCTTTCAGAGGCTCCTGCACAAGGAGGCATGGAACCTATGTCCGCGGCTCAGGGCGGAATAGCAGGGTATCGTGGAGGACAACTCGTGAAACCCGGACCAGGGAGACCTGGGTATGGTGGACCTCAGGATTGGGGTCAGGAAGAACGACAAGAAGGTCCATATGCGCGCAATGACGACAATGACGGCAATGACGACAATGACGGCAATGACGGCAATGACGACAATGCGCGCAAAAGAAGAGCTGAAGAGCAGGCAGCTGTTTACAGAGATCAACAAGCAAAAATTGCGGCACAAAAGAAAGAAGATGAAGAACGGAGTCAAAAACATGGAGAAACACATGGAGCTTTAAACGTAGCAAGTTTTAATCCTACGAATCTTCTTAGAAGTATGGCAGATTATAGTTTAATAGGAAGAGGAGCAAAATGGGCAGTAGAAAAATTAAAAGAAGAACATGAAAAAGACGTCTGGAGAAGAGGTGATGATGAAAGAGCAAGAAGAACAGTTGATATTTATCATGATCCAGGAGGCACGGAACACGGACCAGAGATTCAAGGTCCTTTGCAATATGATACAACTTATAGTTTAGCAGATGCAGCAGGTACAACTTCGGATTTTGATTTATACGCTGCACTCGAAGGAAGAGAAAAAGCAAGATTTGCAGATGATCAAATGATAACAAGCGATAACCGATTCATTGCAGCCAACGGCGGAAGAATACCTTACGCCTACGGTGGCGTTATAGGTTCGGATGGACGAAGAGCTTATGGTCTTGGAAGCTTTGTCAAAAAAGCATTCAAGAAAGCTAAGAGAGCCGTTAAGAAAATAGCAAAGAGCCCGATTGGAAAAGCCGCGTTACTTTATGCAGGGACCGCGGGACTGGGATCAATAGGAAGCGGTCTTACAGGATGGCAAAGATTTGCTCCAAGCAATTTTATGTCTAATGTGGGAAGAATTGGAAGTTATTTTGGTAAGGGATCTTTAAATCCTTTAACAAGACTAACAGCCGGGGGAGATATTGCACAAAGTAAATTCGGAAGTTTACTTTCTAAATTTCCAGGAGGTGCTTGGGGAGCAGGTATTACAGGATTGTCTCTCTTTGGCGGCTTAACGGCTAAAGGAGACAAAGAGAAATCCCTAGACGATTATATAAGAAGCGCGAGACGTGGAACAGGAATTGATCCTACAGCAATAAGAAGCTCAGTACAGGAAAACTACAGAAGGGGAGAACTATCTCCAGAGTACCAGGCAAAATATGCTTACCTACCAGATCTAGAGTATGTTGACCGTGATTATTATGCAACAGGTGCAGAAGGCGGAAGAATCGGAGCTGCTAACGGAGGAATACAGGGACTGATGCCAAGACGAGGAAGAGTTATGTATCCAGGTGGATATAAAGGTACAACTTGGGATGAATTTAAACAAGATAAATCAAGAAATGCAGATGTTCGCCCAGGAGATAAAAGCTGGCGAGATACTTATTACAGATGGCTCGATATAAATACATTTGGAGAAGATAAAGCTCAAGGCGGAAGGATTGGGTATGCAAGTGGAACTGATAAAGGACCTCTTTATGTTGATCCTGATGTTACAGATGTTCCTTTAACAAATTATGAAAAAGCACTTAGAAAAATGTCTAAAGAAGAACGCGAAGAACAATTAAGAATATTAAAAAGTATATTGAGGCAAAGAGGAAACATAGGAAGAGATATCGCTATACCTAGTGGAGGAAAAACAGGTAAAGAGAGACAAATGGAACTTTTAAATTGGGGAACAAATATACCAGATGAAGAAACAGGGTATAAAGATGAGTATAGTATGAGGCACCGTGCAGCAGAATATCTTGACAGACCTTATTTTGACGAACATTATGAAACAGGAGAACATTTTAATCAAGGCGGAAGGATCGGGTATGATGAGGGTGGACTTAGTATGGAAAGCATAGCTCTAGAATTTAAGCAAGAGTTTGGATATGACATGTCTTTAGCTGAGCCAGATGTAATTAAAAAATTTATAGACGACTATAAAGAAAAAGAAGGATGGTATAAAGATGTGCCGAAGGCTCAAGGCGGAAGGATTGGGTATCAAGGTGGAGAATTAATTAGTAATGAAGATGAAGAAGAAGCTCTTAGACAAAAGGCATTAAGTTCTTTATATACTAGACGACTTGGCGCTCAAGAAGGAGGGCTCATGGACCTTGGTGGCATGGAAAAAGATTACAGACAAGAAGGCGGATTCGTTCCAATAGGTGGACAAGAGAAGGCAGATGATGTACCAGCTAGATTAAGTAAAAATGAATTTGTATTTACAGCGGACGCTGTAAGAGCAGCCGGAGGTGGAGACATTGATGCCGGCGCAGAGGTTATGGAAAATGTCATGGAGAATTTAGAACAGGGCGGACAAGTATCAGAAGAGTCACAAGGACGTGAAGGTGCAAGAGATATGTTTGCAACGGCACAACGATTAGAAGGAGTTATGTAATGGCAATAACAGAAACACGAGCATTACCCGCACAGTTTATCGAGGACATCGGTAAAGATTATGCACAACAGTTAACGGCAGCAACGGCGGCAAAGTTAGACACCAGTAAATTTGCACCAAAAATTGCAGGGCAAACAGCATTACAACAACAGGCAACTACATTAGCGGGTCAAGGCGTAGGTGCTTATCAGCCTTATGTTTCAGCAGCAGGAGCTCAAGGCACTGCAGCAGGGACAACTCTTGGAGGAATTTCTCCTTATATTTCAGCAGCTGGAGCAGGATTAGGAGCAGCAGGAACAGAATTAACAGGAGCTGGCACGGCTATGGCTGGAGTATCTCCTTATCTTACGGGAGCAGCAGGACTTACAGGTGCACCAACAAGTGCACAGATATCAGACTATATGTCTCCATATCAACAAGATGTTATTGATACATCATTAGCAGAATTTGACAGACAAAGACAAATACAACAACAAGATATTGGAACTGCAGCTATAGGCGTCGGTGGATATGGCGGAGGACGTCATGGTGTTGCCGAAGCAGAATTCACGGCTCAAAGTGGAAGAGACAGAGCGGCACTGGAAGCACAGTTACGACAACAGGGTTATGGTCAAGCTATGGGATTAAAACAACAGGATTTAGCAAATAGAATGGGATTAGCTGGAGCACAGCAACAATATGCTGGAGGACTAGGAGCACTTGCTGGGCAGAGAGCAGGATTGGGTCAGGCACAGTTAGGATTAGGTCAGGCAACAGGAGCCCTGGCTCAACAACAATTAGGATTAGGACAATATCAACAAGGAATGGCAGGTCTAGTTCCTCAGTTACAAAGAGGAGATATTTCAACGGTGGGTCAAGTGGGCGCAATCGACCAAGCACAGGCACAAGCACAGCTGGATGCAACTAGAGAAACTGAAAGACTGGCAGCTTATGAACCATTGGAAAGACTAGGAATGTATGGCCAAGGCGTTACAGGTTTAATGGGTGGCTATCCTGCACAGTATCAATTTACCGCTCAACCAAATGCAAGTCCATTAGGAACGGCTCTTGGAATAGGTGCTGCGGGTGCTGGTATCTATAGGAATATAATGGGTGGTAAAACCTAATGAACAGAGTACTTAAAAGACCCATGTTTCGTAGAGGAGGATCCACTGGTGGTATTACATCTGGATTGAGACGGGGATATCGAGAAGGACTTAATGTTGAAAATATAGAACGAGACTATACAACGCTTAGACCTTTGATCGACAAGTACACATCTCCAAGATCATCAGGCATGAATGATTTTCTAATCAGTACGGGACTGGATCTGGTATCAAGACCAGCAGCTGGAAATATATTTCAACAAGTTGCAACATCTGCAAAAAAACCTTACGACAAATGGATGGAAAGAAAAGCAGGCTATGCAGCCGAAGAAGATAAAACAACTAGAGCCCTTTTAGGGGATTTACTGGAATACGAAAAAGATATTGAAATAGCTAAGATTAAAGATAGAGACGATACATCATACGAGTTTTCAAAAAAGTTTAGTAAAATTGAAAATACCGTTATGGAATTAAAAGCCCTTGAGGCTCAACTTGGAGCAGCAGAAAAAGGAACCGGAGGCAAAGAAGGTGTTCCTCCTAATATTGATCCTGTACCAAGCGTTATTGATCAAGAAAAAATAACTGATTTTACAAATCAAATTGAAGCAAAGCAGAGAGCACTTGCTGAATTAGAAGGCGTAGATCCAAGAACAGCTGCCATCATGAAAACTGAAGGATTTGAAAGTATTATTGATGAAATTATTGATGAATTAACAAAGGAACTGGGAAGAGCTCCTAGTATTAATGAAATTAAAGCTCGAATGGCAAGACAAGGAGCTAAAGAAGGTGGACGAATCGGCTACCAGAATGCAGGAGCCGTGATTCCTGCTGCAATGCCTAACCAAGCACCAGGTCCCATGGACCAGGTACCAGGGCCCATGGATCAGGGATCAGTGCCCATGGATCAGGGAGCACCGGTTGAATCCGGTCAAGTACAACAACTAACATATGTAGAATTAAGAGCAAGACTTCCAAAATCAATTACTGATGACGTTGTGAAGCTTCTTGCAGATAGTGAACAAGCACTTATTGATTTTGCTGCGATCAGAAGTCAGCAAGATATTGATACTTTCAATTTAAAATACGGTGTAGACCTAGTGATGCCACAGGAGGTCTAACATGGCTTCCCAAACACCTTTCAGAGAAAAAAAATATACAAGTTCAGTTAAAGATCAAGCTTTAACAGATATTATAAAAAGTAGACTCAATCCTACAAAAAAAGGAAAGTCAGTTAAATTTACCTGGGAAGGTGCCAAGAATTTAGCAAAAAGTTTACTTGGAAATCAATGGGTTAAATCAGAAAGATACGAAGACTTACAAGAAAAAAATGCCAAAGAAAAAGACTACATAGATTTTTTTGAAGACATAGAAAAATCCGTACATTCTGGAACTCAAAAACTGGGTTATAATATTGGTGAAGTTGTTACTACCGGGATTGATCTTGGAGCATGGCTAGGAGGTAAAGAAACAGAACTTACAGAAAAATTAACGGATGTCTATGAAGAAAATAAAGTTGCTGATCCTGAAACATTAGTAGGAAAAGTTAATGATTTTTTAATTCAATACGGTTTAACTGGCGGAGCAGTATTTAAAATACTGAATAGAGTTAAAAGACTCGCTGGAATACAAAAACTTAGATTAGGTACCCGTGCCCTTGCTGGTGAAAGAATTACCAACATTGCAAGCAAGGCAGGACATTTAGCTTCTGCTTTTGCAATTACAGATTATCTGGCATCAGAACCAGACAGAGGTAATCTAGTTCTTAAAAAAGAAGATACCTCAGGATTAGGTGGTTCTGATTTAGCTGCGGCAAGATTCAGAAACAGATTAAGATTTGGTGCTGAAGGAGCTGCGCTAGGAACACTTTGGTCCTTGATGGGAAAGCCCGCGGCACTGGGTTTTAAATATGGAATTTATAAACCTGTTGCACTTGCAGCAGGAGTAGGATTAAAAACAGCGAACACGGTTGTTATGAAACCTGCAAGCTGGCTTTTATCCAAAGATCCTTATGTCATTCCAGCTATTTCAAGAAACCTGCAAAAAGGAACTAACTTTACTTTACAAAGACTAATAGCTCCTGTGCTTGTTGGCAGAAAACCTTTAACAGAACTACCTAAATTTTCAGAATGGAGAAAATTTTCTAAAGAATCAGCGGATCCATTAAAAGGAAGATTAAAAAAATTAGATAACTATTTGTCGTGGTTCAGGTCTGTCGGTGAAATGACCGGGAATAGATTTAATCTGACAAGTAGAGCTAAAAGAGAAATTAAAGCAAGGTCTAGAAGTATTGAAAAATATTTAGAGAGTCTTGACTATAAAGCAACACTATTGGCCAAGAGTTTTCAAAAATTACATAATACCAAAACAACATCCCCTGCAAGCAAGGATCATTATCTTGATCAAGTGCTAGAGTATCTAAAAAATGAAAGAGGCCTGGCCTCTCTTCCCAAAGAACTTCAAACTATGTCCAAAGGTTTAAATGAACATCTTATGAAAATTAAACAAAGCTTTGGAGAACTACTTCCTAAATCAGATTTAAAAAAGTACATCTTGGGCAATGTTAGAAATTATATGCGTAAGTCATTTTCAATATTTAATAATCCTGAATACAATCCTGCCAAGGAAATTTTCAATGACGCTGTGAGTTATATGGCCAAGAATGTTGTTGCAAGAAATCTGGACATGCGAAAAGCAGCTATAAATGAATTTAAAACTCTAACTCCGGCACGAGCTGTAGAAGAACATTCAAAAACTATGGTTACAAAAATATTAAAGAACGGAAAAGTAGACGGAAGTGATCCTTTAGAAGTTTTAAAACGTATAGCCAAGCATGATTTAAGATCAGACAAACTTATTAGAACAGGTGAAGAACTTCCTGATGCGATCAAACGATTGTTAGGAGAAGAGAATAATCTAAAAGCATCCGTACTTTTTACAACCAATCATGCCATTGTTCAGACGACCAATAAATTACTGGCAGATCGTCTGGCTGCACTAGGAATTAAAGAAGGATGGTTATTTAAAGACAGAGCAGCTGCCAATGCAAGAGGCATATTGGATGCAGAAAAAATATCCCATCTTCCAGACCTTGGTTATTTAGGATCAAAATTAGATAAAATGTTTGCATCAAGACAACTTGCTCAGGCATTTAGAGGAACCCCTGGTAAATTAGATGAGATGATACAAGGAAGTGCTTATAGAGCTTTGTTACAATTTAAAGTAGCAACTCAATTTGGTAAAACAGTATTATCACCAGCAACCCAAGTTCGTAATGTAACTTCTGCAAGTTTATTTCCATTGGCAAGTGGTCATATTGGAGGAAGAGCCAGCGTTACCGATGCTATAAAAATGGTAGCTGATGATATCTTTGGTGCAGGAAAAGTTGTTGATGAAGAAACACTAATCAGAAACATTGAAAACAAGATTCGTCTAGGGGTATTAGATGAAAATATAGTAGCATCAGAATTAGGTGCTGTATTAAAAGATATTAAAAAAGGATCCATTAATACTTTGGATGGTCTTTATAATAAACTAACCAACGGCAAATTTATGAGAGGTGCAACCCGTGTCTATGCCGGCGGTGACAATATATGGAAATGGTATGGTCACGAATATGTTAAATCACAACTCAGACACATCTATAAAAATACAGAGGACATTGCAAGATGGACAAAAGAAATTACAGGCAATGATTATATACGAAGAGATTTAATCACAGGTCAGGTAAAGACTTATGGAGATGCAATCGATGAAGCGGCTGCGTGGTATATAAGAAATACTTATCCAACTTATAGTAAAGTTCCAGAATCTATTAAAGCAATAAGAAAACTGCCTTTTGGTAATTTCGTATCGTTCCCTGCAGAAATGATGAGAACCTCATTTAATCTTATTAACATTGGTGCAAAAGAAATAGGCTCTAGCAATGAATTACTAAGACAAATTGGATACAGAAGATTGATCGGAACCTATACCGTGATGGGTGGAGCAGGAACCGCGGCACTAAATTTATCTTCAGCTTTAACAGGAGTAACGATGGAAGAGTTAGAGGCTTATAAGCGTTCTTTCGCAGCACCATGGAATAAAAGATCCATTATGATTCCAATAGATAAATGGGTCAAAGGTGTAGGAAAAGCAGTTAACTTTTCATACTTCAGTCCTTACGATGTTGTGCAACGACCCATCGAAGCTTTATTTAAAACTATAGAGGAAGGTAATTTAAAAGGCGATCAGGTTGATGATTTAGGATGGACTTTATTCTTCGGTCATGATGGACCGATGGCTGAACTATTCCAATCATTTATTTCAGAGCCAATTGCATACGAAAGAATTTTTGACATTCTTCCGGCTGGAGGCTTTGGTAGAGGTGGTATAAGTAAAACTGGAAAGAAAATTTATTCAGAGACAGATGATATTAATACAAAATGGTACAAGAGTTTTGCTCATTTAGTGGACGGTGTAGAACCTGGAGCTGTAACTACTGGCCAGAAAATTTGGGGTGGCCTTCAAGGAGAATTTAAACCAGGTGGTACTAAGTATGATTTAAAAGATGAATTATTAGCACTCTTCTCTGGTATTAGAATTGTTGATGTTGATGTTCCAAAAAGTTTACAATACAGAGCAACGGATTACCGGAATAAAAAATTAGCTGTTACTAAAGCTGAAAAATTTTATAGTCTAAGAGATGCCATGTCCCGTGGACCTGCAGTATTAACCGATGAATTTAGAAACATTCAAGATGAGTATTATAAAGTGCAACAGGAAATGTACTACGTCATACAGGATGCATTAAAAACAGGTGTTCCTAAATCAACGATTAGAAAAGAATTAAGAAAACGTCTCGGTAAAAAAGAAGTTTATAAATTAATGGCAGGTAAATTTACCCCTTATAAATATTCTAAAGATCTTATGAGCAAAAGATACAAGGACGCTAAAAAGGAATATCCAGATGAAAAAGTAGAGAAAAGTTATTTCTATCCAAGAGTAGAATTAAACAGAGTTATAAGGGAATATAAAAATAAATCTTTAAAGTATCCTGAAGAACGAGAAGACAGATCTACTATAGTACCAGAACAAAAAGTAAGAACAGCATCCATGATGCCTGATATAGATTTTTCAATGCCTACAAGAACCAGAGTTCAAGCTCCACCATTACCACAAACACCACAACCACAACGAATGGGTCTTGCATCTTTACAACAATTCAATCCAACAACAGGGTTGACACAGACCGAAAGTGCTTTATTATCACCGTCGGAACAAATAATAAAACAGAGACAAAGGGGAACCACTACGTGAAAAAAGTCCGTAAAACAAAAAGTGCGACAGATGCACATGTA
>Ga0080013_1006011_pt1 | contig 10998 bp, 18 predicted proteins | sample ETNvirenome_6_85_FD_69236 | JGI IMG/M metagenome (GOLD analysis project Ga0080013, IMG submission 69236) | Marine viral communities from the Pacific Ocean - ETNP_6_85 (SPADES assembly) (version 2) | ecosystem: Environmental > Aquatic > Marine > Oceanic | place: Pacific Ocean | collected 2013-06-19
GCAGGATGTCGTCGAAGGTCGCCTCGGACGGCGTCAGGCCCAGCAGATCGTCAAGCTCGGAGATGAACCTTCGGACGTCCTGAAGGTACATCGCCTTGGTGGGGTCCGTGACGACCCCTGCGACCAAGGCCTCCATGGGGTCGGTGATGGCCCCGGTGGTCTGGTGGTAGGGGACGACGGCCTCGACGTCGTGGCCGACGGGCAGGGGGCGGGTGGGGTCGTCGCCGCTCAAAACGCCATGCACCAGGTCACGAACTTGTACAGGCCCCATCCGACGCCGGCCAGGACGATGAGTTGGGATCCCCGCTTGAGGCCGTGCGGCTCCGATTCGTGGTCGGGCTTGTCGTGGGGCGCCTCGTCCGGTCCCTGCACCTTGATGCGGCCGTTTTTGAGCTTGGTGGCCGTCCTGCCGTCCAGGAGCCATTCCACGGCCCGGCTGTCGGCGGACACGCACATCGACTCGTCGGTGGGCTCGCCGTCGACCACGAGCAGGTCGTGCTTGGAGTGGGCGATGATCCCGTCGCTGTCGCGGGGGTTCAGCTTTCCCTCGAAGCGCCAAGCCCCGTGTTCCCGCACGCCGACGACGGTGCCCCAGGTCCAGGGCGACGGCAGGGCGAACTTCTTTTTGTCCTTGTCCTCCCCGGCGCTGTACGACCAGCCTCCGGGCACCCTTTCGGTGGCGTCCCAGCGCACGTTGAGCACCCGGTCCCCGATCTTGGGCTTGAAAGGGGGCGGTACGGCGGTGTCGTGCTCGTCGACAACGGGTTCCGGCGCCTCCGCTTCCTTGTCCTGCTCCTTGGGCTTGGACATGCCGAACTTGATGGCCTTCTTGAGGACCTCTCCCAAGGCGTCGCTGTCCAGGAGCGGGGTGCCCACGGACCATTGGACATTGTCGGGCATGGACGGCATCTGTGGCATGGCCGGCATGGTGGGTATGGCGGGCATGGCCAGCGGAGGGGTCTCGCTGCGGGCGGCGTTGCGCATCTTATCTCCGAAGATGGCCATGTCCTTTCGGAACCGCTCCATGTCGGTGCGAAACTGCGCCATCGGGTCGGCGCCGGCGCTACGCTTCCTCTTGCGACGCTTCTTCCTGCTCTTGCTCACGTCGTCTCCTCCATCCGCTTCCAGGCGGCGGTCTCGGCCCATCCGAGAGCGTCGCATACGATGGTGTGGGCATACACCCACTGGTCATGTCGAAGCGTTCCGTCGTCCCGGAGGACGGCGAGACGGGTGTTGATCAGATCCCTGGCTTCCAGCAGGAAGGTCGCCTTCGGGAAGACGGTCAGGGCCTCGGCGGCGAACGGGCCCATGTCGGGCTTGTGGGGCGCCAGGGCAACGGCCCCGCTGTCGGCGACGCCCAGCATGTAGGCGTGATCCAACAAGTCCGTCAGCCACTGCCGCACGGTCGGACTTTCCTGTCGCAGGGCGGCGGTCCTGGCCTTTCCGATGAGAGCGGCGACGGCGAGGCGTTCGGCCAGCGGCCTGGCGTCCGGCGTCACCTCCGGTGCGTCCACGCCGCAGATGCGGCAGACGTACAGCGGGGCCCCGGTCTGTCCGATGTCGGCCCAGATGTGCTTGCAGAGGTCGCTCATGGCTCCTCCAGCATCTTGGTCGTGCACGCCACGATGGCCACGCCGTCTTCGGCGAAGTTCCACGCCGCAGATGCGGCAGACGTACAGCGGGGCCCCGGTCTGTCCGATGTCGGCCCAGATGTGCTTGCAGAGGTCGCTCACGACGCCACCTCGTCCCAGGTGGCCAGCGCGGCCTCCAACTTGTCCAGCTTGGAGTTCCAGGTCACGTTGTGAGGCTCCCCGTAGGTGGGTTCGTGGCGCTCGGGCATGGCGACGCCCGGTCCCGGCGTGAAGAAGTTGCGGACGGCCTTGGCCAGTCCCAGGGCCGGCTCCTTGTAGGTGTTCGCCCTTTCCAGGCGCCGGGACATGCCGTCCTTGCGAAGCTCCGACCTCCCGGTCAGGGCGATCTGGGCATCCAGGAGGTCCAGGGTGTCGAGCAGGTTCCTCGCCAGCACACGCTCGTTGCCGGTGTCGGCCATCACGGCCATCTCCTCCAGCACCTCCCTGGTCAGTTCCACGGTGTCGCTCATGCCTTGCACCCCAGGTTGTCCTTGTGCATGGGGGTGACGGGCTCGATGTGGTGTGAACTGCACGACTCGCACCACCGGCCGCCGGGCTTGCAGCGGTCGCAGGCGGCCCCTTCGCCGGCGGGCTCGCCACAGTCCGGGCAGTCGTCCATCTCCACAGGCCCCGTGTCGACGGGCCCGTCGACAGCCCCGGACAGGACCTCTTCCACCCACTCGGCGGCTTCGACAAGCTCCTCCGCCAGAGCCCATGCCTGGGCTGGGCTCATGGGCCCCAGCAGCACACGGGCGGGGAAGGAGTGCGGCATCCCAGCCGGGCTCTCTTCGAAGCGTTCCAGCACGTGGATGGCGTCCTTGCTCACGGTCACGGTCGTTTTCATCGGAAGGTCCTCATCGCCTGGGCTTCATGGTGATGCACACCCCATGGGCGTCGGAGATGCGGGCGCCGGGGATGAAGGCGACGGCCTCGGCCACGCTGTCGAACCTTTGGGTCGAGACCTGGACCAGCACGCCTCCGTTGACGCTGGAATCGTAGCCGGGGATCTCCATGACCTTGGTGGACTTCGACCAGGTCCCGTCCGGGCACTCCGCCTTGCACAACAACCGCCACTCGTCCGGGTTCCCATGCACCTTGAGGCCGGGGGTCTCTTCCCTCGCTTCCTTTGTCGATGTCGCCATGGTCTATCCTTCCGCCTGTTGGCGGTCCTGGAGTTCGTCCAGGAGTTCGTCGAATACGTTGTCGTCTTTGTACCTGCGCCCCTTCCTGCTGGCGTCCCGGTTGTTGTCGGCAACCGTCCCCAAAAACAGGTGTTCTGGGTTCACACAGGGCGGGTTGTCGCAGGTGTGAAGAACACGAAGCTCTGCTGGTATGCGGCCTTTGAACAGGGCGTAGGAAACCCGGTGGGCGTATCTTGACCCCCAAGGGTTCCGCCGATGGGCGGCGGGCACTGTACGGCGGTTTTGGACCACAGTGAGGTTGATGGCCTCCCTGTCCCGCTCGCAGATGTCGAAGATGCCGTAGCCGTTACTTTTTCCTTTCCGTACCCGCCCTGTCCACTCCCAACAACCATCTCCCTTATGTACGTACGACAGGAATCGTTCGGTCAGTCGCTGTCTGCGGTCCTGCATGAACGTCTCCTCCGTCATAGTCGGTCGACCTCGGTGACAGTCCGTCACCGACCCCTGCACCGACCTCCACCCACCGACCTCTGCGGCGCTCCCTTCGTGCGTGCGTTGCACCCCCGAAAAGAACACAGAGACATACCTCTCCCTACAGGGGAGCACATCTCCGCCGCCGTAACCCAGGTTGGGACACGGCAGCCCTTGCAATCCGGCGTGACAGTTTGCGAGTAATGGCCCGAGGGCCCCGGATTGGCAAAGCGCAATATGTGACACCGACTATCTGCTGTCAAGCGCCTTTTTCAGTCGGGCGGCACTTTTTCAGCCGGAAGTGTAAAATTCCATGGCCGTGCCATCTCTGTCAACTTCGGACTTGACACCAGCGGCCCTTCGGCGGATAGTCGCCAAAATCCGACTATCGGGAGATCGACGTGGACTTCGAATTGATCCGTACAGAGGCCGAACACAAGGCGGCCAAGGGGGTGCTGGAAGGCCTGGGCGCCCGCGTGAAGGCGCAGGAGGGGTTCCTCCAGGACAAGGGGATGGACGAGGAGGCCATGGCGGAGGTTCTGGAGCCCATGCGGTCGCTGGTGGACAAGGGCCAGGCCGTCGTGGACGAGTACGAGCGGGCGTGCAGAGGGGAGCTTGGCGCCGTGCCTCTGTCGGATCTCGGTCGTCTCGTCGTAGGGATGCGCATCGCCAACAACATGAGCCTCAAGGAGGCGGCCGACGCTGCGGGCATGGATGCGGCCTACCTGGGCGGGCACGAAAGGGGCGGCTTCGAAAGCATGGCCCTGGGCAAGGTCGCCAAGCTCGTGGAGGACCTCGGCTACACCGTGTTCGTGGCCAGGGTGCGGGAGGGGTTTGAGGTCGCTGTCACGCAGCGCCCGGAGGATGGAGAGCGGGATGGTGGCTGACAAGGACGACAAGGTGGTGATGGAGGTGCACGGGGTGGACGAGCATCCGTTGCCGCCGTTGGCGCCCGAGCTTCGGGCCTTGGCCGAGGACTGTGCGGGCGAGGTGGGCAGTCTCACCGAGCGGGTCGCCCGGCTGGAGGAGGCGTTACGGCAGATTGCCGACACCCACCCCTGGTGCGACGACGAGTGCCCGCCGGTGTGTCTGGTCAGGATCGCCCGCTCCGCCCTGGCCGAGCCAACAGCCTGCGCCGAGTGCAAGGACGTCGGAACCAGGACGATCCGCCCGCCCTCGGTGTCCCGGTACATCTACGTCTACGAGGACAACCGGGTGCCGTGTTCGAAGTGCGGGAGATGCGCTCGATGATGGTCCGGGCCGACGAGGTCGAAAAGGGCGGCATCTACCGCATGAAGAGTCTGGGCCGGCACGACTACCTGGTCCGGCACACGTCCACGGTGGCGGCGCTGGTCAAACGGCTGGAGAGCAAGGGCGCCCGGCGCACGGGCCGGGACTGCTGGCTGCTGGCGATGGCCAAGGACAAGCCCGGCGGCGTGGTCATGTGGGTGGTCACCAGGGGCCGGGGGTGGGAGGACGACAAGCCCTACGAAAAGCGCACCACGATGGTGTTGCAGGCCGGCCACGGCCTGCGGAAGGTCAAGAACAAGCCGCCGTACCCGTCCAAGAGGCGGCGGTCCTGACCTGCAAGCACAAGCGCCAGCGCATCCACGGCCCCGGCTGCACGGCGGACCCGAAGCACCTGGTCCTGTGCGACTGCTCCGGCGTGACGCTGTGCGGCGTGCTTGGCTGCGTGGGGGACCTATGAGCTACGAGATCGTCGCCGACTACAGGAACCTGCCGCAGTTCGACGGGGCCGAGCCCTGGAACCCGGACGATCCCGTGGCCTGCGCCCGTTGCGAGGGGACGACCGGCGACTTTCGGCGGGACTTCCTGTCCGGGCATATCCACTGGCCCGGCGGGTTCGTCCGGTACATGCACCACCCCAACTGCGAGGACGCCGCCAAGCCGTACAGGCCCGTGCCCTGCAAGGGCGACCCCAACCAGGTCGACAGGGCGGCGGACCGCGGCTTCGACAACCTCATGCGGGACCTGGAGGTCGACAGGCTGAACGCCCTGCTGGCCAAGGTGCGGCGGGCGTCCGAGGGATGGGAGGACATCCGCTGCATGGTGCAGACTCTCGGGTCGACCTGTCCGGGCTGCGCCATCTGCACGCTCAAGGCGATCCACGCCCTCCTGACCGCCGAGCATCAAGTTGCTGGACAAGGAGACGCCATGAACGACAGCGCCGAGCACACGACACGACGGGTGGCACAGCTTCGGACCATCCAGGAGGAGGCCGCCGCCCTGTTCGCCCGCAAGAACGCCGACTACGGCGACGCCTTCGCCAAGCACGGCCCCGTCGGGGTCCTGATCAGGGTCGGCGACAAGATCGACCGGCTGGTGTCGATCTCCAAGTCGGGCGTGGCCCTGGTGGACAGCGAGGGTCTGCGGGACACCTTGATCGACCTGCACAACTACGCCGCCATGGCGGTGATGCTCATGGACGAGGAGGCCGTGCCGTGCCTCTGCGGCCAGGACGACCACACGGACGCCTGCCTCGTGGCGTCGATGGCGGCGACGAAGGGGTCCGAGGCGCCGGTCGTGGGGTACTGCAAGGACGAGGACTGCGATGGGCACTGACAAGAGGCCCTGCAAGAACTGCGGCAAGGCCGACTGCGTGACTGTCGGAGCCAAGCCTGTGGAGGTCACGGGGGAGAAGGCCGACCTGCTCCGCCAGAAGAAGCAGAAGACCATCGTGTCGCTCCGGGGCCGGCTGGCCAACCGGAATGGGCGGATCGCACAGTTGGAGTTGAAGGAGAAGCGCAAGGACGGCAAGTAGGGTGGGTCTGGTCTCCGCTCCATTGATGTCTTCGACGCATCGAGCGGGGGCCATCGCCGCCTCGGACGAGTGGGCCACGCCGCAGGCTTTGTACGACAAACTGCACGACGAGTTCGGGTTCAACCTGGACGCCGCCGCAAGCGCCGCCACGGCCAAATGTGCCGAGTTCTGGACGGTCGAAGACGACGCCCTGACCAAACCCTGGAAGACGTCCACGTTCGTCAACCCTCCGTACGGCCGCACCTGCGCCGACTGCCCGGACAAGATCTGGAAGGGCAAGAAGTGGCCCGAGGGGCAGCGGTGCACGGACAGGGGCCACACCTCCCGCACGCTCGACCACTGGTTCGCCAAGGCGGTCTGGGAGCAGGGCCTGGGAAGCGCCGTCGTCATGCTGACCTACGCACGCACCGATGTGGCCTGGTGGCACGACTGCGTGATGCACTACGCTTCGGAAGTGCGCCTCGTCCGGGGCCGGCTCAAGTTCGAGATCAACGGACAGGCCCGACACCCCGCTCCCGCCCCGAGCGCCGTCATCGTCTTCCCGGCGCACCGCGATCCCGGCGTCCCGGTCTTTTCGACCCTGATCCCGCCTACATCCTGAACTGTTTAGTATTTGTAGCCCTGGCGGTTTTCAGCCTGTTTTGGGCGGTTGGACGGGGGCTGGTACGGCCGAGGGCCGTTTTTGGATCTACCAGCGGAGCGGGTCCAACGCCCATTGGTACAAGTCGTTGTCGTCCACACCGGGCTCCGATTGCCGGAGGTCCAACGCCCATTGGTACAAGTCGTTGTCGTCCACACCGGGCTCCGATTGCCGGATGCACTCCTTCATGCCCTCCTCCGCAGCGTCGAGGGCCTCGCCGGCCGTGAGGTAGGTCTGTTTCAAGATCGTCCTCTGCCAGTACCCCTTGACGTCCCCCAGTTCGAACTCGACCCAGGTCTCGAAAGGTCCGCTGTAATGGAGCGCAGGGTAATCCTCCTGGGTGTCCACCACCTCGAAGCGGCAGTTGCCCAGCGGTGTCGGACGGCCGATGCGTTTGGGATGATAATGACCGCCGACGAACTCGACGACCCCCTGGCGCCGGCGCACACCGAGATCCCGGAAGAACGGCCGTCGCAGGCCAAGCTCGGTCAGGGAAGGCATCAGCGCCGCCTGCGGCGCCGTCTCTTGCCGATGAACCGCCCCTTGCTGTCCCGGCGCATGCGGCGGGCGGTCCGCCGTCCCTTTTGGATGCGTGCGACGTCTCCGGCCGTGAGCACCTGGTCCCCGAAGTCTCCCGTATCCGGGTCGGACCGCTGCATGCACTCCGCCATCGCCTTTTCAGCCCAGTCGAAGGCGATCTCGGCGGTGGGCGACTTGCGATCCAACAGATCGACCTGGCTGCGTTTCCAGTTCCGGTGCACCCAGTCGTCCAGGCGCCCCTCCCCACCCCCTCTGGGACCTGGGACCCGGTCGAGGAACTCGAAGATGACGTAGGTGTCGTAGGTCGGATTCTTTCTGTACCGACCTTCGTACGTCACACCCACGGAGCAATAGCCGAACGGGCGGCGGTGTCCGATGCGTTTGGGATGCTCGTGGTTGGCGGCGAACTCGTCGCAGTCCGTGGTCGGATCGATGTCGAGGTCGGCGAGTGACGCACGGCCCCGGCCATGGGCGGTCATACACTTTACAGGCATCTGTCAGTCCTTGATCCTGCAACGGCTCGCAGGCCCTGTCGCCGGCACGCCGTCCACGTGTGTGACCCGTACAGACAGCGGGCTGTAGACCCGCCACTCGGCCATGCCGGGCTCCGCCGGATTGTACTGCAACATGGCTCCCGGACACCGTTCCAGACGGAGCACGGCCACTTTGTCCACATCCCCCTGGAATCGTCCTTTCGTACGCCTCCGAACCTCCCAGTTGGAGCTTTGTACGGCATTGTACAGGGTGAACGGCCTCTTGGTGCGTGCCCGCATCTGTGCCGCCAGGGCGTCCGCCACCTCCTTGGAGGTGGTCACGCTGGCGAAACGCCCTGTGATGTGGGGAGTCTCCTTGTCCTCCATGGCCGTGGACCCGGCCCCGGTGACCAAGCGCCCCTCCGTGAACAGCCATGACGATGCGAGGAGACCCCGCTTGAGGACACTGTCGGCATCGACAGTCACGGTCCACAGCGTGTCAGGGACATCCCAACACCCATACAGGTCGCTACGACGATGGATTTCACCGTGCCCCGAGCGTTCCGGCGGCCGGTCTGGCGCCGGGGGGCCTACGAGAGACGGGACGTCGTCACTTGGCCAGTCCGCAGCGTCTTGCAGGGCACGGCGTCTGGTTTCCGCCCATGGTATCTGCTCCGTGTATTCGTCATCGTCGTAGGGCCACCCCGACGTGCACATCGAGCTTGTGCCACAACGCCGGAACTCGCCACCCATGGGGATGCTGCGAGCGGGCGCCGGGACTGTGTCGTACATGGCGGCGGCCTCGTCGACACCCAGCCTCCCCTCCGCCACGGCGGCTTCGAGGAGGGCGGCGTAATGCTGCTGGGCCTCCACCATCTTCTTGCCGACGATCGGGATCATGTGCAGGGCGTCCCGGTATTCGCATCCCAGATAGTCGGTGTACAAGGTCGACGAGGTCTTCAGCCAGGAGGCCGCACGGGCCGTCATCTTGTCCACGGCCTGTTCGACAGCGGCGTTCCCCAACCGTGCCTGGAGGAATTGCAGGCCCGAGACGCCTTGCCAGCGCCGCCGACGGCCATGCAGCCCGAACATCTACCAGCCTCCGTCGTCTTCGGGGTCGGGGCACGATGCCGGCCAACCCCATGGCGGCGGCATCCACGGCGGGGTTCGGCCGCTGGATGGTCTCCTCGGCCTGCGCCTCGGCAAGCCCTCTGGAGGTGGCGTCCGGGTGGCGGCCGATGCCGGCGATGTCGTGGTAGGCCATGGTCGTTCTCCTGTGCAGCCGTCAGTCTATCACCCGTCGTCCGGCTCGGTCACGAATCGCAGGCACCGCCGCATGAGCAGGTCTGCGGCCAGGACGGCGTCCTTCAGCCCCCAGACTGTTCGCTTGCTCTCCCGGCGCATCTGGCGGCCTTCGACATCGTCTTCGCTCTCCAACGACGTCATGCGCCGCACGATGGTGCCGAACCCGTCCGTACGGGCCCCCTGGATGCCGACGCTGTATTCCTCTCCGACGATCCTCTTGGCGCCCGTGGGCCACACCACCGCCTCGCAGCCGGCCTGCAACACCATCGTGGTGCGCTTTTCATGTCCGGTACCCCTGGTCGCCATCTCGACGTGGACGGCGCCGTCGTACCACGACTCCACGGAGACAGCGGGCGGATCCTCTCCGTACGGGTTCGCCTGTCTGGCCTGGAACGCCGTCCCCGGCCACATCTCGTGCCAGGGATGATCCCGCAGGGCCTTGAGCAGGGGGCTGTCAGCCATCCTTCAGACCTTGTCGTGCAGAAAGGCCAGGCAGCGGTACATCATGTCGGCGACGGCGCCCACGACGTCCGCCTCCCACTCGAAGCGGGGAGCCAGGTACAGCCGGTCGGCGTCCGGGAAGGCGGCCTCGACGTCGTCGTGGGACGTGACCTTGGCCTGCATGAAGCCCTCGCCCCTCTCCATGACGGAGGCCACGCCGCCGACGGTGATCTCATACTCGGCGCCGTGTCCGCCCAGCCTATGGGCGCCCGTGTCGTTGAGCATCACCGTGCAGGTCCGGTAGACATCGCTCCGCCGGGAGTCGTCCGTGCTCACGGTGACGCCCAGGCTGCGCCTGTCGCCGATGCGCCTGGGCTCGACACGGGAACGCATGTCCGGGCGGCCTGCCGACCAGTCGTGTTCGGTCAGGGCCTTGTACAGGTCGGGGTTCACACCCCCATCATACAGCGGTCAGTCCGCCGGGGGCAGGTTGTCCTCGGTCTGGGCGGGCTGATCGACGCCGGGCAGGGCGTTGGCCGCATCGAGCCGCTCGTCGGCCTTGCGGGAGGTGGGGTCCGGGGGCTCGCCGTGCACATATTCGGGCAGGCCCTCCCCGATCGGGACCAGGGTCAGACGCAGGCGGTCGAGGACGTGCAGGCTGGCCTCGGCCATCAGGCCCTCGGAGCGCAGGGCCTTGAGCAGCGGGTGGTACTCGGAGACGTACAGGTCGGCCACCGCTCCCCATCGCCGGGCGTCGTCGGCGTTGTAGCCATGCTTGCGGCAAGCGGCCACCATCTTGCGAAAGGCCCGCTCGGAGTTGGGGGCCCGCCAGGCGTACCAGCGGTCCGACAGCCGCACGAGCAGGCCGACGATCACGACTCCGACCGCCAGGCCTGCGAGAAAGCTGTAGGTGTCCATGGCCGCAACGTAGTGCGTGCAGCCGTCAGGTCAAGCTGTCAATCGTCTCGACGCCACCGCTGGCCGTGCACGACGACATCCCGGAACAGGCCCCTGGCGGGCGGCTTGAGTTTCGGTGCGCCTCCCCACCCCTTTTCCGGTACCACACAGCGTAGGGAGTCGACGATGCCGCCCGTCCAGTGCCGGGCCCTCGTCTCGCCCGAGGTCCACCGTGGGCGCATGGAGAACCCGCCGATGCCCCAGAACGTCTGCCGTACCACCAGGTGCACGGGGACGGGCACGTCGCCGACGATCTTGCGCAGGCACATCATGCGGCCGCGACCTTCGTGGGCGGAGACCTTGGCGACTCCCTTTTCCTCATGGGACTCGATGAACAGGACCGGATTGGCGATGGTCCCGCCGGAGCGTATGAAGTCGCACAGGCCCTGCTCCTCGGGGTCTTCGAGCCGCTCCGGCGTCAGCGCACGGAAGTCCGAGGGCCGCAGCATCACGGTCGCCCCGAGGTAGTCCACGTTGTAGTTGGCGCCGACGTTGCCGGCGCCGTCCTGCCGGTCGAGCCGCACACAGCGGTCGGGGTGCTTGGGGTGGCAGACCTCGTACGTGTCGGGCTGCGGCTCGGCAGGCCCGACGAGGGCCGCCGGCGCCCCTGCTCCAC
>Ga0080013_1006012_pt1 | contig 10998 bp, 5 predicted proteins | sample ETNvirenome_6_85_FD_69236 | JGI IMG/M metagenome (GOLD analysis project Ga0080013, IMG submission 69236) | Marine viral communities from the Pacific Ocean - ETNP_6_85 (SPADES assembly) (version 2) | ecosystem: Environmental > Aquatic > Marine > Oceanic | place: Pacific Ocean | collected 2013-06-19
ATAGTGAACTCAGCGAACCGGTCTTCTAAAGTTGGGACACCTTCCATCCCTGGAGTTACACCTTGCTCGTAAGTAATAGATGCATCACGAGCAGCGCTTTGCAACGCTCGACCGGTTTTGATGGGGTCTTCTATTTCGGTGATGTCTTCGATGGTGCCGTAGTAGCCTTCGGAGAATAGTGCCTGCTGTAATGTGAGTAGTTCGTCGGGTTGTAAACCGACAATGTATTCTCGGAGGTCGTCTTCGGTGAACTTGTCGCCTGCTACTTCAATTTCGGTTTCAAAACGGGCAGGGCCTTGACCTTGGGCGCTTTCTGCCATTCCGGTTTCGTAAGTAGTGGGGCCTTCACCTAGAACGACGACTTGCCCATTAACAATTTCGGTGTTTGGGGCCATCTCGTTTTTGGCAAATAGTTCAGCTATATCCATCGTTGCTTTACCTGCTTACCCATGTCTTTTTGTCAATCGTGTCATTCTCAAAATACCGGTCAAAGATTTCTATAAAGTCATTGTTGTTACGCAACTTCACCCTTACAGCATCCCACAACTGTTCGAGGTCTGCGTTAGTGCGATACCCTAAAGAATACGCATCTGCTTCGCCGCTAGCATTACCTCGACGTTCTAATTCTTTTTCAATGAGTTCACGAGCCTCAAAATACTCGTCAAGTAACGGAATTTCGGGGCGATACTGGAAGTCTTCAGACTTAATCAAAGCACGGAAACCGTCCATAACTTTGGCCTGATGAAGCTGGTCATACGTTTCGTTGTACGCTTCCCACCACCCAGGATTATCCTGAGCTACTTTCAACTTCACTCGATCCATAAGCATCTGTAAATCGTTGTTGGCTTTCGCCCCCAAACTGGCTGAACCACCCGCTTGTTCGCGACGTGCCAGTTCCTCATACACAAGGTTCTTCGCTTCACGCCACTCAGCCCACCCCTTGTTTTCTTCGGGTTTCCGCATAATCTCTTGGGGGGTGGCACGCACCCGACGACCTTCAGCTATCTCAGATTTGTAGACCGCATAGTTGAACTCAAACTGCACATCGTCGGCACCGATCTTGCCGATAATGAAGTCCCCTATTTCTGGGTGAGCGTCAGCGAAGTCTTTGTGTTCCCGATACTTTGAGTCACCTTCCAATGTGGCGGACGCAACACCTTGCACCATTGTCCGTCGAGCCGTAATTGCCCACAACTCTGGGTGATTAGCTAGCAGCCAGGTGGTTGCAGCATCAAACCCGTCTTCCTCGGTGACTTTTCGGTAGTCCTCTATGACTGCGTGATATGGAGACTGGACTTGGAAAGCGAACGGGACACCCAATCCGGCGAGTGCCCGAATTTTTAAGATGTCTTCGGTGCGGCGGATCGCTTCGTCAACAAACTCTTTCTCTAACTCAGGGGTGTCGATTTTCTCGCCTAACCCTTCATATTCTGCTGCCAAGTCAATGGATACTTGGGCCAACATTTTTTGGCGTTCCGGTACGTCGAAATATGCGCCTTCCATACGACGCAGAAACGTCGGCTCAACCTGCTGCCACATGCGATGGAAAACACTTGTGCCCTCGGATGCGCCGTAAGGAAGCAACCAATCCATAGATTCTTGCAGGGAGGGCTGTGCGATAACAGATTCACTTGCCGCTATTGTGACGATGGGACCGAACCCTGGTAACCCGGCAGAGATCATTGAGATCGAGTCGGGATGCAGTTTCAGGGAAGTAAACCCGAGGGTGCCGAGTTTCCCAAACACTTTTTGTCCCGCTATTTCGGCTCCAAGCAGACCTTCTGGCATACGGATCACGAAATTGGAGTTGCCTTCTTCATCTTCGCCTTTGATGGCTTGGAAATATCGGGCACCCCTCGCCACGAACACGGGGTTTTGTACGGCGAGTCCGGCCCAGCGGGTGATGACTTCTTGCCATGCGCTGTAGAACGGCATGAGCATTCCGACCATTTCTCCGAAACGGGTGCGTTCCGCCAGGTCGTAAAGCAATTTGCGGGTGTCATCAAGTGCGACACGCCGAGCAGCGTTCTCAATGCTTTTTAGTTGTACGTCAGTTATGCGATAAGTGCCGTCGCTCCTTCTGTACGTTTGCACTAACCGGGCAAGTTCGTTTCGGTAAACCCCTGAGAACACGGTGCTGCGTGACAGGTTGTCCACAGTCATCGTTCCGAGGGAATCCATCCAGCTATTTATTTGGTTGGTTGCTCGTTGGATAAGTTGTCTCGTTATTACAGCGTCGGCTATTGCTCCGCTTGCCCCGTGAACTATCCCAAACTCAGCGTATTTACCACCTTGTAACTCGTGTATTGCTTTGACACCAGCATTCACTCCGCCGTAGTTCTTGTTCAAGATGGGAACAATGTCGTTGACCCAACTGATGTCTTTACCTTCAGCCAATTTCTGTCGCACTAAAGCAAACTCTGGGGTGTTGGGAACATAGTTGTCTATTTGTGTGCGAACAGCGTTTACCCACTCCTCTATATTTTGTTCTTTACCGAAATGGCGGGGCATCGCTTCTTCGAGTTTGGAACCCTGCCGAGTTTTCAGCCACGCAATTATTTCAGCATCGCTTCTGCCTTGCCAAAACATTTGAGTAAACATTTGGAACTCTTGGGGCATTGTGTCGTCAAGCAAATGCGGTTTGAACTGGTAATTGACCGTGCGGTCATACGCCTCAACAAAGGCTTTCCTGTTTTGGTCAAACTTGTGAAGCCGATATTCCTTCCCGACTATCTGACTTTCATAGTTTCTTTTTGTGGCACTCCCCACTGTTTCATATGCGCCACGAGTAGACCGACTAGACGACAATGCTTGCTTGTTCATTTGAACAGCGAAAGGAGTGTCCCCAAACTCGTTCGCAAACTGGTAGCCCCCCATGTAATATCCGCCGACACGGGCTTGGTGCATCAGTTCACCAACTCGATCAAAGTTGGTAATCATCTCTGAGTATTCCTCAGGCAAATCGTATTTCTCTGTAAGATCTGCGTCTTTACGTTTCGGAGTTCTAAGAACAGAATGCTCTAACTGCTGTTTAAGGGTACGGGCTTGCGTTTCCGCAAGATCTTTCCGATGCTTCAAATTGTTAAGCAACCTGGCGGCTTCTTCAGGAGTCCTCACCCCCTCTTTCACTGACTGCCTTATCGCCGCTTCAGCTTCATCAAATTGTTTCTTAGCTACCCCTCGAACCTCACTATAAAACCGTGCAGCAACTTCCCGGCGAGCCAAGGAAGACATTGTGCGTCGAGCATACAAACTGTAAAGAGCTGCGGAAGCCAACGCCCCACCTGGCCCTAACGCCCACATCCCCGCACCGGTGGTAAAGAGTCCCCTTCTGGTAGTACGCCTTCTGCCGTAAGCGTCGTTGATGGCGTTGCGTGTCAACTTTTCTGTCGCTTTAGCGCCGTGCTTTGCTTCATACTGGAGATACAAGTCCCCGTCGTCTAACTTCGCAGCCCAACCAGGTGTACCAGGAAGCGGCGTTCCTTCAGGAATAAAAGTCCCTCCAGAAGTATTAAAAAATGCTACCCCCGGATCAGTGCCTCCCCCTAATTCGGGAATCCGCATATCTCCTTTACGAATTGTTAGTTCAACTATTTCATCACCATAAAGGGCTGCATCTGCTTGGGTCGGGGATATAAACAATCCTCGTTCTACGTTTGCGAGATCCCCACTTGGGTTGTAACCAGCAACACCTGTTTTCCTGATAGCAGCAGCATTTTCTGGAGTTGTGCCATGAAAAACCCTGATTAAGGTCTCATCAGGGAGAGCGTTAAATTCGGCAATTTGCCTTTGTTGCACCACGGGATCGTCAAAGGTGGCCCTCATGGAAGATTGCCAAACTGAGTCTCCTCCAGGTGGAGGAACGGAAACCTCTTTTCGCATCTTGGCGATGACAGGGGCCATCACATCTTCACCATTCTTTTTGAACCAGGCGGTACGAAGATCATTGAAACCTGCGAATGTTCCCCTCATAGTGTGCATACCGCCAAGCGCAGCAGCCGAACGTAACAGCTCGTCAGAAAGAACACGAATAGGCCACGCTGGACGCAGCAGCACAGACTTTTTCCATGCCATCATAAACTCGTCACCGAGTTCAGCGCCTCGCCCCATGAATTTGCGAATAGCGCTGTGTTTCATCACTGTGGCGATTGCGTCATACCGGGGGACAAGTGACGCTTGGCGAAGCTGTTGGGGGGTCAAGTTTTCTATGTAACGTCGAGTGATATTGAAATCGGTGTCAGCTAAATCAAATTGGAGATCCCGGTTGCCGTACACTCTTGCGTTTTCGGCTTGCCCTCGCAAGACTCCTTCCGCTTCATCCAACGCTGCTCTCATCCGACCGGCACTCAAAGGACGGGATTTCAAAGTGGCTGCGTCGATACCCTCAAGAAGTTCATCTGCATAAAGTTTTATGACACCATCATTCAAGTCATCAACAATGTTTTCAAACATGGCCTTACGTTGATACTGCGAAGATTTAACCCATCTACCTAACACTTCGTCAACATTGACACCGGCTTCTTCTACAAGAGATTTGCCTTTGTGGATGACTCGACTTGCGTCACGCAACATGCGTTCAAACTGGTTGAAGGTTTGGTCAACGTCATCCCAAATCATCATCTGCTGGGCACTTTTTTCCCGAAACAGATTGACCACCCGCAACCCGGCTGGCCCCAGCATTGGCACCTGGCTCATAAAGGATGTAACGCCGTACCCCAACTCTCTTACGATACCTACCTTGGGTGCTTCCCTTAAAGACCCCACGACCAGTCGGTTGCTGCTCGCTGTTTCCGCCAGGATTGGTCCAAGGATTTCATCGGCAACACCAGAAACCAGACGGGGAGAGTCGTTTAATGCTCCCCAAGCAGCATCAACAGCGTCAACGCTTACTTCGTCAGCGAAACGAGGAGCCAACGCAGACAAGCGTTGACCTTTTATCGCAAAAGCGGCGTTAAAAACGCCTAGACCGGTAAGACCTTGGGGCATCCCTCTTAACAGATCAGCGGCTTCTTTTTCTAAAGCCATGACTTGCCTGTTCAGGTTTGCTCTCAACTTTTGTTGCAACCCAGGCGAAGCGATGCTGTCAGTCAGGCTATCTATTTGCTTTTGGATAGTGACCATGCGATCCACAAGGCCACCTTGTTGCATCAAACCAGCCCATTCGTTAGACAAGTTTCTGACTTGCTGCAACGCTTTCGCCTCTCCCATCGCTAAACGAAACACCAGTTGGCGTGCTTCGAGTGTTGGGGCAGCAGCTACAACGTAAGCAACATCCGGGGTGAAACCCTTTATATGCTTGTGTTTTTGGTGGACTTTCGTCGCTAACTCATCTATAAGAGTTAGGTCGTCAGGTGTGGGTAGCCCCTTGTAATAGCCTTCGCTGAATCCAAGGGGGGCAGATGCCAAATCTTCTAAACGATCTGCTTCATCGATTATTCCCTGAAGCTCGTCTTTGGCGGCACCATCTAATTTTTGACCAGTCTCATCGACACCTTTTTTGAGAGTCTTTCTGGCTTCGTCTGCGCTGGCACGCAACCCTGCTGCCAGAGTGCGGCCCGCACCTGACGCTGCTGCGGTGCGACCCTCAACCATTTCATCAGCGATAGCAGCAACGTCTTTCGTTAAACGCGCAAACCCGGCGCTGTCGGTGACATGCGTTCCTGCACCAGCCCTCATGCGGTGGACTCGCGCAACGTCACCCACTACGGGAGCAAAAATTTTAGTGGGGACACCTAGTTGGTAGAAAGGATCGTAAACAATAGTAAACAATGCGTCTGTGGTCCCCGACGCTAAACGGTGCATAGACGTGCCCTCCCACTTGTCTACTTCGTCTTTGTTCAGAATGTCTTTCGTTCCAACAGCAAGCGACAAGGCTTGGCCGAGAGATTGACTGTTTGAAATATCCCAAGCGTGCGCCCACGTTTCAGTGTTAAGCCAGTTACCTAATCCACCTTCAAATTCGTACTCATTGTGTGTACCTTCACCGGAACTGGAGGAAACAGAAGCAAGCGTCATAAGCGTCCCCAAAGGACGATCTATTGCTTGTTTGACCGCAACGGTAGCAGCCTTAAAAGTGGGGTCGATCACACTTTTTATCGGTTTGCGTACTGCGGGAGATATTGCTCCAATGATGGTGCCCCCAACACCTTCAGGTCCGATAGCGGACTGCATCACCCCACCTTCGCCAAGAACATTGTCGTTGAATGATCCCCAAATGGTGTCAGCTATCCCGCTGCCTTCGTATTCGTCGCGACCCGGTAACGCTTCCTGTGCGATGTCGGTAACAAAGTCAACACTTTGGACAGCAGTATTGAATGTCCCCTTAGCGATTTTTTCAATAAAGTTCCACAGTCCCACAACTACTGGTCCTGTCTAGGGACCATCGCTTGCATGGCTCGAACGATGCGTCGAGTTGAAGGAGAAGCGTAAGGTGAAGATGCGAGAGGTAAAAGTGACGGCAAGATGCGTGCCACGTTTTCACTGGTTTGAGGTTGCTCTGATCTAGGCATAGGAGCAGCAGGAGCCATAATTGATTGCTGCGGATATTGACTAGGGCGAGTCATGTCGCCTTCCCCGCCAGGAATTATCGGTGCCGGAGGGACAGCGCCCATACCGGCTTCCATTGGAACCGCAGAAAGCGCTTCTTCTTGTTCTTTGGCTTTACCGTAAGCCTGTCCCCTGTATCCTGCGTCAGCCATGATTGTGGACCTTCCATTTCTTCGGGTAGCCGCACACCGCGCAATCCTCAGAAGATGCGACAGGTTTGAACTTTATGACTTTCGTGCCTTTACCTTTACGGGGCATCACAACGCCCCAAGCAGTTCACCTAAACCACCGCCACCACCGGGAGGTGCAGCGATTGATCGAGACTCGGCTCCCATACCTGGTGCAGCCAAACCGGGTTGAGCTTCAGGTGCGGCAGCGTCAACTTGTTCAGCCTGCCGTTCCTGTGCTTCTTTCTGCACTTTCTCCACAGCTTCAGCCAATTCGAGTTGATTCGTGGAAACCAGTTCCATGATGCGAGCAAGATCGGCTGGGGGGATAACACCTTCGGAGGCTTGCTGCTGGATAGATGCCAGCAATGCCTGTTCTAGCTGTTCAGAAACCACAGCGTCATGCTCGAACTCTGGGTCTTCGACCAGTGGGTCGATAGCCATGAATGAGCGTTTCGACATGGTGCCCATCCCAACTCGTTGACCTCCACCGATGACAAGGTTGTTGATGTCGGCTCCCGCTTGGGAGTAGACCACTACGTTGTCTGTGGAATCGAAGTTGGTGTTGGGGACGTAATCGACTCGGCCTTTAGCGTTCTTCGTTGTGACATAAAACGATTTGCCTTTGTTCCCGGCATACGTTTTTGACATATTGATAGCGATTTCGTTTTCTTCCTGCAAGGAACGAGCCATGATGCGTTGCGCTTCTTGCACCGGGAAGTCAACTACTGCGGAAAGTACGGCGTCGCCTCGACGTCCGGTACGAATGTTCGTGGTTGATTCCCCACCGAACTCTGGGGGGATACCAGCCGTCAATCGTTGGGCACGTTCCAAACGGTCAATCGCAGGGTTCGTCATGTAACCGGGTTGCATTTGCATGTCACGCAGCTCACCGCCACGAATCACACCAACTTCGCCGGTGAGTCCATCAGCGGGGTTCACAATTTGGGGGGTTTCCCCTTGGCGACCTATCAGCCAGGTGTCAGGGAACACGCCTTTCTGAACTGCGATAACTTCAAGCGCCATCAAACGGGCTTGCATCTGATACATGCCGAGGATGCCGTCGAACTGTCCTTGAGCGTCGTCAAGGTTGATTCGTTCGGCACACACAACGGGGCATTCCCCAAGAGGGTTCGGTGCCCGTTCCAACTCGACAACAATGTTTTCGTCAGAGTTCGGGGCGGTACCAAACAGCCCGGTTTTTACTGGGCCACGCATAGCGATGAGGACTTGTTCTTCACCGTCAACGTATTCGATCATTTCGATGCCCTGGTCTTCACCAGCGCCACTGTCGCCTTGGAACATGCGAGCAGTTTCGGGATACATGGAACGCAAATATCCGAGGGGACGTTCGTAAGCGAACACGACATCTCGGGGACGCATATCGTCCACACCGAGAAGGGTTGCCGGGTACGCTGTCAACGGGTCACGGACATGCCATTCCGGGCAACCTGTTTTCGGGTTGAATCGAAGCTGGGTGATCGTTGTTGCGTAGCCGATGAGTTGGCGGGCACGTTTCGCTATTTGCAAATCCATGCGACTGTTTTCCCACCAACCAAAAATGGCTTTGCGTCGAATCTCAGAGTTATCTCTTGACCGTTTCCGTGCAGGATCAGTCGGAGGACAGTAAACGTCGGGACGAGTGGACGCTATTCGCATAGCTGTCTGGTCGAGTCCTTGTGCTAGTAAGTTAGCTACCGCTGATTGTTCGTCGGCGTTTAACTCTGGTAGAGGAACAATTACGTCCCCGTTATAGTAGTCACGCAAGTTTCGCATTCGCGATTTCGCATCGTTAGATCCTTGACTTCGTGACCCATAAATGGCGACAATTTCCTCAATAGTTTTCACTTAATACCTGCCAGACGACGCGTACTCACTATCTTGCCCTGAAACCCAGGTTGGTCGCCACTGTTTCACTCCGATACCTTGAGGGACATATAGCTTTTCAAGATTATGTTCTAGGAACCATTGTGCCATAACACAGTCATCTGTGCGTGCGCCGGTTCCTTCGGGGTTCCAGCGGGTGACTTCGTTTATCAAAAGTAGGGAATGGGGGCGGGCTTCGGTTCGTTGTTTACCGGGCAAACGTATCCTCCCGACACGCCACAACGGAGCCAACATTTGCACCCCGTACTTGGGGTCGCCTTTGTTGCGGGAATGCGTGTAATGCGGAACAAGCTCCACACCGCGCATCGCCGCCCACCGTTTGAAGTGGTCGTATTGGAGAATAAATTTTTGTGCCGCATTCGCTTCAATAATCCAATGTGTGAGAGGGCGACCCATGTCGTTGGTGATTTGCCACCATTCTTCAGCTATCCCCGTGAACCGTTGTTCGGCGTGGTTCCAGTCAAGGAACGATGGTGCATCCATCTTACGCCGATACGATTCGAGGAGATAACGGAACTCTGTTTCAGGGTTGTACGCCCAGCATTGCAACGCCCAATACTGTGACGGTGACGGGTCAGCGGTCGCTACGACAAACAAGTCACCGGACACACCTGCCGGAATTTCCCACAAATCGCGGTCGTTGTCCCAACATCCCACATAGTCCACGCCGTCTTTGCCAAGACCGCCACTTACCCACAACGGGTCAACAAGAACTGACGCAGGGTTCACATCGGACTGTTGATACAGAACCTCGAACCGGTCTGGGGTTTGAGCTTTTATGTGTCGGAGTTTTCTCCACGGGAGTCTTCGAGGGTAAAGTAAACACCCTTCGGGCCAAGGTGCGGCGTCAGGTTTGTGATCCTGTTCACAATTTTCTTCGTAATGCGACTTATAGCTGATGTGATGGTATTTGCGCCATTCATCGGGGGCTTCTTCTGGGTCAAAGTCTTCCAATTCGATTTCGTCGGGGGGCGCGACCTTATCAAGTGCGTACCGGTAAATGTCGTCAGCAGACATTCTCTGTCCTTGGAGGATGAGGAGTCCTCCTGGTTCGAGCCGGGTTTCTGCAACTTCATCCCACCACCTTCGCATGTCTTCACGGGATTCCGCTGACCTCATCTTACGAGGGTCGTATACGTCGTCCCAGATTACTAGATCGAAACGGCCACCCAAGAAACCGGAGTCCATTCCGAACGCAGACCACGTTGGTTCTTTTTGTGAAAGGGGCTGGTCGTCTTCTTGGAGAACAGTGAACGCTTCAGCTCGCCATATTTCTGACGAGTCCGGTTTGAACATTCCGAAATCGTTTTGCAACGTGGCCTCGGCGTCAACCGCTAAACCGAGTCGAACATCGTTCAACTCAGCTTTGACAGGATGCGCTCGATCTAGCTCGGCGCGCAACCTGCGGCAATACCATTCGGCCAGTCGTTGCGTGGATGAACCGATCATCCCACGGATGGCACGGTTCCGCACGGTCGCCCATGCGGGTAATACTTTAGCAAAGAAAGTTGATTTACCTGACCCTGGTGGGGCGTTTATTACTGCGTACTCCTCAAAGTCTGTGTTGAGGAGATCCATAATCCGTTCAGTTGCCTCGATCTGCCAAGGCTGAAGAATGATGCCAAAATATCTTTTAGCGAAAACTTCGATGTTGTCGTAAGCGCTTTGAGCTTCAGGGGAAAGAACGTCATATTGGGGTACCTCCGGTTGGATGGTTTTCCCCAATGCTTCTGCGGCTGCAAGATAGTTGCGGGGTGCTTTACCGTTTTCTGCGTCGCGGCAAGCGTGGTAGGACAGCCCGCATTGTTTTGATGCGCCGTATAGAGAAATCCCTTGTCGCCGCATCGCCAGGTAGTCGGCCCATTTCTCTATAGTTGTTGCTTTGCCTGAAGGCATCGGTTCCCCTTATTGACACGATTCACAAACGTCAGGGTTTTCCAACCCGCACTCGATGGGAGTGTCATCCGTGAAAGGATCTATTTCTGGGCGTTCACCCAACATTTCTTCTTTAACAAAATCTATTGGGTCAACTTGGTGTTCCATAGCATCCTCTGAGTTGAAACAAAAACAGTCATTAGCGCATTCAGGGCATTCCTGGCACGCACAGTCATAATGGTAGAAATGGCAGACACATTCTTCTTCTTCGCATCCGCAGTTGCTCACACTAGAATTTTTTGCCAAGCTTTTTAAGACTGCCAAGTGTCCCGTGAAGCAGCCTTTCCGCTGTTGGGGCGATACCGCTATCTCCTTCCCGATATATCGGGGTACTCCAATAGCGTTTACTAAACGTCGAAGCCCCCATCGACCTGCTTACTTCGTCATCGAGATTATGTGTCGAAGCGTCAGCTATTTTCCAAGCATGGGAAGCAGCTTTAGAAGGTCCACCCCCGCGATACTT
>Ga0080013_1006013_pt1 | contig 10997 bp, 8 predicted proteins | sample ETNvirenome_6_85_FD_69236 | JGI IMG/M metagenome (GOLD analysis project Ga0080013, IMG submission 69236) | Marine viral communities from the Pacific Ocean - ETNP_6_85 (SPADES assembly) (version 2) | ecosystem: Environmental > Aquatic > Marine > Oceanic | place: Pacific Ocean | collected 2013-06-19
CACCACATGCCATGTGGCGCTTTTATGGATACTACGGTGGAATGAACTCTGTGGGCAACTTATCGACCTATGGCATGTATGCTGACGACTCTACTTTTGAGGTAATTCCTCCCTGGCAAAACAAGCTCCAAGCCATGGCATACGAAGACGCGATATATACCAGAAATTCGCACTATTCTTATGAAATTAGGAACAACAACATAAGAATATTCCCTATTCCAACTAGCGTTAGTCCAAAAAATCTGTATGTAGACTTTACCGCGGACGAAGAGCCATGGGATGACCAAGCCGATAGAAATTCTGGCGCGGATGGCGTTAACAACATGAACACACTTCCTTTAGCCAACATTCCATATGCAAACATAAATTCAATTGGAAAACAGTGGATAAGAAGGTTTGCTTTGTCCCTAGCGAAAGAGACTTTAGGGCAAATTAGATCAAAGTTTGCTCAAATACCGATTCCTGGAAGCCCGGTAACTCTGAACGGCGATAAATTGATCAGCCAGGCAAGAGAGGAACAAAAAACTCTTCGCGATGAATTACAAAAAGTTCTAGATGAGATGACATATGAAAAGATGACGGAAATTCAAAAGAACATGGTCAATAACACTCATGAGGTTGCAAAGCTTTATCCGTACTTTGTTTATCAAGGATAATTTTAGATGGCTAAACAGAAAAACAAATGGTCTCAGCCTGAATCTCCGCCCCCTCCTTTGTTTCTAGGTAAAAAAGAGAGAGACTTGGTTAAACAAGTTAATGATGAGATAATTGAAAGAGTTATTGGCCAGGTTGTGGCTTATTACCCTATTGACTTAGAACATACCAACTTTCACCCACTTTACAAAGAGGCTGTCGTAAAATCATTTCTGCCGCCTGTCAGGGTTTACGCCTTGATTGACTTCAAGGGCCAGAAAACAACTACTAATACGTATGGTATAGATAAGATGACAAAGATTGATGTTCATTTCCATAAAAGGCGCCTCACCGAAGACCAAGATCTTTTTGTCAGAGAAGGTGATTTTGTTTCTTATGGAGACTCCTTCTACGAAGTTGTTAGCCTAGAAGAACCAAAAGAGCTTTTTGGCCAAGTTGAGCATAGAATAGAAATAACTGCTAACTGTATCTTGGCAAGAGAGGGCATGTTCGATGGCTCCTAAGAAATCGATAAGTGAAGAAAAAACCTCTAGAGACGTTCCTCGCTTTAAATCAACGTTAGAGGATGTTGACTTTGCCGTATACAATTTTGTTAACGACACCATGGACCTTCGCACGAACACCAACAAAGGTTTCCAAAAAGTACCAGTAATATGGTCGGGCGCAGAGAGAGCGCACAATATAAAAGACGACGACATCAAAAGAGATAATACTGGCATGATAGTTTTGCCGGTCGTTTCGATTGAGAGGACGAGTGTGAAAAAGGATGAAAAAAGCAGAACCATCCCCTTCGCGAAGCTTGACCCCGCTAATGACCTGAAAGGTGGTTTTTTGACCGTCAACAAAGTAATAAAGCAGGATAAAACAAGAAATTTTGCAAATGCTGACGCGCTCCGCAGAAGGAATCAAAATAATTTCCCACTTTACAAGAGAGACAAGAATGACAAAGTTGTTTATGAAACACTGACGATACCCATCCCCATATATGTCACTGTAGGCTATCAGTTTGTATTGAGAACTGAGTACCAAGAGCAGATGAACGACCTTTTAACACCGTTTATAAGGGTCTCAAACGGACACAGAAGAATTATAATACAAAACAACTCGAATCAATACGAGGCCTTTCTAGGCGAGGACTATAAAATATCCAATAATATCTCCAAATATCAATCAGAAGAAAGGAAATACGAGACAACTATTAATTTGGACGTTTTTGGTTATTTGATAGGCGACGGCAAGAACGAAAAAAGGCCAAGAGTCGCCAGAAGAGAAAACGCTGTACAGATACGCTTCGCAGGAGAGAGAATTGTCGTTGAAGATGATGATGGAGAATTTAGAATTTAAAGGAGTTTGTCTTTTACAGACACTATTTATTAAAGAAAAAGTTCATGGTTTTTGAGCTAGCTTATATTTAAGGAGCGTTGAAATATGTCAGTCGATAAGTTTAAATTTGTTTCACCGGGAGTTTTCATCGATGAAATAGATGAATCGGGAATCCCAAGGTTGCCAGAGAGAATGGGGCCTGTTGTTATAGGCCGGTTTCAGAAAGGTCCATCAAACCGCCCTATAAAGGTCAGCTCTTATAAAGAATTTACACAGATTTTTGGTGAGCCCTCTCCAGGCCTTGCATCTGGGGATATTTTTCGTACAGGCGAAATGACTGCTCCTACGTATGCTGCATACGCAGTAAAGGCTTGGCTCCGAAATAATTCACCGTGCACGGTTTATCGCGTGTTAGGACAAAACGCATCTGATGCTGCGGATACTCAAGCCGCCCAAGCCGGCTGGAAAACAACCTTGACTCACAACACCGCCCTGGGTTCTAACGGGGGCGCCTTCGGACTGGCCGTCTTCCCGTCTGCGTCTTATACGACGGATGTCACCGGTACGATTGCCGCAATCTGGTACCTCGAATCAGGTGGTATTTATCTTACCGGCACACGACGCGCTGGCTACGACCAGTCGGGATCGCAGGCCGACGAGGGAGCAGGTCTTCTTATCAACTCTTCAAACCAAGAGTTCACTGTAAAAATCAAGAACTTGACCGGAGCTGTCGTCAAAACCGCGACCTTCAACTTTGACAGAGATTCAGAAAAGTTCATTAGAAAGGTCTTTAACACAGACCCAACAAAGACGAATACAGATCTTGTCAATACCGACACAACGACACAGTTGACTTACTGGCTTGGCGAAACATTTGAGTCAAACGTACGAAATGCAGAAAACTCGAAGCTCAAAACGGCAGGCCTGCGCGCAGAGGGTGATCCAGAGGCGGCACCTGTTGCTGACACTGCAGCTGCTTTTGGCGCGATAGTCGCCCTAAAGGGAGCGACCATCGGCTCTTTCGAAAAGCGTCAGCAAAATGCGCGAGCCGCACAATCTGGCTGGTTCATTTCGCAAGATACAAGAGGCGACACCACAGCTGGCTTCAACCCTCTCTCTCACACCCAAAAGTTGTTCAAGTTCCACGCTCTAGATAGCGGAGAACAAGCAAATAGAGACTACAAGATTTCTATTGTAGACATCAGGGTGCCAACTGATAACTTTAACAAGTTTGGCTCTTTTACCATTCAGGTTCGTAAGGCCAGCGATACAGACAACAACCCAGTTGTTCTAGAACAGTTCTCCGCCGTGAACTTAAACCCGAATTCGTCAAACTATGTCGGACGCGTCGTTGGCACACGTTACTACACATATGACGAGGACAACAAGAGAATTGTTGACCACGGCGAGTACGAAAACAGATCTTCGATTCTAAGAGTCGAAGTCCATCCCGTCGTAGTGGATGGCAACGGTGAGGGTCTTAACCCATACGGCGTCCTAGGACCAAGTGTGCCGCTAACCCAAGAGATAAACAATCTCACCGCGACCTCGGCAGGGGTAATTGCAGCCGGCAGCGGCACTTTACCAGTGGAGATTCTCACCAACGACGTTCTCGCGGGAGCCGCCAGTGCTGGCGTAAACCCACCGCGAATCGTCGCGGGAACCATTCTGCACACCGGATTAACGGCCAACTACTATAATACGCCGTTTACTTCATCATTGGTGTGGCCTACCACAAGGACAAGAGTTTCCTCGTCGGAAGGAAATCTTTCATTAGCTAGCAATTGCTACTGGGGATATCAGTCGAATATCAAGGGCACTAAGAGGTTTGATCACACCAACTTAGATCTTCTAAGAGGCCAGCCGGCTACTTTAGATCCGACTAGCGTCACCGACTCTTATCAGCAACATTCTTGGATATTCACCTTAGATAACGTGAAGCAAATGCCGGGTACAGGACACTCTGTGCATTTATCCGGCTCGCGAGCAGCGGGTACTTCTTGGACGGCAGCTTCCGGCTCCACGTTTATTCTGACCGGTTCTGGCGCTGGCTTCAAAAGATTCACTTCGCCAATGTTTGGCGGCTTTGATGGATTTGATATTACAGAGAAAGATCCACTCAGAAACTCCAAGATTACCGAGAATGCAACAGTTAAAAATGATACAATTTATTACAGCTTGAAAAAGGCAGTTGATATTATTGCAGACCCGGACTATCTAGAATACGATTTGGTCGCAATGCCAGGTGTGACCAATTCAAGCTTAAATAGTCAATTAATCAATGCGACCGAAGAGCGCGCCGATGCCATGGCAATTATCGATCTTGAGGGTGGGTACACTCCACGCTCGGAGAACAATAATGCTGAAACTTCCAATCTTGGATCTGTTGAGCTTACGGTTAAGAAGCTGAAAGACCTCAACATTAACTCAAGTTATGGCTGCGCGTTCTATCCGTGGGTCAAAGTTCGCGATAACGTCGCGAACGCAGCACTCTATGTGCCGCCTTCAGTGGTCGCACTAGGAACGTTCTCAAGCGCACAGCGTAAATCTGCTGTTTGGTTCGCTCCTGCCGGCTTCACGCGAGGTGGTTTGAGCGAGGGTTCCGCAGGCCTGCCTGTAGTGGGAGTCCGCTCACGCGTTACCGCAGCTGAGAGAGACAGGCTGTATGATGCCAACATCAACCCAATCGCATCGTTCCCGGCAGAAGGAATTGTTATCTTCGGTCAAAAGACCCTCCAGGTGACTCCTTCCGCGCTTGACAGAATCAATGTCAGGAGACTTCTCATCTTCTTAAAGAAGGAAATCTCTAGAATTGCTTCAAGAGTACTGTTTGACCAAAACGTACAATCAACTTGGGACCGCTTTACAGGACAGGTTATCCCCTTCCTAGAAGGTGTGCAAGCCGGCCTAGGTCTAACAGACTTCAAGGTCTTGCTCGATGACACCACAACAACGCCAGATCTGGTCGACAGAAATATCCTCTACGCGAAGATTTTCCTAAAACCAGCAAGGGCTGTCGAATTTATTGCTCTAGACTTCATCATTACAAGAAGTGGAGCTTCTTTCGACGATTAAATTTTACAACACACTAATTATAAGTGAAACAGGAGATTAAATAGATGCCATTCTTTTCAGACGCAGGACCCGGAGGTTTTCAACCAAAAAGAGTTTTCAGGTTCATGGTTACTTTTTCAGAGCTTGGAGACATATCCTTCATGGTCTCAAAGGCCGCGAAGCCAGCCTATCAGGTTAAGGCTACTCAACATCAAGTTCTTAATCACCAATTTAATTTTCCCGGTATTGTAAAGTGGCAGCCTGTTAAGATTTCGCTTATTGATGCGGTTGATCCTAATGTTGGGTCGAAATTTTATAATGCTTTAAGAAACGCTGGTTATGAAGCGCCGACGTCGGAAGGTGCTCTAGCCACTGGTATAACTAAGGTTGGGACAACGAGTACAATCGGCGAAGTCAGACTCAAACAACTAGATGGCGGCGGAATCATTCTGCCGGCCGGAGCAGATCCCGGTGAGGTCATGGGCGCTGTTGACACCCCCAACATAGTTGAGGAGTGGACTCTTAAGAACGCGTTTATCACTGATGTTAATTGGGGGCAGTTAAATTATGGGGAAGAGGGTCTTGTCTCAATCGAGACAACAATATCATACGATTATGCGACCTATTCCGGTACCCCTTCACCGCTAGCAATATAATATATCTTATTAGAGAGGTTTAAATGAGAAATAACCAAAGACGTCTGGGAAGAAAGACGTCACAAGCTGCGCATCCGCCGGCTTCTACCCCTCCTCTAGCAGCTGCTGCAAATATGTCGTTTGCAGTTCCAACGGAATTTGTAGAGCTGCCATCACAAGGCAAATTCTATCCGGAGGACCACCCTCTACACCAGCAAGAAACCGTCGAGATAAGGTTTATGACAGCAAAGGACGAGGATATTATCTCATCAGAGTCGCTGATCAAGAAGGGCCTGGTGATCGAGCGCTTGTTAGGCAGTTTGCTTGTGGAAGACATCGACCCCTCCACTCTTTTGCTTGGGGACAGAACTGCTATACTGATCTCTGCGAGAATTTCTGGATATGGCGCCGAATATGATCTGACATATACGTGCTCTGGCTGTTACGTCACTTCAGATTCAAAATATGATTTAAAGAGCGCTGTCATAGAAGATAACTGTTTGGATAGTGTTTTTCTTAAGAGAAATAACCTTTTGTATGATTCCAATACGCAAACTTTTGACGTTACGCTGCCTGCTTCTGGAGTCGTTATAGGCTTAAAGCTTCTTAATGGCCGCGATGAAAAGTCCTTATCCGCAGAAGACAAGCATACGCATGATCGGGCTGTCACCTCGACGCTTAATATGATCGTAGCAAAGGTCAACGACGAGACAGACGCCGGCTACATTAACGACTTTATAGAGGCTATGCCAGTTAAGGATTCAAAATTCATAAGAGAACTTTATCCAAATCTCGCACCTCGCGTACGACTTTTGGGTAATTTTGTTTGCCCCAAGTGCTATAGTGAACAAGAACTGGAGGTGCCGCTCTCCGCGGGATTTTTTTGGCCTGGGTGAAGAATACATGGAAAGCGTGTATGAACAGTTCTTTTATCTAAAGTATTATGGAGGGTGGAGCTTTGTTGAGGCTTATAATTTACCTATAGGCTTGCGTACTTGGTTTATTCACAAGTTAACTGAGCAGATGAGAAAAGAGAATGAAGCCGTTGAAGATACTTATAAGTAAACGTTGGTCTGTTTTTATTTTGTTGTTTGTTACTATTTATATTTAGTGAGGGCCCGTAGCCATGGCAGCAGTACCAACAAAAGAAGAACTCGAAGCCGCGCTGGAGATTGTAAAGCAATTTGGCGGCGCCACTGATGAAGTTCTGGGAAAAGGCGCAGAGGCTCTTACACAATTCACCTCAGCTTACAGGCTACTGCAAAATGCTTACAAAGCTACCGAAGAAAACCTCAACGACCTCCAGCAAAAAGTTGATCAACTAGAAGGTAATGAAAAGCGCGCGATGGAGGAGAAGATCGCCCGCGAGCAGGAGTATCTAGAATTTAAGCAAAATAACACAACGCGGCTAAAGGAGACTCTCGCTGCGCAAAATGCTGAATACGAATTGGCTAGTAAGAAGGCCCTCGAAAAGATCAGAGAGATAGGGGAGGCACACGATGAGCAGGTCGTCCGCGGCCAACGCAGTGTACAGGAGCGGATACAAGGTGGAGCGACAGCTGCAGCACAAACAACCGCACAGGCGGTAGAAATTCAGGCTAAGTTGCTTGGCGAGGTCTTATCTAATGTCACCGGCTACGCTTCTGCCGCGGCAATAAAAGCGCTTGTGGGCGTGGGCCCATCCATTGGCGCTATCTCTACAGAGATGTCGACACTGGGCGGCGACATCGAGAAGGCACAGCTTGCTTTTACGAAACTCGGTCTTACGAACCCTGAGCTACAAAGACTGCAATTACTTGCCACTGATACCGGGGCAGCTGTAGCGAGCAAACTTAATCCTGAGCTTGCAAGGTTCGACGGCCTCCTCGGCGGTACTGGCCTTAAGGTCGGCGAGGTCAACTCAGTCATGCTCTCGTTAGTTAAGGGATCCCCGGCGTTCCGCCGCGCCCTTGAGATAGATCCTGCTGCTGTGGTCGCACTAGGTAATTACGGAGCTGTCTTGAAGCAGCTCGGCGTTTCGAACGAGAACTTCACAAAAACTATTGATTTTAAAACAGCTGTGATGAAAGAGGACGCAGAAACTGCGCTAGCGACCACGCTAGCGCATAAGAACATGGCTAGACAGCTTGGAATCGACTCGGATACGATTTTTACTAATTTTACATCAGCCAGAGAGACCATCGCCAAATTCGGAGCCGACGGAAACGAGGTTTTCTCAGACTTGCAGGTCGTATCTACGCGTACAGGCATCGCGTTTGACTCGTTGCAGAGTGACATGATGAAGTTTGATGACTTCAAAACAGCCACAGAGACAGCGCAGAAATTCAATGCGGTGTTACGCGAGACCGGGGTGAGAATATCCCCGGAAAAACTCTTCAGGATGGATCCCGCAGAAAAGGCGAGATATTTAGGCGAGAAGATGAAAGAGGCTGGTGTTTTTTCTGAAGAAATGGGCAGAAAAGGACGTTTCATGGCCAGTGCCCTCGGCGGAATCACGGGAATCAAGGTGCCGGACCTGAGAAGGATGGCTGACCCCAAAGCGTTGGCTCTCACTGCCAAAGAGCTGGACAATACAAGACAAAGTGCCATAGCCCTATCTGAAGAGACGTTAAAGAGCTTGAGTGCCCAGGAGCTTCACGCAAGAGGCGTACAAAACTTGGTCAAAGATGCTAGCGCTTTAGTTCCTGAAGCACGAGCGCGCGCAAAAGATTTAGGTACCGCCTGGATAGGAGGTATCGAAAACGCTCAGAGACAAATCGACCTACCCGGAGCAGCAACCTTGGCCGTTGCAGCCGGCGCAAAGAGTGCTGCAGCGTTGACGCCCGATCCGATTGCGGCGGTTAAAGAATCACTCGGCGAAGGAGCTGGTCGTTTGGCTACCCCTATGATTGCAACAGGGCAGGCTGCCATCGGCGCCGGCGGGCTCGGCGCCGGCGCAGAACAGAGATTCCAAGGCCGACCGAGAGGAGCAGCAGAACCGGGCATGCCCGTTGAAGATGCTGCGCGCCAGAGAAGAGATAGAACAGAAAGAGAGCGGGTCCAGCATGAAGCGCTTCTGCGCGCCATAGAAGAGCAAACAAAAACGAACAACAAAGTGTCCAGAGCGCTTTCAGAGTCCCAGGAAGTTAAGGTTACCGGGGAAGTGAACGTCAAGGGCAAAGGCCTAGGCAGTTTGGTGTTGAGCGGGAAAGCACCACCGCCGGCGGATCGATAGGGGGAGTATGAGGTATGCCTAAATTTTTTCAAGTAGAAACAGCAGCCTATGCAGGCGAAAAAAACACGTTTAGTAACGTAAAATTTAAGAAAAATAATCTAGAGAGTAGCCATGCTGCAGAATCTGGCACCGTATTAGAAATAATACCAATACACATTAAAAACCCACCGGTTATACAATTTCTCGCCTATATTGAGACCCTCGCAGATAAAGTCTCGACAGAGCACACAGCAGAACAACCATATGGCCGACCAGATCCTTATTATATCTGGAAAAGCAACTCTAGAAATATAAATGTTGTATTTAGCGTGCCTTCTTCTTCTGTCGCGATGGGTCTGAATAATTTGAATAATATAAGCTGGTTTTTCGCCGCACAATATCCAACGTATAAAGGCGATATGGTCACAACTGCGGTATCAGCAACGCCAATGTTCCGGGTAAGATTCGCAAACCTTATCTGCTCCTCTACCAAAGGTGGCCAAGGCCTTCTAGGGGTTATCAACGGCTTATCAGTCACGCCAGACATCGAGTCAGGCTTTATATCCGTTAATTCGTCAAATATCAGCAGTGTCCAGGCTAACGTTGCAGCCCAACTTTTGGAGTCTGCGGGTTTTGACGAAAATGTGCCCGAGGGTAAAAAACTATTAATTCCAAAACTTTTTAAGCTTCAGTTTGATCTAAAGGTCGTGCACGATCATTCTTTGGGTTGGAATCACGAAGATGGGACGTGGAGGGGCGGTTTCGCTGCGTCCAGTTATCCTTACGACTTTGGCCTTGTTCGCGAATCAGTCGATCCACCTGGTTCAGGCGTCACTGTGGTGGAAGCGCCTGGATCCCCAGCATCTAAGGAAGTTGCAGCAGGTCAAGCTGAGGTGCTGGGTGGGGGTGGTGCAGAAACAACCGTAGCGCTCGACCAATCGGTCAAGGTCGACGCCACGCCCGGGCTTAATGAGAGCAACTAGTAGGAGGTGAACTGAGAATGAGATATAAAAACCAAGAAGTTTTTGTTAATATAAACGAAGCATACAAAAGATATCTTAAAAAAACTAGAGGTATGGATAAGATCAAACAATACGACACTCCAGTTTTTAGACACCCGACTGTTGAAGAAATAAGCACCCTTAATGTTGTTAACCACGTTTGGAAGACAGGGGATCGATATTATAAATTAGCAGACCAATATTACGGAGATCCGGAAATGTGGTGGGTAATTGCTCTCTACAACCAAAAACCAACTGAGTTTCATTTAAAATTGGGAGATATCGTTTTTGTCCCAACTCCACTGGAAAGTGTGTTGTTTTTTATAGGTTATTAAAATGTCAGAAGATACACTAAGATCCAAGAAGCGACTTAATAATGACGATATTGAGTACACGAATCTTGAACAAAATATTTTAACTCGCAATATTGATAAAGCGGCAGCATTTTTTGTTTCAAATCCGGATTTATTTAATTATAGAACATTCCGTCAGGTCAACGGCGCCGGGTCTCAGCTGACTAATCGTCTAAGAGGGATAGACAATAAAGATCTGGCTGCTCTCTACAACATTCGGACATCGACGCTTTCTCTTCTCAGACCAAAAGTTAGAATATACAAAGTAGTCTACGAGAAGTTTGAGGAGCAGGATGGACGTCCGAACCAAGGAACTATGACTGCGTTTCCGTACCCTTGTTATAAAGAATTTAAGTTCTCGGATAATTTCGGCATTGAGACCGCGCTAACAGCTCAGGATTATTTAAAATATGAGAGTACAAAACCAAACTGGAGAAATGTTGGACTAAAGAGCTTCCAGTTTTCCTACAATGGTGCAGCTAGCGGCCCCATCCAGACAGATGTTAAATGCACTATGATATTGAGTTTTAAGGGCCTGAAAGATATCGGAGCACAACCTCCGGGCGAGCCATCTCCTGAAAAAGGCGGCCTGAGATATTCAGATTTAGTCACCTGGTCACCAGCCGCTCTCGACTCTTCAACAAGCGACAGTCATAATTCAAAGCATTATGAAATAAAGGCGTTAGTAGGCTATACACAACCAAGTAAAGAACAGCTGAGGGCCCTAAACTTACCAGAAAATGAGGTTAAAGTACTCAGCAATATAGAGAGGATGAACCTTATT
>Ga0080013_1006014_pt1 | contig 10997 bp, 13 predicted proteins | sample ETNvirenome_6_85_FD_69236 | JGI IMG/M metagenome (GOLD analysis project Ga0080013, IMG submission 69236) | Marine viral communities from the Pacific Ocean - ETNP_6_85 (SPADES assembly) (version 2) | ecosystem: Environmental > Aquatic > Marine > Oceanic | place: Pacific Ocean | collected 2013-06-19
TGTGTCCTTTACCAAATGCTGATGAAAAGGTCCCATTAATAGTATGCCCGGAACCTTGAGCAATTTTTGTTGAAGCTGAAGTGGTACCAGATATCATTAAACTTGGTTGTATAATTACTCCACCACCAGCTGGATTGCCTCCTTCTGATGTAATACCACTTATTGTTCCATTTATAGCCATAGCTACAAATGGTGCTCCTGAAGATGTGTACCCACCTGAATACACTGTAACTCCTGAGTTAAACACAGCGTGGCCTGAAACTGTACCTCCACTAGCAAATAAACCTACAGGGTGTGTAAACCCTTCTGGGTTTTTTATATATAATTCGTATTTATTTTGACCTCCAGTTCCACTGCTAGCATATAATGCAGTATGTCCTGTAGGTGGTGTCCCTATATGAGCGGGCTGTTCTGTTAAAAGTCTTAAGTATGATGGCATATTCTATTTTTTTAATTAATTATCTTTATATATAATTATTTTGTTATTTGCAAAACTACGTATATATATTACCTAATAATGTTACAACGGAATTTAATGACTCATCCATTTTAATAATAACCACTTCAATGGTATCTTCGGGGTTCATATAAATTGGCATTGTTACTTCTACCGCTGCTTCTTGTTTATGTTTTTTATAAAATTTAACTGAAGATACATTCTCTTGTGTATACCCTCTAAATTTTACTTGTTTATTATCACTTGTAAAATATAAGTTATTAGATAAATACCCAAATATAGCTTTTATATCGTACAAATTACCTTCTGTTAAATATAATACTTGAGATGAATCACAACTATTTTTTGAACAGTTTTTTGTAAAGTCGCAATCTATTAATTTGTACCTATCTTTATTGACTAAGAAGTTATGATACATTGCGTCTGCGTGTAATGGCTCTATATAATATCTCAATTGTGAAATTCCTCCCATCCATGTTCCTGCAAAATTTTCTTGTATTAAAAGACTTAAATCATTTGGGTCTGGTTCTAGTTTCTGAATTAACCCAGTTAAGGTACAAGCTGAACTACTCTTAGTATACCCGGTTAAAGTATTTGTATAGCCAGTTCTTGGGATATACCCATCTTTTTCCTCACCCGTAATATCAGTACATGTATCACCAGTAATTGGTTCAGTAATCTTTCCATCAGTATACCCAGTCATAAGACCTGTGTATTTACACCCACATGTGTCGTCACTATTACCATTAAATTGACATCTGTCCCCATATAAATCCCCACATGTGTCACCGCTAAGGCCTGTAGGTGCTGGGTCACAACCTGTTAATGTTACATTTTCAAGTAAACCAATAGAGCCTCCTCCCCATGACATATTATATGGTACACCTACTTGTAAATCCCTGTGTTGGTTCAGCGCTCTAGGTATCACTTCTTCGAAATTTTCAACTGTAAAATGTCTTCTACCATTTATATAGAAAATTAAGTCTCCTCTTCTATATTCATCATGTGATAACCATGAACCGAAAGTTGTGCCAGCAGAAAAACAACAATCGTTTGCTGTTTTTCCAGTAATCCCAGCACAATCAAATTTATAATACCCATCATCTGGTATTAAAGGTAGTTCATCAAACACATTATCACATCTCCCTACAGATATGGAAGAAGTTATTCCAGAAAAAAGATATAGTGGGTCCAATAACCCACCTAATGAATACTCTACACCATTACCTAAACTTTGGGCACAACTTGAGCCAGATATTAATGGCATATACCTCTCAAATACCACACCAACATGTATCCATGTGTCTTTACATGTGCCAGAATTTATAATTGATGGGCATATAACGTCTGAATATGCCTCTTCAATACTATATCCACAACTAAAAGTATCTCCCGTATCACAGTTTGTGCTATCCCCATCTATTGTACCTCCGGTTGTGAAACATGAACCGGTATATCTTATAGTTCTATAACCTATTTTAAAATCTTCAGTTATTCTAAATCCTAAATTATTAGAATATGTGTCTTCTGTTGTAGAAGTCATAGTTACTGTAGTAGAGGTCCCTCCTGTTGCAATATCATAGGGTGAGATGTGAAGTATTGCAGGGCCTAGAGTATGGCCACTTAAAATGTCCATACAACAGTTATAACCACTCATACTTGTACATCCTGTCTCTGTTGGGTATTCGTTATGAAATTTATTTTCGGCTCTAGTTCCTACATAGTAAAAGAATCCTGAGTTATTTGGGTAATCATCATTTACTGTTCTAGTGTCTGCTGTACAATTTAGATTCTGTGTGCGTGCGGTTAACCAAGTAGACGATGGTTGGTCGTAGTTAAGGTATTTCATACCGTAGCACGCTGTATCTATACAATTACCTTCTGCCCCTGTAACATAGGAATAGTCATACGTTGTTCCTGCTGGTTCCTGATGTGGCACATCAAAACCTAAAGTCTTACAACAAAGACATGTCTCGTTTTCAGTCATATGGTCCTCTTGACACGTTCTATCACAATACTCTACTAGACTTCTATAGTCTTCACACTCATAGCCAGCCCCTGTATTACCACAACCTGTGTCACCATCCTCAGTACAATCTCTACATCCATACTTATCATAAAACTCGTCACAATTAACACCAGCTGGTAATGTTACCCCCTGGTTTGTTACGGTTACACCAGTATTCCATGGTGGATTAGTTAAATAAGTTTCAATCACATCAGGATAATCCTCATAATAGGTATAACACTCATCTCCCGGATTAACCCTAACAGTATCTTCTACATTATAGTTTGTTGAAAAACATGTTCCTCCTGTGGTAGTACCAGTTGCTCTTAATTTCAAAAATGTTTCCATAGCCCAGCCTCTATCTGGTCTATCTGGTAAAACCGAATATGGATAAGCATGGTACTTATAGACCCCAGCATAATAACCACCATTTAACTCCTGATAATAACCACTATTATCTGTTGCGGAACTAATTGTATACCTTCTAGTTCCATTCATATTAAACTTACTTGAGTCTTCTGGTCCTGGATTTGCTCCACTTCCAGAATCTGGTCTTGTGTAGAAATCTAAAGAAACAGCTCTTGTAGTAGCACCACTTTGTGAAGGTGCTTGTGTGTTTGCACTGATTTGCCACATTTTAAATCTTTTATCTAACTTCATTATATTAAAGATTGCATTGGCCCCTATATCAAGTCCGTTTCCACTTATAGGTAAATTTTCGTCATGTAATTCTATATCACTCCATTGGTCTTTATAGGTTCCACCATCGTTACTACTGTACATGTAAGGTGCAACTCCTATATCTACATTATTTAACCAATTATTATGAATATGATAGGTTGATAAACAAGAAGTACACCCAGAAACAATTTTAGTAAATCCAGTTCTTCCTCCACACGTATCACCGCTGTTACCTGTTGATACTGGGTCACACTCTTCGTATGGACAATCACAGTATGCGTAAGCTTTGTCCCAATAATTTTGACTAATTATACTTTGTGGATATCCTGTACTATAATGTGCTGGAGTATCATTATATGATGCTGAAGTTCCATCAGCGGCATAAGTAAAATAACTATTTTGTTGTACAACACTTACACCTGTAAAAGCTGGTTGTAATGTACAGCCTGTATTATTCAAATCAATCCACAAAGGTAGTGTACTACTTACATTTCCTGTTTGTGGTGTCCTAGGTTCTGTATAACCCATAATATTATCTGAATATACAACTTCTCTCTTAAAATTGTCTTCATCAGATGCTAAATAAAAATCATAGTACCCACTATAACTTAATTTAGCGTCTAATCTATTTCCATAATAATTTAATATATTTTGTGTTCCCATTGATTATAAATATCATTCTACTTCAACTTAATATTTATATAAAAAGAATAAGTATGGAAAAATCAAAACATGAAGGTACTTGTACAGAAGTCCACCCTAAATCATCTCACGAAGAATGGGAAATAGACCAAGAAAATTTAATAACTGGTGAGGAAGAAGAATTAGAAGAATTGGTTGATTATGATGGTTCTATTGTTGGTAGTAAGATTCCGTTAGGCTGGGAAAATGTAAAAACTATGTCTGCAACTAAAACTACAGACGCTACTATACCTATGAGTAGACGGGCTAATGCTGGTGGTGGTGGTTACTTTTTTAAACGTTATTGGGGAGAATCTGTTGACCGTGAGTTGGATGAACATAATATGGAGGATGTATTAGGTTATGAAGATACTCAAATGATGGATGCTGGTGAAACTATAGAATATTTTAAAAAAGAGCATGATATGGATGAAACTGAAGCTGAAGACAGAGCTGAGAAAATGGGAAAAACTAAAGATTTAGATAAGAAAAGTGAAGGTTCAGAAAAATTTCAAAGGTTGGTTGAGGATGATGATATTATAAAAATGTTGGAGGTAATCCTAAAAAATAAAGATGAGGATACTGGCATCCAAAATACTGAGGATATGGAAATTCCTCACTATATTGATAAAAAACTTAGGTTAATTCAAAAATACGCTAGAAATCATGGTGTAAATATGAAATCTATTATTAACAGATTAAAAAATGAATAAAGACCTTAAACATGACTTTTATAAATTACCAGAAGAACTATTACATACATTAACTAGTAATTTAAAACGTACTTCTGACAAAGCAAGTGGATATGAAAGACTTAGTAATTTATGTAAAGATAAGGGTGTGAATTATGGTCAAGCAAAAAAAATTAAGCATGAAATGGAGAATGATTTAAATCCTGAAGCTTATAAGTTAGTCGGTGGTGATGAGTTATTAGACTGGGTTAATGATAAATTAACAAGGGAGCGAAAAATCGTTGATGGTAATAAGAGGGTACGGATGAATGCGGGTCTTAATAATCAATTTAAAAAGCCCCACAATAAAGATAATAGTAAAAACTCAACTAAAGTTAGGTTAGTAAAAACACAAAAAAACAGTGATGAAATACTTAATAATAGAGCAGTTTATAATGAAGCGTCTCGAATTAGAGACATAATAAATAAAATAATAATTTAAAATGGCAGATTTTAATCAAAAAAAACCAGGAGAAAAGTTATCAGATATTTCGACTAAAGAAAGAGAAAAATTAACGAGTAGAAATGTTTATAAAAGTGAAAACACCTATAACTCTAATCATCCAAATGCTTTATCTGATGGAGACCCTAAAGGTAAAGGTAATGCTAAGTACTTAAGTGTGTATGATGACGGTAATACTGGTGGTAGTTTAGATATTTTAGGTAATGGTGAACCAAATACTGGACGTATAGGTAATCTTAAGAATAATCTTTATAGTAAGTCTAAAGACTATTCATCAGGTAATTTAGATGCCGGTGACGGTTACACACCTACACCTTCTTAATCAAGATAGTATAAATGAAACTTTACAATGTAATATCAACTCTTATATTTGAGCAAGCATCGAGCAATGAAGTAATAGATGCTATAAAAAATAAACACGTTTGTGAGTTGGAGTATCAAGATGACGCAAGTATTGGACCGGGTAGAAGGGTAATATATCCTGTAGCTTTCGGTGAATCGTTAAGAAATAACAAAGTTGTTAGAGCTTATCAAATCTCCGGACCTTCTCTTAAAGTAAATGAAGAAGGCATTCCTTTACCTGACTGGAGATTATTTAGGACGGATAGAATGAATAGTTTTAAACCGATTAAAGGTGAGGATTCGGTATTTGAAACTTTTGGTGAGCCCCCTCTTTACAATCCTTTCGGGGACAAATCAATGAACAGAATGTTAGTTAATTCAAAATTTTAAAAATATGAGCGGATTTGAATCATTACAAGAAAAACTTATCCAAGCAAAAGCGGTTATGGATAAGGTAGATGGTACACCATCTAATAATATAAATCGGAACTTAACAGAGGCTAACCCTAATTTGCCTCCTGTATCTAATAATTTTAATACAGAAAGTATTAATAATGTAATACAGTCAAACACTACTGCAAGTAGTTCTCCAATCACAGAAGAGAAGGTAAGAAAATCAAACTTACCCGACGCTATAAAAAAGCTTATGATTGACCACCCAATTCCGGAAGTGTCTTTTGGTAATCAAATACCTGATTCGTTGATTGAAGGTGCTGCGGAAAAAATGAAAAAACTTTCTGGTGTAAGTACACCCCAACCATCTTTTGCTAATACAAAAAAACCTACCCAACATTCTACTGGAAACAAAACCCAAAAAATAACACAGAGTTCACTTAGAAATTTAGTTAGAGAAACTATTAAAGACTCTTTAGACGATTTAATTGATGAGAGACTTTCTAAAAGAATAGTAGAATCTAACGCGTTAAGTGAGTCTATTAAGTTAGTGGTGGGTAATACTATCTTTGAAGGAAAAATATTAACAACTAAAAAAATTAAGTAGTCTACCTTTGACTATATCCTACGTTAATGTTATTCTTTTATCATGAATAAACCAAAATATAAACTTTTAGTAGTTCCTAGTGACAGGACTGGAGTTAGTAAGTTTAGGTCAGTAGACCCACATGTACACTTACAAAAAATGTATCCCGATGAATTCTGGGTTGATGTTGATTATCAACCAAAATTAGAAGATGATAATTTTTTAAAAAACTATGATTTAATTTTATATCATAGGTCTCTAACTCCCGATTTTGGGAGGTCTCACGAAGCCCTGAAAAGATTAAAAAGATTGGGGATACCGTCTATATGTGATTTAGATGATTATTGGGCACCAACTGTGGACCATCCAGCTCACGCAATTGTAAAACAAAACCAATTAGACCACCATATAAAAGAAAGTTTAAAGGCGGCTGAAAATATTTCTACAACAACAAAAGTTTTTGCTGAAGAAATGAAAGGTTTTTGTAATAGTATATTTATTTTTCCAAATGCTATAAATCCAGCAGAAAAACAATTCCAACCTAAAAAAATAGAATCAGACCGTGTTAGGGTTGGGTGGTTGGGTGGTTCGTCACATTTAGCTGATTTAGAAATATTGCGTGGTTTAGCAGGTAGATTAAATGGTACACATAAAGATAAATTTCAATTTGTTTTATGTGGTTATGACTTAAGAGGTAATGTAACTATGATAAACCCAGAAACGGGACAACAACAAACTAGAAATATAGAACCACATGAATCTGTATGGTATTTATTCGAAAAAATATTTACAGATGATTTTAGAACACTATCAAAAGAATATAGTGATTTCTTACATAAATGGAAAAAAGGTAAATTTGTAAATGAAGATAACTCATCATATAAACGGGTATGGACTAAACCTATAACCACTTACGCGTCTAATTATAATAACTTTGATATCTCATTAGCTCCTTTAAAAGAACATATATTTAATAAGGTTAAATCTCAGTTAAAGGTTATTGAAGCTGGGTTTCATAAAAAAGCATTAATAGCTCAAGATTATGGACCTTATCAGATTGATTGTGTTAACGCAATTGAAAGGGGGGGAGGAATTAACCCTAAAGGAAATTGTTTATTAATTGATTCACACAAAAATCATAAACAATGGTATCAATACACTAAAAAACTTATTGACAACCCGTCTCTTGTTGAAGATTTGGGTGAGAGGTTGTATGAAGATATAACTCCAAAATATCACATAGATGTGACTACAAAATATAGAGCTGAAGTGTATAGAGAACTTATAAGAAAATCATAGTTTATGTCGCAAGGAGAATTTATATTATTTATTTTAGGTATTATTATAGTTATTGTCTTTCTTGGTAGATATGCCATTATAGAAGGTCAAAGAGCAGAACAACATAAAAAATTCATAAAAAGTATGAATGAACATGGTAAAAAATTAAAAGAATTTAAAAAATGACAGTAGAAATTAATATTATAGAAAATGGACCAATTTTGGTCAAAGGAGAAACTACCGTAACAAAAGGTGGTGAAAAAGTAACAGTAGGTGAAAATTATGCATTGTGTAGATGTGGTCAATCCAAGAATCAACCAATGTGTGATGGAGCACATAAAGAATGTAATTTTAAAGGATAAAAATATGTATTATCAAGCAATCGTAGCGTTTGACACCGGAAGTGTCGATAACAATGGAAACGCCAAAGTTAAAAAATTTAAATATGTTGTAGAATCAGAGTCAGTTTTTGAGGCAAATAAAAGACTTGCTCATTATCTATCAGAGGATGCTAGAGACTCAGAGGTTATATCAGTAGTTAAAGCTCCTTATGAAGATATTTTACACCCAGAATTAACCCCTAAATATTACGGTGGGCAGAAGTAATGCCACATCCATCGCTGCACATTTATTTAGTGGCCCTATGTCTTTGTATCGTAAAGACTCTTGGTTGTGTTCTTATTTACCAGTACCAAAAAATGCCACTACTTCTATGATTAAGTGGTTTGGTGGTAAAAATTTTACTTCTGATTCTGTATGGAGTGAGGTTTGTCAAAAATGTTGTGAAATTAGAATTCACCGAAATAATTTATGTGAGGATTGTGGTACAAAAAGTTCTACTACAGAAATTATAGTAAAATCTAGTGTTGATAACCTGATTAATAACGATATTAAACTTTTTATACTTAGAAACCCATTAAAAAGAATAATTTCTATATTTTTTCATGTGTTACAAGAAGTAGATAAAGGTAACGCATCCTTCCGTATACCTAAATTTTATTTTGATGACGTGGATAAATTTTCAATGTCGTCTATTTCTAATAGGATGAACACCATGCGGGTTGTAGATTGGGACTCAGAAGTTGCCTTAAGTTTAGTTGAGCGTTTTAATTTATTCTTAGATTCTCTACAAAATAATACCTTTTATGACTTACATGTATTTCCTCAAATATTTTTCTTAACAGAGAGAGGGTTATCCTTCGAAGATGTGGAGATTATTCTATTTGACACTTTAGGGTCGGACCTTAATAGTTTTTGTGAAAAATATGATTTTATGCCAACAAAAGAGTTAGAAATTATAAACGTAACTAAAGAGAAATTTGGACTTGATACACAACAAAAAGAAATACAAGAATATATTGATTCAAAGATAGATATTCAAAATAAAATAAAAGAAATTTATAAAGAGGACTGGGATTTATACACTAAAATTAAAAATTCTAGAAGTTAGGCATATTTATAATAAAAACAATATTATGCATTTTCTTAAAAACATGTTAAGTAGTGGGAGTAAAGTCTCCAGTAAAAGAGTCGTAACATTTATATGTCTATTATTTATGATAATAGGGTATGTAGCTAATCTGTTCTGGGATTTTGAAGTAGCAAGCAATATGTTTGAGTCTTTACAGTGGATTGTAATGGCTGGGTTAGGGTTTACAGCGTCTGAAAATTTTGGTAACCCGCCACCAGAACCAGTAGAACCGGAAGAACCAACACCAACCCACACAACTGTCACTCATGAATATGACCATACTCATGACGATGACGACATCTAAAAACAAAAAAACCACTCAATGAGTGGTTTTTTATTTAGTATATATTATATGTTTATTTTCTTACCCATTTTCTAGATTCTTTAGCGTGTTTCTTTTTCGATAACCCTCTAAGAGTTTTTGCTAAATTAAGTTGTCTATATGTTCTAGCGTTTGCTTTACTTAAACCTTGTACTCCTTTTTTCTTCTTATTAGTGTCTGTAGCTTTAATTTTTCTCATTTCTTGATTTATTCTAGATAAAGATATTTTGTCTCCCTTTTTAACACCTAATTTTTTTCTTAAAGCTCCTGGTCTTTTAACCGCTCCTTGAATCCATTTTTTAGCGTCTTTTGCTTGAGTTTCTAATAATTCATTTCTAACTAGTCTTCCTATTTGAGACTCGTTATAAACATCAGCTGTACGAATTCCTTTTAAACTATTAAAATAGTTGTCTTCAAATTCTCCTGAGTCTTCTTCTAATTCGTATATGTCCTCATCTTCCATCATCCAGTCATCTTCGTTATTTGAGCCTGGTTGTACAGTAAGACTTAGATTATCGTCTTCATACATTTCTTGGTACTTATCAGTAGGTTTAGAAACTCCTAGGCTTAAACCATTCATATTACCAAAACCTAACATAGCTGCTTGTTCTTTTACTATTTTTTCTATAGAATTAATTAATTCTGATTCTGTTACTACTATTTTTCTTTTTCTCATGATTTTTAATTTTTTATAATTGACTTACTACCTGAAACTTTATTATCTTCTTATAAATATTAACTTTCTGATTAGAAGTTGCCTTAATATCTATAAAATATTCATTAGGTATCATATCTTCTGTGTTTATAAGAAAATAATTATGATTGTATGTTCTATTTACCTTACTCCAAGGGTGTGTCTCAACCTCTGTGTTCCCTTGTCTCACATATAACCTATAACTTATATCATCAATAATTACGGTTTGATTTACAGTGTATGGGACCCTTACTGAAACAAAAACTTTACGTGTTTCACCTGCAATAACTTTTTCATCCATTTTTATACCATCTACTGAATATCCGTATTCTTTAGGTAATTGGTCTTCTGGTCCTATTTGATAGTAGTCGTCGGCATCTAATAATGTAAATTCATTAGTGATATTGGTTAGTGAGTTACCTCCAATAACTAAACTGCTCCATACATCTGTGAATATAGAAGGAGTACCATAAGTACTGCCAGTTACTGAAAAATCCACATAGTAAACCCCACATGTTAAATTAGTGGCAGTCATGGAACTATATACTGCCTCATCACAATCATAAATTGTAACTTGTGGTAAATTGTCAAGATTTGTAGGAACACCTCCGGTATTAGTATATAAGAATAATTTATTGGTTTTATTATGATAAAATCTCTCTCTGTCATCCCCAATATAATCATCGTATCTGGTTTCAAGATAAGGTTCATAAAAAGTTTGTGTATGTCTAGTAAAAAATCCAACACTATAAGATTCTGATATTCCACTTAAATTTTCTAATGTACCAGTATAAGCTATCCCATAAGTTATGCCTGTATTCGGTGTTCCGCCACTTAACCTATCATTAATTTCATTAGTTATGTCCATACTAATGTTTTCGTCACCTTGG
>Ga0080013_1006015_pt1 | contig 10997 bp, 18 predicted proteins | sample ETNvirenome_6_85_FD_69236 | JGI IMG/M metagenome (GOLD analysis project Ga0080013, IMG submission 69236) | Marine viral communities from the Pacific Ocean - ETNP_6_85 (SPADES assembly) (version 2) | ecosystem: Environmental > Aquatic > Marine > Oceanic | place: Pacific Ocean | collected 2013-06-19
GAAGAGCTCGAAAAACGCGGATACAAGCGCGACGAAGAGTTTCTTGGCGTATGGATTGCTCCAGACGGGGCTAAAATAGCGTGGTTCATTGCGTTGCGTCGAGAAGGGATTGAATTTGATAGCGCAACGTGGGGAGAGCCAATTAAACAGATCAAAAAGGCATGGCAAGACAAAAAAAGAAAAAAGAAAAAGGAATAAAATGGTTTCCGGGCTATGATCTTTATATTGCAGCGGTTATCGTTGTCGTCGTAGGAAGCGTAATGACGTTAAAGGCATGTCAATGAAATATGGCCAAAAAAAGCAAACTAACCAAATCGCCACAATGGAGAAAGCATTTGCGCAAATATTGGCAAAGAGTATTTTGGAAGAGGGAAAGGCGAAACAGTAAGAAAGAAAAAAATACATTGGCTGAATAGTGTAATATAACTATAAATGATCGACAAAGATGTAATGGTTTATAGCGTGCAGCGAACAGGCTCGGTATTTATGTGGCAATGCCTTCAGGAAATTTTCACTAAAATATGGAGAAGCACGTGGGATTGCATGTGGACACCTACCACATCATCTGATACAACCATTCGCAAGCCGGGGGTAGCTTTAGATTATTCTTATCCATGTATTATTACTGAGCGTAGCGACATGGATACATTTCTTTCCCAATGGAGGACTGACAATATACAGACGGAGGCCTTTTTTAACGATTGGTTAGAACAGGCTTATGGAGAAGATCCCCCTCGACCTGTGCATTACCCAATTACAAACTACAGTGGGTGGACCCATAAAAATGACCCTTCTCAAACATTGGATATGGCAAAATTCAAAGAAGCTTGTGATAGTAAAACTCAATCCTGTTACGAGGACGGTCAGTTTAAGCCCGGGTCTTTAGCTATACGATCGGTGAGAGAAATTATGGTTTCTTATCGAGAGGAATTGGCCCATCTCGAAACGTTCAAACAAAACTATCAAGGACCTATATTGGTTTTAGAGTATGATCAGTTTGTTGATAATTATGACTATATTTTTTCTAATTTCGAAAGCTTTTTTGAAATCACTATTTCTGAAGAAACAAAAACGGATATTCGTGAGAATACCACTAGAAGTGTTAATAAAATAAAACAACAAGCATTAAAAGGATTTGAAGACTACGACCCCGCTACTCGATTGAGGGGTGGTTTTATATTTACCGGAAATGTAGGATGGTCTAACGAGGTGTTAGGCGAGGCAAATCTTGCACGGATGCAAACGCTCTTGACATGTGATTTTTCTGAAATATTAACTATTGATCTAGGACCATGAAGATTTGTACTTTTCTCTCTGAAGCTCAGCGAGGAATGTATGAAAATTATTTTTTATCTTCTTTACCTCCAGAGTTTGAAATATGTACGGTTTATCATAGCGATGACCATGTCAACCCTCCCGGCGAATATTATAGCTGGGGAACGTCTTGTCCAGCTTTTTCAGAAAGAACAAAAGCCAAAACTGTTTTCATGAAGAAAACGTGTGAAGAGAACTTTGGAGAAGTAGTGGTTTTTGCTGATGCAGATTTACAGTTTTTTGGCCCACTCAAAGAAACCTTAATCCAAGAGTTGGGTGATTTAGACATGGTGTGTCAGGAGGATGACAATTGGAGTGCTTCCCGAAAATTATGTGGTGGTTTGATGGTGTGTCGCTGCAATGAGAGGACGTTAGATTTGTTTGGTAAAATGGAAGAGAATTTTAGGTGCGATGATCAAGTTACGCTAAACGATCAAAAGGATAGGTGCAACCATAAAACTTTCCCCAAGGAAAAGATTTTTACAGTAGGTCACGTATTAGGGAGGCGTTGGGATAAAGAGGTTCATTTTAGTATCCCCAGTCAAATGTTGGTTCATCATGCAAGTTGGGCCATTGGGATAGAAAACAAAATAAAATTATTAGAGATTGTAAGGGGGCGTGTCTATAACAAGAAGTGAGATTAGCTTTTATAGATTTTTGGCCTGACTTTGAAATAGAAAATAATTATTGGTTTCATCTATTGCGATCGGCCTATGAAGTTGAAATTAACCAAAGAGACCCGGAGCTAATGATTCTTCATACCGATTCTTATCGTTTTTGTGATAGAAAAAACTATATTGACCACCCTGCCACACGGGTCTTTTGGACCATGGAAGGGGAACCTCCTCGTTTTGATTGTGATAGTTACCCTCCTGACCCTAGCATCATTACGCATGGGGGTTTTGGGTATGGGGATCCTAATTCTCCCGCTAGCCAACTTACTAATGATTCTGATAGAAAATATTATTATGGGCGTTGTGATTTTGCTCTAACCCATGAAATTATGGATGATCCGCGCCACTATCGGTTCCCTTATTGGGTTTATCATATTGATTGGTTCAATGTTGGAAATTATGGGGGTGAGCCTAACTTTTTGATACCTCTTGATCAAATCCACGATAACGCGTACCATAATACTCCAAAAACCAAATTTTGCGCCCACGTGGTTAGTAACCCTATAGAAAAACGCCGCGAGGCACACGAAAAGATTAGTGCTTACAAAAAGGTTGATGGTTACGGAAGAGCTTTTAATAATTCTGAAATGACATTACATGCCTTCCACGGAGTCAATAGCCCGTGGGAGAAAGCGAAGCTAGAGATGTTAAAGGATTATAGGTTTTCTATTTGCTTCGAGCATTCTGTTAGGCGCGGCTATCATTCTGAAAAGCTGTTTCATGCCAAGTTAGCAGGTACCATCCCTATCTACTGGGGACATAAAAGCATTGAAAACGATTTTAATAAAAAATGTTTTATTAATTTGGTTGATTATGATTCTGTTGAGGATTTAGTAGAATATGTAAAATATGTTGACAGTAACGAAGATGTATATCAATCTTATGCGAATGAGCCGCTTTTTGTGGATAACGTCATACCAGATCGTTTTCGTCCAGAGAGCGTTTTAAAGTTTTTTCAAGAAACAGTATTAAAATAAATTATGCGTCGTCTGGATTGACGGGAGGATAGCGATTATCTCCAGTACCACTAGGATAAGGGAAATCCGTCCAGCGAACAGGAGTATGAAGTTTACCTGAAATCTGAGATTCCAAACTATGAACCCAACCTAGGCCTGAAGCAAATTCGTTAGCTAAACCACTAATATTGTCCAATACATATTCCGGGGCAAGATTGATAGGAACCGTGCCTATTCCTGTGGTTCCTGAGGTGGGAAAATCCGGGGTTGGTACATATTCAACAAAACCACTGATCCCATCAATATAAGCCCCTTCTGTCACGGGGATATCGTTTTGGTCGACGCCTGAAAAATTACAAGATAGGCCCACTACCAAGGATGTACATCCGGTTTTAAGGGAGTTATCATACATGGGCTCCAGTCTCGAGAAGGAGTAGCTATAGGTTCCGGAAATGTGACTCATTGTTCATTATATACACTTATTCCTGAAAATCCACCTTATTGGAAAGGGACGATCGTTGCGAAGCAATTATTGGAACTATTCCAATTCGAGAGGTGGTTTATGACCGTTAGAACAGATTTGGTGTAAAACTCTTTATGAAAAAAACTATTTTCTTTTTAATTTTTATTATTTTTGCAGGCTGTGCTCCAAAAAATACGCCAAAACCGGAAGTGCCCGCTACCCTCAATAAGATCACTAATGCTGTACCAAGCGAACCCGCGCTGGCGCCTGTAGCCGAAGAGGTACCTGCGCCATCCAAAAAAATAGACTATGATGCTATTAACAAAAGCATTCTCAAAGATGTATCTAAAAAAATAGTTGACAAGGCCTCCAAAAAGGATTAAAGTGTAAATCTTTGATATGAGGTATTTAGTTTTTATTTTATTGTCAGCCCTAACGGTTTTTGGGGAAAGCCCCTATAATCAGATCGCTAAAAGAAACGCATTTGATTTAACAGAGAAAAAACCATCTGCAATTTTGCCTCCTGTCCACTTAGTGTTAACAGATGTTTATTTAACAGGGGTAGCCCGAAAGGCTAAAATATATACTGCTTATATGGCAATCAAAGGAACAACTCAAAATAAGTTCTTAGGATTAAGGGAGGGTCAGCAAAAAGATGGCATAGAAGTGATAAAAATAACGAAAGATACTGTTTTTATTTCTCGCAACGGAATCTTACAAGAGCTGACCTTCCAGCAAAACAGCCTTCCCTCCACTGTTACCAAAATATCCACGAAATCAAACACTAAAGACAAACGTGAGGAACGTGGGGAACGAGGGCGTTCCACCGATAGCTCTCAAAAGGCTGTAAAGGCCACTTCACGCGCTTTAGGGCCACAAGTGGTAACGGTACCCTCCCGGCGCCCTAAAATCGATCCTAGGATCATTGAGAAGGGGTTAGAATATCTCAGTAAAACTGAAGATAACGAAAAAAGAGAATATCTCTTAAAAAGATTAGAATCTCTCCAATCAGGTCAAAGTAAAATAAAATCAGACATAGATAGCAACGAAAGGCGTCGCCAATACGACGAATGGAGAAAAAATAGAGAAAAGGGCCGCTAAGTAAATAATAATTAGTATTTTCGTAAATTATGGCTGAAGACCAACTCAAGCAAGAGCAACTATACGGGAAAAAGCTCCCCCTAAAAAAACGTAAAAAGTTGAGACAAAAAATCAAGTCTCATGATTTTGCCAGCAATAGGTATAAGGTGGTCTGGAAAAAGCCGCTCGATAAAGACGCGTGGGGATTATGCGAGGACAATAGTGCTCCCGAAAAAACTATGCATGTGAGCCCTAACCTAAAAGAATATGATTTTTTATCTACTTGTTTAGACGAAGCCATTCACGCCTGTAACTTTTCTTTGGATAATGAACATGTTGGAGATATGGCATCCAGTATCGCGTCTTTCCTATGGCGTATAGGGTTTAGACTGGAAGAAGAAGAATAGGCTAATTTTCAACTTGTAGAAATTGTTTTTCTGGCTACAATAGTCATATGTCACCAATCCATATTAACAAAATGTTAGAATCTGCAAAAAGGGCTGCAGCAGCGGCGCAGGACGCAGCAAACGACTGTCACGAGGCAGCAGAAATCGCCAAACGCGAAGCGGAGGAAATAGCCTCTTTGGGCGCCGGAGCGTCCACACAGGCCGCTGAAGCTCAGGAGAGGGTGAAGACCCTAGAGGCTAAGCTAACTGCCGCCACAGTTTAATTCTGAGCCATTATGGGCATGTTTGATGAAATAGTGGTTCATCGTAAGCTACCTTTATCCAAGAAGCTTCCGGATGAGCTGCGTGATGTCAAATGGAAGGAAGTGGTTTTCCAAACCAAGTGTCTAGAAAATTGCCTCACCCAATACAAAATAGCCATCAACGGAAAGCTGTATGCTCAAAAGTTTGATGATGAAGGAAATGTTTTTGCTTACAATGCATTTTTTGATGCGAAACGAAAAGATTCTGAAATGTTTTGGAAGAATATGCCTACCCCAGCCTCTATCAATTTTTATACTACCTTCCAAAAGGAAGAGTTTGATTACTGGGTTTCTTTCACTGCTTTTTTTGACCAGAGCTCCTCTAAGTTGGCAGAAATTAGATTAGACCAATTCGACAAGGAAGATAATACCGCTCGCAAGGAACAACAAAAACGCTTTGATGAAGAAGCTGCTGCTAGCGAAAAACTCCATAAGAAATTTATTTATAAATTTTATAATATTTTTTGGAAAAAGCCGTTGGGGTATTTTTTTAGCAAGGTATTTAAGATAGCTAACAAACTTCCAAGCGCCGCATCCAAGATAGAGAGAAAAATTCTCCCATGGTAAAATGAATTTATTACACGACATTCCACTCACGACAGATAACTTTAAAAATATTAATTGTATTATTGAGGTCCCTAAAGACACTAGCACTAAATACCAATATGACGATAAGCTCGAATTATTTGAGCTAACCAATTGTTTGGTTTCGTCACTGAAGTATCCTATCAATTATGGCTTTATCCCTCAAACCCTTACACAGGGACCAGAATGGTTTAAGCGAGAATACCCCTTGGATGTGCTTGTTTTCAATCATGATGCGATTGATCGAGGTGCTTTGGTTAAATGTCGCATATTAGGAGTCTTGGAATTTGAAGATAGCGGTTCGATAGATAATAAAATACTGGCAGTGCCAAGTTGGTCCTCTCCAGACAAATACTCTAAAATTGAAGATATTGAAGAGGCCCACTTAAAGATTTACAAACATTTTTTCAGAATCTGTAAACTAGCCCATAGTTCCAATACGCAAGTTGCAGAGTGGCAAAATGGAAGGGAAGCACTAAACGTGGTTAAAGAATCCTATCAAAGGTGGCAATTTAAAAGAGGGCACGTCTCGTGATAAGTCTTAAGTGTGGATTTGTTCATGTGCCTCGCACGGGAGGGGCTTCTATCAGGGAAGCCCTAAGCAATTATTCTTATATTAACAATAAAGGGGGGCATTTAGGAAGGGGGTATATGGAGGATTCGCTACGGATGTCCCACGAGAAGAGTAATCAATATTTTTGGTTTGCCTTTGTGCGTAACCCGTGGGATCGTTTTGTTAGTGCTTATGAATATCTTAAAAGAAGAAATGAGTCAGTTGGCCAACGGTTTGCTAGGCTGACCAAACCATTTAAAACCTTTAAGGATTTTGTTGTAAACATAGACGGGGCATTTGTACAAAATGAGATAGCTACAACAGAGCGAGCGGAAGGAGATAACTATATGGAGTTTGTCAAGTATAGGTTGGGGCAGGCCGACAGCTTTAACAAAGTCCTGTTTAACAATAGGCTAGCGGTAAGCACCTTTATACCGCATTTTTCTACTCAGTCCATGCACTTAAGAGAAGGCAAAAGCAGCAAAATTAAACTGGATTTTATTGGAAGATTTGAAAATTTACAAGAAGATTTTAATAGGGTGTGCGAGAGTATAGGTATTGAGCCTATAGTTCTCCCTCGCACCAACCACTCAGAACGAAAACCATATCAAGAATATTACGACGAAGAAACAAGAGGGATAATATTTAATGAATATTACGAAGATATAAAAAGCTTTGGGTATAGGTATGATTAAGATCCCCAAAGATCAATTAATAGAATTCACTAATCTCGTCAACGAGTGTTGTAGTGTTATGGGACATGACGAAGTAGCTACTTGGCTTACCACTCCTAATAGTAATTTTAATATGGATAAGCCTATTGATTTTTTTTGGGGAGAGGGTCGCGAGAAGGTTTATAGGATTTTATATTTTATCGACACAGGAGAAGCGGATTTATTTTAATTATTATGAGTTGGCAATGTCAAGAGCCCGGATGTGGCAAAGTAACAATTAAACCTTATAGGTGGGTAGTGGGAGCTAAAACGACCTTTGCCTGTGATTCTTGTAATGGTGAGGTTAAAGAAATGGGGATGCCAGAAGGTGCGCCTATACCAGAAGAGGTATTACGAAAAATAGCATTATTGGAGCAGCAGCTTATGGCTCTTAAACAACGTATGGATGATCAGTGCGGGAAGCCGTAAATTTTTTCATATTCTTGGATAAAAGGTATTATGTTGAATTTGATGCCGCCGGGGGTAAAGTGTAGAGATTTGATTTTAATTAGTTTTCCGGAATTTTTTTCTTCAAAACACGGACCATCTTCAGTATGGAAAATTTCTTTTATTCGTACTGTTTCTAGGGTGTTATGGATGGAAAGAGAACGAGCCTCTCTAGTTATAAAGTTCCCGTATACATTGGGTTCGTAACCTAAGCCGATATCGTGTACCTTATCTTCAGCGTCAATAATAAGATTGTTGATAAACAAATCAGGGTTTTGTTTTTCGAAGAGATACCATAGGCCCATGTCGCAGAATCCATTCTTAGGCTTATTAAAAAAAGAACTAATATATTTTATCCCAGCGCCCTCTTGCATAGGCCTGCGAGGAGAAGGGGTACTTTTGGGTTTTTGTTTTGCTTTTGTTATATGTTGTTGGACCCCCTCATAAAAAGAACATGTAAAGTCTAAAAACTGATTCAAGTTGGCGGTCGAGCACATTAGCGCGTTTGGCCAGCAATCTTGTGAGTGCGGGGGGTGGTTTATGCCAATTTTTTTATAGTTATGGGGAGAAGCGTCCTCTAGTAAAATACAATCTAAATCTAGTTGTATAAAGTTTTTTATACCATGGGAAATTAAAGTATCATAAATATCAAACCATCTTTGTATATTCGCTAAAATAAACGATATGTGCCCATCTGGGTTAAAATGAAAATAATGTTCTAGAAGATTTTTGTGTCGAGGAGATAAATTCTTATTGGGTGGTATAACGGTCAAGTTAGGCTCTTCCACATTTAACATCTCTGGGTCGTCGGTAATAAGAAATATTTGACTGGCGGGAAAGCGCCTTGCAGTAAATTGTATAGTAGCTTTTGCGTTAAGTGCGTATAAGGTCTCCGGAGGAATCAGCTTTTCTCCAATAGGGATTTGACGCTTGACGGACAACTCCTTACAAAGATGTTTATAATAAAAAAATATATTCATGGGGCATATTACCCATCGAGCTGGGGGTCATTTACCAGATTATTTATTATATATTTAATTGAAGGCATTTTTACTTATTTATTTTTGGCATGATTCTTGCAGTGTATATATTACTATGTTTATTAAACGCATACTCAAAATCGGGCTGGTTGCTATTGTAGCATCAGCATTAACAACTGTACAGGCGCAGGTTCCCCAACCTGCCCCTAAGCCAGACAAACCCACGAAAGAAAAGCCTGAACGTGGTGGAAAGAAGTGGGATTCCGAAAAAGTTAAGGCGCGCCTCAAGGCTGCTTTTGATCAACGTAAGAAAAAGCGCGGAGATGCCAAGAAACGCGGTAACAAAGTACATGATAGAAAAAAAGGTGACCACAAGAAGGGGGGAGCCTTTGGAAAACTCGTAAGAGACGATGCTAAGATCAAGGAGCTGAAAGAGGCTTTTGCTGCGGCCGCCAAGAAGGGCCACAAGGGCTTTGATAGAGCAGCATGGAAAGATGCGACAGACGACGAAAAGAAAGCTCTTAGAGAGAAAATGGCCGCTGGGAGAAAAGAGTGGTACGAGAAGATGAAAGCCCATCGCCAAGAGGTCGGCAAACGCATCAAGGAAATCCGCGAAGAGTTTAAGAATAACCGCGATAAGGTTATTGACGGAAACGATCCGGGCGAATGAAAGGGTGAGAATGTTGTTATACAATATCACAAGCCTTACTATATACCCGCAACAATAGCTGAGAGAAGCGCTAAGTCTATCCCAGAGGTAAACTGGGAATTGCGAATACCTAGAAGCAAGGTTGGGAGAGTTATAATAAGGCGACCCGCATCACGCGGGGGCGATATTATCATTGAATAATTAACGAAGGTCGCATATTTTTATGCGGCCTTTTTTGTGTTTGGGTGTAATATATTAGAACAACGTATTACCTGAAAGACGGTAACGGAGGATAAGACGAGTTCCTCACAAAATCAACGACCGGTCGTGATTTTTCTTTCTTTGTTATTCAGCGCCTCATGGACAATTTTTCTTTTGTTCTTGTGGTTTAGGACTAACTGGCTTCTTTTTTACGGGGAGCTGTTAGGCGCATCTTCTTTCCTTCGGATCCCGAAATTCAAAAGACTCAATGAGGAAGGAGTGGCTTCTGATTTTTTACTTTTTTTATGGACCGAATTTCAAGACCATAAGCTTTTACGATTCCCGGTCAAGCTCTTGACATGTGTTTATTGTTTTGCGTTTTGGGTATCGCTTATTGTCGTTTTTTTTTATGGGTTTGAATTGTTGCCCTTGAATTATTTGTTGTCAGTTTTAATATTTAAAAAGATTAAAAAAGATGAATGAATATGTGATAGGTGGGCCCGGGGACTTGGTGGGTTTTTTGGGAGAGATGGGGTTGGACGGCGATTGGAACGAAGACACCAACTCTTTGATAAAGAACTACCACACGGCGCAGAACGCGTGCTGTTCAGACCAAAAGACGCCTGCGTCCGTAAATTTTCATGCTCTTTATAGAAAAATCGTCGACTCTCAGCTGGGGGTCGTAGGAGATACGTTTTTGTTAAAAGCAAAAGAAAAGGGTTTTGATCAAATTAGATTAGTGGTTGATGCGAGCGCTTGGCGCTCAAAGGGAGACAAGAAGACGGCGACCCCTTATGAAAAAATACTCAAATAGTTAGTTTTTATTTTTTCTTGGTAATAGGCGGGAAGCTCCTTCCATTTTAGGAAGGGGTAAATCAGGATTCATTAGATAAGGGTCGCGCCCTTTGGAAAGCCAGTATTTTATTTCTTCTTCGGCGGTCATCTGTCCCGTAGGCCCAACATTCTCTAGATCTTTGTAGTAATCTACTTCAACAGTAAATAGAGCAGGGACGCCCACACGCATTTTTTCGACACGTCCGTGGTGTTGAGTCATCTGGCATCCAGCCAAAAATAATATTAAACATATTAAAATTTTATTTGCGTTGATTTTCACGAAGCTCCTTTAGGTCAGCGACTGGTACCTCTGTTAGCTCTACAAAATCTGATTCAGAACCGCTATGGAGATAGGGTTTTCCTCCGTTTTTGGGAAGGGTTTTCTCTATCGTTAGCTCTTTAAGCTGTTCGTTGGGGACAACCATTTTGGTTTTTCGATCGCTCATATAAAAGGTGGTTGACGTAACTCCAACTCGGACGATGCGGGCTTGACGGCCGCTAATGTAAATCACATCATCGTTGTCGAAGTCATGCCCATAAAATATCATGATACCTTTTACAAGGTTGATCATAACATCTTTAACCAGAAGAGCTATTAAACCTGCGACGAATATCCACCCATATTCTGAGAATAAATCTTTTGCGATATCCTCCGCTTGTTCGGGATTAAAACTAGAAAGAGATTCAGAATTGAGGTTGGTCAAAACCTGAGCGAGGTCAATATTGTCGAGTAGGTTAGTCACCTTTCAGGCTGTCTACTTTTGTGTCGAGTTTGTCGAAGCGTTCGTGAATGGTTTCGAGAGCTCTGTTCAGGTCGTTTTTTGTCACATATTCTTTTG
>Ga0080013_1006016_pt1 | contig 10996 bp, 17 predicted proteins | sample ETNvirenome_6_85_FD_69236 | JGI IMG/M metagenome (GOLD analysis project Ga0080013, IMG submission 69236) | Marine viral communities from the Pacific Ocean - ETNP_6_85 (SPADES assembly) (version 2) | ecosystem: Environmental > Aquatic > Marine > Oceanic | place: Pacific Ocean | collected 2013-06-19
TGATGCCTCCTTCAAATGGTACTAACTCCTTGCCGAGATCGTTTAACATCTGTGCGCGGGAGGACTTCTTTCCTTTCTGTCGAATAAGTGCGACGGCTGCTCCGGACAAAACGAGGCCAATGCCCAACGTAGCAGCCAATCCAGAGGCTGCCATCATCTGACCAGTGGCTGCGGTGATGGCGCCTTTGCCCATCTTGCCGGGAATACCTTTGGTAACTTTTTGTGTTAATTCCGCTAGCGCTTTAGAGCCTTCATCAAGCCATAATTCACGGTTGGAGGCGGGAAACATTTCGCCAATCGTTGAGGCACCACCTTGAAGAGCCTGGGAATATGCTGCCTTGTCAACACCCAATTGAAACAATTGAGTCGGATTAGTGGGGTCAATACCCAACTTCTTCATTACGCCAAAAAGCTGTTGGGGGGCAACGTTGGGAGCAAATGTGCCGGGGTTGCCGGTGGCGATACGTCCAAACATCTGGGTAAACCCTTCTCCCGGCTGGGGCCCAATTATTTTCTGGATTTTTTTGAAGCCCGAGGCAATGGTGCGCCCAAGCTTGGGATCGGGCCCATATTGGAAAGTCTTGAAAATTTGGATTGCCCATGGGGTTTGAAGCAGAATGGCGCCGAGAACACCTGCCAAGCCGCCCAATGAAAGAATAAGAGGCATAAGAATGCTTTCCAAGCCTTTCATGGTTTCGGATCCGACTGCCTCGCCCGACCGGCCGGCCTTTGTATAGGAACTTCCAGGTTTCCCTTGCTCAGTATCATGAGTAGGCTGCTCGGCGAGAGCTTTCTCAGCCAACAGATCAGCTTCTACGCCTTCTAAACCTTCTTTAAAGTGCTTATAGGCATCACCCAATTTATAATCCATGATGTATTTGACATATTGGCGGAGGCCTGCTACCAGATGATTAGCAGAATCTGGATCAATTCCCTCTTTTCCGTCGCTAGCTTTATACTTTTCAACGGCCACATCAAGACCGTCATAGACGGCGGCTATCTCATAGAGCGCACTCATGAATTCTGTTTTGTCTTCCATGTTTGGAAACTCGGGAAATTCTTTTTCAAGCACTTTCCGGAATTTGCTTCCTTCAATGCTTGCGGCTTTTTCCATCGCAGCTTCTAGTTTCTGGATAGCATCCTCTTGGCGGGCGCCGCGGCCGCCAAACATCTTGCCGCCTTTTTCCAAAGGTTGTATATACTTAGCGCTCCAGTACTTAAGCTTTGACCAGACGCCTTCTTCTAGGATCTGCTCTTCGGTAAAACCGGCTTCCAATAAAATTTCTTTGTAACATTCTTCAACAAGAAGTTCCCACCCAGTGGGCTTTCTATCTTCAGTGGCGAGATAGTCGCGCCATGCATCCGCATGTTGCTGGGCTTCCTTGAAGCTGCTCCATTTTTTACTCATTTTCTAAAACCTCATTTAACAGTCGATTGATACGATCTGCTTTAGTAAACACGTTAGGAGTGCTCAAATCCTTTGCTTCTTTCATCATATATGCGCCGGGAGTGGAGGGCTCCGATACAAAATCAAAACAGATAAGCTGGAAGTCATCTTCTACGATGGTCTGTCCTTGCCCTTCGCTAACGGATCCCATGCCTCGGGATGAGATACCAAGCTGCGCGCCACTGTTGACAAGACCGCGAAGGATATTGCCGGATGGCGTATCAAGCACTTTGACTTTGCCCATCACTGCCTTGTTTTCCATCCACACATCTGTTACCATATGCGAAGCGTTCTTTAGGTTAATGATAGAGTCGTCTGGGTGGTCTAATTCGCCCAAAGCCCTGCGTTCTTTAACGAGCTTTTGATAATTGTTGACCTCGCGCGTTAATACACGATAAGGATAAACGCGGCCGTTACCATTTTGGACGTCCGCTTCCTGTAATTTGCCGGAGAGCATCATGCCGCCATTAGAAACAAAACGTTTCTCTTCTTCTGTAAGAAGATCTTGACAGACACCACCCTCACAGAGTGCATAGTACTCTCTTAATAAGACCTTGGCCATAGCTAAGATCCCTTACAGCAATTTCTTACTGGCTGCAGCATCCATTTACGTGTCCATATATTTATGTTCATGTTTTAAACCTTCATCTCCGATTAGCATATTGAGAACATATGATGTTCCAGATGATAAGCATCCTAAAATTAAATAATTTGCAGGCGTTACATCAAAATTAAATAGTTCTGTGTAGGGAGAAAGTAACATTAAAATCCACCCTACATGGAAACCCATGCACATGGGGCACGAAAACATTTGACCAAGCCACCCCTTAGTTGGTCTTAGTCCCTCTAAAATTTTGCCGTATACTAAAATCTGCGTCATTCCATAAGCTGCTAAAATAAAATATAATAAATCCATTAAAGCTCCTCTAAAGCCTGTTGAAGTCCCGCAATTATGGATTGTAAAGTTTCGCGGGCAAGATTCGTGTCGGTGCCGGCGGCGGAACTAACCTTTGTCACAACGCCTTTTACTTCAGTCTGGGCGTCATTAAAGATTGCTGCCTTTTCTGCTGGCGCCTGTTCGGCGTCATCTACCTCGTTGAGGATTTCTCTCCACTTTTCTAATAGTAACTTCATTTTAAATTGTATACAAGTAACTCAACGAATAGGGATCTCTAATATATCCTTGACGAATAGAGCCTTGTTCAGTATGCTGTGGCACTTCTCCCAACTCTGTGGAGTCGGCCTTGTCAGGATGGATCAATTCGTCATCGGTCATTGAAATAATAGCTTCGGTAGACTCGAAATACGGACGCTCTTCATCAATAAAATTAGAAATATTGATAAGCGCCATTTTAGCCGTACTAAGATTTTCGCTGGATGCTTGTTCCATTAACGCTTCGAAGGCTCCATAAAAAGAACCTCCCTGAATAGAGTCGGCGACGACGAGGCCCTGCTTGCGCAACATAGCAAACAATCTATTCTGTGCTCCATAGACGAGATCGTTCATCGTTTCTTTGGGAAATACTGTAATTTTATTGTTTTTGGTAGACAATACAATATCAATGTCACCATGTTCAAAAATCATTAAATCTCCGTTAAGGCTCTTTCGCACATCTAATTCTAGACGTACTACGGCACTATCTGCTGTATCTCCAATTCTAACTGTGATGGCCATCTGAATAGATTTCCTTTACGAGGCTTTGGGTTTTCATAACTGTTAGCAGAATTTCATCGTCGATAGTGCACTCTCGCAGTTCTTCGAGACGGGCCACAATCTTTTCGGTTTTGGCCAACATTTGTTCATCTTCTCTAATCTCTGTCAAAAGAGTGGCCTTTTTAAGATCGGACTTTAAACGTGCAATTTCTTCATTTAAAAACATTTTTAATTCTAGTGCATTATCTGCAAAAGAGGAGATATAATAAGTTAGCAGCTCTTTTTGCTCTGCTAAAAGCTCATTTTCATATTTATTATTAAACTTATTGGTAAAAGAACTGACTACCAAATTATCAATATCAGTGGGAAGCTCAATAGTTGAAGCATGCTGCGTCATCTTCTTAATAATCTCTCCCTCTAGAAGTACTAGATCTTTAGGCGAGATCCTATCAGAAAAAATTTGTGCTATCGAAGCCAAAGTTTTATAATTGGGAACAAATGTATTAAATACCCCCGGCTCTAAATCGCGGTTAACATCATTAATGAGGCGAGTCTTTTGAGCAAAAAGGCTATTAGGATCCAGTAAACGATGAGCCATCTTGGCCTCGTTTAATACTTTTTGGGATGTTTCTTTATCCAAGCTTTGATTTTCATAAAGAGATCGATGGCATTCTAAATCTTTCTTAAGAAGAGAACCATCTTGAAAATGCTGCTTAATTATATTAAGAGTAATATCACGTCGTTTTGTATCCTTTCGTAAAATTGCAACTGTCGCTTCTCTAAGAAGAGCTTCATATACAAAAGCAGTATTTCTTTTTTTATTATGCCTTGTCTTCACTTTCTTTCTCCATAACTTCTTGTTTACTTTCTTCGAGCCCCTTTAAAAGAGATCTCACCGAGTCATTAATTTGAAACAGTTTGGTTTCTTCTAAAAGTTCGCCATTATTATAAGTAGATGCATCTTCTTCATAAATACCAACTGATGCTTCACTAACAATTCCTCTACCAAGAGGGCCTAGCCCATCAGCATGTCCTGGATATAGCACTCTAGGTACCGCCGCATATTCTGGGCCGGCAGCAGCCTTGGTGTGGCGCGAGAATGCGCCGGCGCCGCGGCGATCTCCACCGGGGTTTTTCCGAGAACCCTTGGGGTGATATACTTTTCCCTTGGCTCCGGGTGTAAGTCGTGGTTCGTTACGTGAACCGGGGGGTACCGCTAATAGTGCGGATTCATCCCCTCCGCCTTCTGGGCCCCCAGCGTCACCGGCCGGCATTTCTTCTGGACCTCCTCCGAGATCGCCGCCGAGATCTCCTCCGAGATCACCGCCAAGATCTCCTCCGAGATCGCCGCCGAGTTCGCCTCCCATGCCACCGCCGGCGCCGCCTGCTGCCGCGGCTTCAGCAACTGCTTGAAGTGCAGCATCGTGCTTGCGATCATAATACATTTCACGCTGATTGCGTATGAACTCTTCATTCGACATGGCGAAAATGTTTTCGGTAACCCAGCGGCGCGAGAAATAGCCTTCAGTGGCTGAACCTGCAATGTCAAACTTCTGCTTCCAATGCTCGATTTCTTGAAGCTCGGAAATGCGCGAAGGATTATTGAGAGATAAGCTAAAGCTTAATAAGTCGTCGCCTCTGAAGCCTAGCGTATAAAGGTGAATAATGGCAATCTTGGTAAGCTCTGCGATAATCACGCGCTGTAAGCGTTGAATGGTGCGGGCAAAGCGAATGTCCTTTTGTGCCAGAGTGGTCTTGTCTTCTTCTCCGCCCTCGCCCATTGTCAGGTACGATTGAGGCACCTTCAATGCCGAGAACAGTTTGTCACGGAGATACTTGATATCATCAATCTCTGTGATGTTAGATGCGCCGGCGAGGGACACGATATCTGTTTGAGACCCAGCGCGTACCGGAATGAAGTAGTCTTCCTCGATGCTCATGGGATTATAGCGCAGGTCAACTTTCCCTGTTGCAGGATCTACTACGGAATGTCTTTTAAGATTGGTGACTGTCTTTTGCATGAATTGCTCAACATCTTGTGGAGGGATGCCCCCAACGTCAATCTTGAACACGCGGCGTTCGGATGAGCGGATAACGCGGTATGCCATCATAGCATCTTCCATCAGCGTTAGCTGGCGCCAGATGCGTCGAGATGCCTCCAAAATTGATGTACCATACGGAGCATACTTGTCATTTCCTAAGATGCGGAAATGGGCAATTTGCCAGTTCTCGAAGGTCATGCCAGCGGAGTTCCACTGATATTGAACGTAGTTGGGATTGGTGGAGTCTTTGCCCTCTAGTCTTTCGATTTCTTGTGGGGGCAATGCGATCACAGATTGAACGCCATACTTTTCATCGACGTCGAGATATAAGAAAAAGTCGCCATACTTGCACATCGTGCGGGCCCAGCCGAAAAGATTATACTGAAGGTTGAGGATGTTGTCAAACATAACTGCTAACACCGCTTCGATTTCTTCGTTGGGGCATTTGATGTTGAGCATGGGGCGCAGTTCAGAGAAGGTCGTCATTTCATCTGCATAGATATCCATGCTGGAAGCAATCTCTGGCATGTACTCCATTTGATCAAAATCTACATATCGTTCAGATCTGCGCTGGTTTTGGATAGCGTTTGTCGCAACTGCATCTAAAGGATTATAGAGAGTCTTCTTAAACTGCTGGCCAGAGGCGGACTTGAATCTAGAACCAAATTTGTCTAGATGTTGCCTTCTAATTCGCCGGCCCGATTGGGACCGATAACTTACGATAGGTCCAGAAAAAAGCCTTGTTAAAGCTTTGAACAGTCCGGTGTTGCTATTGACAGGGTTGTTATTGGGTAATGCCATTTATAATCTCACTTAATAATCCATTTATATTGGTCATACAGCTGTTGTGCTTCGGTCATTTGATCCATGATGTTGTCTTTTTTATATCCGTGTTGCCCGCTAATACGGGTATTCATTGTAGTTTTAGTTGTAATGATTGCATCTATAAATGCTTTTTTATAATTTAATTCTCGCGCATTAGATTGAAGTGCCGTATCGCGTACCCAACAAGCAATAGCCAAAGCCATAATCAAATCATCATTATAGCTTTTCATCGCTTGCGGTTTGCCGTTTTTCCAAATAAAAGTTTTCATTTCATTAACAGTACGTGAAGAATACACTTTAATTAGTTTGTTTCTGATAAACTCCTCTAGTTTCGCGACTATCAACGGTCGCGTTTTCATAGAGGTCGTAAAGCCTGGGATAGCGTTGCTCTGGTATTCAGCTTGGTGCTGTTCAATATATTCATGCGTAGATTTAATAGAATAATATAAAGTAGGATAACCGTATTCTATGAGTTTGTCAAGTACTGTATAGCCAATATTATTATTTTCTACTACTAACATTGCATTTCCGAACTCTCGGCCCACCTGATTTAACATGTTAGCAAACATATCGGGCGTAGGCTTTCCTTGATATTCTCCAATGATTTCAAGAGTTTCTAATTTTAAAATATGAAATGTCGAAAAATCGGCGCCGTCGCCGCGGGAAACATCGACCACCATGAGATAATTGCAAGTAGGATCAAATTCTTCCCAAATCCAAAAATTACGATCAAACCCTGTACGATATTTGGGCTCTTTCACTGTAGACAATAACCATTCCACGCAATCAGGATCGATAACAGTTTCACCGGAGGTGTTGAAGTTGCACTGCAGTTCTTGTGCAATCTGACGCTTGGACATATTTTTGGTTTCTTTCTTATACCATGTCTCATCTCGATCAGGATGCACATCCCATTTTAGGGTGGTTAGATTAAAGTTATTTGTGTCTGCTTCTGAGTCTATACATGTTTTATGAAACCAATTACCAACTCCATTGGGAGTTGACAGGGCAATACAGCGGCCACCGGTGGAGAGTGTGGGATACAGGCCTGTCCACAACTCGTCCAAATTCTCAATGTGGGCTGCCTCATCAAGCACCAAGAGCGACAGGGCCTCGGAACGACCAGCATCGCCAGAAGTAGAAGCCGCCTTAATCGAGGAGCCATTAGATAATTCGAAGGAAGTGCGGTTGTCTACACTGATGGTGGAGATCTTTATCCAATCTGGGAGTTGGCGCATGATTCCTTTGACTTTTTTGACAAGGTTTCCTGCAGTAGCAAATTTGGTGGCCATTACAAGAATGGCTTTGTCGCGATGGAAAAGCATCATCCATACAATATAGCCGGCGGTAATAGTAGAGATACCCAATTGGCGTGCTTTCAAAATGACATTAAAGCGGTAATCATTAAAGTCGTTCAGTAGTTCATCTTGGAAATCATATGTATCAAACAAGATGAGCCCATGTAACGGATGAGAAATCCGTGCATATGTCTTAAGAAAGTAAGCGGGGTCTTTACCGCATTTGAGGATCTCTTGAACTTGCTGCTTCTTGTCTAATTGAAAGCTCATTCATCATCTACGATTTCTATGTGTAATGATTCTTCGAGGTTGGTCTCAGGATAAAGGTCTTCTTTCACGGGCGGTTCTTTAGGGCGCGCCCTCCGGAGGGTGGTTTCTACAGAAGCTGCCTTCGCAACTTCTTCCATGATAATCTCTTTGAGTCGTGCAATCGAAATTTTCATTATTCAGTCTCCGAGCCTTTCTTGCGGCTATCGTTATCAGGACGCGTGCCGCCTTTGCCGTTCCAGCCACCTTGATTGAGAAACGTTTCCCAGCTTTTTTCGATAGGGGCTTCGGAACCCGTCTCATTGTTCATCTCTTCGTTAAGGCCACCAATTTTATAAAGCTGCTTAGCAGTCACCCAGCTACGCACACGAGAAGAACTTTCTACACGAATATCAATTTCACCTTCTTCGGTGAGCGTCACAGAGTTGCCTGTAATCGTTTTATACTCCTTCTTGAGCCATCCCGCGATGTCAGCGATGCGCTGTTCGGTGTCGCTTTCAAATCCCGAGGCATATACCTCTTTTAATTGAATCTCAGACTGATAACTCAAGCACATTATATCGCCATAAAACTTTACATTAAAACCATCCATTACTCGCTGATCAATCAAAGCGTCTCCTTCTTCTCTCCGGAGAATTCCGGGCTTGACCGGTTCGTAGTCTTCCCCGAGTGCGCCATCATATGAATTGGCGGCGGCTTGAGCAAGTCCTTGTACGATTTCATAAACTGTTGCCATTATTTTATTCCTCTAAATTGGGTCTCCAACCTTTTTTCCATCTCTCTTCTCTGTCTTCGACATATTTAATGTAACACGGATGGCAACAATCAAATTTTAGAAGACAAACATCATCTGCCGCTTTTTTCGAGAGAGAAAAACAAACTGGACAACGCTGTAAAGAATCTCTATTAAATAGTTTCTTGGAAACCTTTATGCCATTTACATCTATTTTCTCTTTGAAGCTTTCATGTTTAGTTATCTTTTGATAGAGTTCTCGCATTTGTTCGAGATATTCTTTTTCTTTGATCTCGTCCCAATTTGCGCGGGGGTTCTGTACGGTTTCCTCCCCATATTTTTTGGCGATAGCTTGTTCGATGGCAGCAATCTTATTCAGATCTTTATCACTCATTGAATAATCTATAAGCTCCATAGGTTGCAACAACGCCGACTGCGGCGCCTCCAACAGCCCACATCCAATTATTGCGTGGAGATTGTTTGAGCAACGAGCTTTGGAGTTGTTTGATTTCTTCATCTTTCTGAAAAATAAGAAGGCTGTTTTCTTCATGCAAAGCATTATATTCAATCTCCCAATTACGAAGCTGTAACTCGTAGTTGGCAGCTTCAACGGATAGCTCATATTCAATGCGCGCTTGGCATGCGAGGTTGGCGGTTGACTGGCGCGCTAAGATTTCCGACAATGCCGGCACATCAAACAGCACACCTTCAAATGGTGCGCATTGCTGCTCGCCAAGAAATGTAAACTGGCCAGTTTCTTGTGCTTCAGCAGGGGCGCCCAACATTAATAATAGACTAAGGAACATAATCAAATCCGTACATTAACATTATTGTCTCAGATAGTTCTTCTGGGTCTTCAGAGAATTGTCTTCCGAATTCTTCTCTTCGGCTCTCGATCACTTCTAATAATTCATGCTGGCTCTCTTGATAGTCTCGCTCTACTTGCTCTATCGTGTCTTTGTAGATTTCAAGCGATGCTTCCATATCAGCTAATTGCTTTTTGTGGATCTCTTGCAAGCCGGCAAGTTGCGCTTGTAGTGATTGCTCGGATGCTTCATATGCAGCCTGCATCTGTTTATAGTCATAGCGCATTTTGCCCATGACTGTAAGACCAAGCAACACAATTATAATGCCCTTCCAGTTCTTCAGTAAAAACTGGATGGCCATTTGACGTGGTGTCATTTTAATCCCTTCAATCTCTCCACTACATCTACAACACCTTGGGTGCCAATAAAGATGCTGGAAATAATAACCCAGTCAGCGCTGGCTAGATAGCCACCAAATGCCAGGGCAGACGCGGTGAGCCAAACCAGGAGTTTTCTAGATGTAAGTTTCATCAACCAAGTGTCAATGAATCCGCTTTGCTCTTCCATTAGTGTGCCCAGAGCCACCAGCCTAATGTCAGGCCATCGAGCCAGACGAGACCTACTAAGATCCACCAGCTAAGCCGGCTGGCGCCAGTGGTGACTTCATGCCACAGGGCCCAGCCTCCGTCGAGTGCTGCGCTCCATACATTATTCAGGCCTGTGCGTGCACAATCCCATACTTTTGTTAATAAACTCATTTTGTTTTCCTCTCTTTGTTTATGATTCTTTCATCGGACCATGACACATTTCTTCTGCTTGTGCTTTTGATAAGCCCTTTTTTCTTTCACTATCCGGTAAATTTGCTTGCGTGCACATATAGGCGCGCTGCTTTTCTGAATGTACTTCGGCTAAATATGTCTCTAATTCTTCGGCTACAATTTGTTTTAGGCGTGCTGAAATTCTCTTGAGGAGAGTCGGCTTCTTTAGCGGCTCATCCATGGCGCGCGTGGGTCCTTCCATGGCATTATTATACAACTGCCACGCCACTACATCAATATCTTGGGCTCGGATATGATCCACATCCATTAAGCCTGCTAGCATCTGAATTGCCTGCCGACGATATTCCTTGGGGGGACGTTGGGGGGCGCCTTGAGTATTACTAGATGTCTTCCATTCGCCGGGGCCACCACCTAGAATATCTGTGGTGCGCAGGCCTTGGTACTCGGGCTCTTCATATTCATCTTCTGCCTGGGCGGCCAAAGAGCGATGAGGATCTAGAGCTTCACTAAGCTCTTCTTTGATGATCTCCATCAATTGTGCTTTAGTGATTAGTATGGACATTCAGGTTCAAACCTCACCGGAGGATGTGTGTCTAGCGGAATGCCGATACGTTCTATATCATTTAATCTTTCGTGTGCTCTGTGATGCGAACAGCATGCAACTGCCAAAGCAAGTAATGCTAGCCCTACAGCCAGCACATCCAATCGACATAATTTTAAGAGCTTTGCTTTCATTGTAATCCTGCCCATGTTAGCATTATAACCAGTGTGACAATCGTTCCAAGTGCGAGAGATGCGCCGAGAATGTCGGTCCACTTAATTCCGCGCCAGTCGAGCCAGTGATTTAGTTTATTCCAAAGTTTCATTAATGGTCGCCGCTTATAAGATCTTGTGCTGCTTCTGCGGAGGGTGCTCCCTGGTACCACAGATCATAAAGATTAACATCAGAGGAGATCTCGTCTGCTGAAACATATTCCCCTGAAAGACTCTCGATGTGGCCGTCGACTTCCAAGACCCATTCAGCAAACTCACGTAGGCTACGATTCATATTAGTTTTCTCACTCTTCTCGTCATGTGGTCCGAGTCCCGGTTCGGGCACATAGCCCGGGCGCTCCCAGGCTGGGAGTCGAGCTTCCTCAAGCTCT
>Ga0080013_1006017_pt1 | contig 10995 bp, 10 predicted proteins | sample ETNvirenome_6_85_FD_69236 | JGI IMG/M metagenome (GOLD analysis project Ga0080013, IMG submission 69236) | Marine viral communities from the Pacific Ocean - ETNP_6_85 (SPADES assembly) (version 2) | ecosystem: Environmental > Aquatic > Marine > Oceanic | place: Pacific Ocean | collected 2013-06-19
CCGTATATTGTTATGTAAAAAATTCAGACTGGGTTTATAATTTTGCATCTGTAGATTATTTAGTAGTAGGTGGTGGCGGTGGTGGTGGTTCTGGCCGAGGCGGCGGTGGTGGAGCTGGAGGTTATAGAACTTCTTATAGCAATCCGTGTGCAGCAGTCACAACTTCTCGATGGGGAACAGTTTCAGTAACAGTAGGTGCTGGTGGCGCCGGTGCATCGGGTCAACCTGTGCAAGGTACCACAGGAACTAATTCAAGTTTTGATACAATAACATCCGCAGGTGGCGGAGGTGGTGGTAGTGGACCACCAGCTAGTCAACCCAACATGTCAGGAAAAGACGGTGGATCTGGTGGTGGTGGAGCTGGAAGTGCAGATATTTCAGGCCCTCACCCTGGTGGAACAGGAAATACCCCTACAGCCCCAGCAGCTTTAGGAGGACCACAAGGTAATGATGGTGGAGATGGAGTTTCTACTGGTAGTGTAGAAGGAGCTGGTGGCGGAGGTGGTGCCAATGCAGCTGGATCTACAGGTAGTGGTTCTGCTGGCGGAGCCGGTGGAGCTGGTAAAGCGAATTCAATTACAGGAAGTTCTGTAACTTACGCTGGTGGTGGTGGCGGAGGTGGACAAGGACCAGTTGGTGCTGGAGGTGCTGGAGGTGGTGGACCAGGAGGTCCAGGTGGAACTGCAACGGCTGGTGGTTCTAATACTGGTGGTGGCGGAGGTGGTGAATCTGGTGGTTGTAATCCTTCACCTCAAAACGCAGGTGGACCAGGTGTAGTAATTTTAAGGTCAAGTAGTTTTTTAAAAACAGATAGTAATTGTGCACCAGTTAGTTCACCCGATGGTGGTACAAGTACATTTATAGCAACCTTTAAAGCGTCAGCTAATTTAACATTTGGAGGAAGTGTTCCTTCTAATGGAGTAGATTATTTAGTAGTTGGCGGCGGCGGTGGCGGCGGTGGAATTACTGGTGCTGTTGCTTCTGGTGGCGGCGGAGGTGGAGCTGGTGGTTATAGAACTTCTTTCCCTGGCGGAACAAAAGTATTTTTAGAAACAGGATCAAATCAAGTAGTAATTGGTGCTGGTGGAGCAGGTGGTAATGGTACCGCTTGTGGTCAAGTTTCAACAATAGGAAAACCAGGTAGTGATTCTTATGTAGGATACATTACTTCTTTTGGTGGTGGTGGCGGTGGAGGAACCGCTTGTAATAGTCTTGGATTCGGAACTGATAATGGACAACCAGGAGGATCAGGTGGTGGTGCGGGAGCATGGGCTGGAAATAATGCTCCGGGTGGAACAGGAAATATTCCTGCTGTTAGTTCACCAGGCGCTCCTGTTCAAGGAACTAATGGTGCCCCAAGTAATTCCTCAAGTGCACCAGGTTATGGATCTGCCGGAGGTGGTGGAGCATGTGCTGCTGGTAGTTCAGGAACCCCAACTGCTGGTGGAGCTGGTGGAGCAGGAAAAGCTAATACAATTTCAGGAGGCTCAGTCACTTACGCAGGTGGTGGCGGAGGATCTACTTATTCTGGTGGAAGTGGGGGAAGTGGAGGTGCCGGTGGTGGTGGAGCTGGAGCTACAGGTCCAGCTGCAGGAACTAATGGAACGGTAAATACTGGTGGGGGTGCAGGTGGAAGTAATAATAACCCATCTAGTGCAACAGGAGGATCAGGAGTTATTATTTTAAGGGCTCCAGGACCTGCTGGACCTACTTATACAGTAGCCCCAGGAACTAATAGTAAAACAACACTACCAGGCCCTGCTGGAGGGTGTACTGTAATGACTTATACTGTAACTGGAACGTTGACAATAAGTTAAAATTTTAATATAAAATAACTTTTAAGGAGTATAAATATGGCACATTTCGCAGAACTTAAATCAGTGATAGATCCGACAGGATTTACGTCAGATACACATCAAGTAGTAGAGAGAGTCGTTGTTATAGGCAATGATATTGCTGCAGGCGGCGGAACTCTTGGAGATAATGACATGCATGTTGACGGAGAAACATGGTGCGCAAATTTCTTTAAAGGTGGAAGCTGGAAACAAACTTCTTATAATCATAATTTTAGAAAACAATATTGTGGAAAAGGATTTGTTTATGATTCATCAAAAGATAAATTTTTAAGTCCTCAACCATATCAATCTTGGTCATTAGATGGTAATGATGATTGGCAAGCACCGGTCACATTTCCAACTGATATTACCGATAAGGTTGTTAGTTGGGACGAACCTAATCTAAGATGGATCGCACAAGATAAATCAGATCCAGTAAATAATTTTAATTGGGATGCATCAGCGCTAGCTTGGGTATCCGCATAAGGAGACTCATATGGCTAGTCCTTCAGGATCAGCAAACGGCGGTATTATAGGACAAACGAATAACTCTTCGTTTGGTAAGTGTACTATTACTACTAAAACAGGAACAGGTTGTTTTACAACACAAACAGGAACAAGACTTGTTCAAGCTTTATTAGTCGCTGGCGGTGGATCAGGTGGATCTGGAGCTGGTGGTGGAGGCGGTGGAGCTGGTGGTTATCTATGCACTCAAGTAAACGTCTGTGGATCAACAGCATACAAATTAACTATAGGGGGCGGAGGAACAGCTACGCCTGCAACAGGTGGTAGTCCTTGTGATTCATTAGGAAAAGGAACTTCTGGAGCAGCTACAGTATTATCTCCCGCACCTAGCGTGCCAACGGCTTTAGCAACGGCTGTTGGTGGAGGAGCAGCAGGTGGATTTAGAGATACACCGGGAGTACCTGGTGGATCAGGTGGAGGAGCTGGAGCTTTTAATCCTAGCGGTTCTCCAGGACCTAATCCAGGTGGAACTGGAACAGCCTGTCAAGGCAGTAACGGAGGACTAGGTTTTAGAACATGTGGACAAGACGCTGGCGGTGGTGGAGGTGGTGCATCAGCTGTAGGAGTAGATGCTTCTCTTCCAAGTGGTGGTGGAAATGGTGGTGCTGGAAGTTCTACATCTCCTTTATCTTCATGCACATTTAGTGGCGGTGGTGGTGGCGGTGCTGATTGTAGTATGCCCACAGCTGGAAGTGCTGGATCTGGTGGTGGTGGAGCTGGTGGAAAAGGAGCATCAGGTAATGGAACTGCAGGAACTGCAAACACTGGTGGCGGTGGTGGCGGAGGCGGTAATCCGGGAACTTCAACAGGTGGAGCAGGTGGTTCTGGTAGAGCCGTAATAAAAGAATTAAACAAAGCAAGTGGTGTGTGGTCAATACAATCACAATTTCAAAATCAAAAAGCCGGAACATGGCCTGCAACATCATTTAATGTAGATTATTTAGTAGTAGCTGGAGGTGGATCAAGTGGAAATGGTAACGGAAATGCACCAGGTGGTGGTGGAGCTGGAGGTGTAAGAGCTTCTGCAGCCACTTATACTAATGGTGGACCAAGTGCTCCAAGAACAGCTGGTGTTTCTGCATTAACTTTATATTCAGGAACTTATAATGTTGTAGTAGGCGCTGGAGATGCTGGTCAAACAGGTCCCCAACCTAATCCAGGAACAAGAAGAGGTACTGATTCAAGTTTTGAAGGTATTACAGCAACTGGTGGTGGAGCTGGTGGTTATCATACAGGTGGTGGTGGACCAGGAAACTCAGGAGGTTCAGGTGGTGGAGCTTCAGGTGGTGGTTTAAACAAAACTGCTGGTGCGGGAAATACTCCGCCAACTAGTCCGGTTCAAGGAACCAGTGGTGGTGCTAGACCGGGAAGTGGTCCAGATGGTGGTGGTGGATCTGGTGGTGGATGGATGACAGCAGGTACAAATGCTAGTCCTTGTATTGCAGCCGGTGGAGCTGGAGGTGGACTTCCAAATGCTATGGGTGTTAAAGGTGAACCTTGTGGTTCATATTATTATTTTGGTGGTGGTGGAGCTTCAGACGGAACTGGTGGTGCTGCACCTGCTCCAGAAGCTAATGTTGGTGGTCTTGGTGGCGGAGGTGGTATAGGACAAGCAAATGAAGACCCAGGAGTAGCAGGAACTGTTAATACTGGTGGTGGAGGTGGAGGTCCTAACAATGGTCCTTATTCAGTGTCAAGTGCTAGTGGAGGTTCAGGTATTGTAATATTAAGATTTCCTTCAGGTGCAAGTGTATCCGTTTCGCCTGGTACTAATACAGTAACATGTGCACCAGATGGTGCTAAACTTGCAACCTTTACTGTCTCAGGTACTAATACTGTAACGTTCTAATAATTGATCTAGATCAAATCTTTTTATACATCTTTACTTTCTATTTAATTTAAGATAAAACATATGTATAAAGACATATGAACCTTACAAACTATTATTGGTATTTTAAATCAGTTATCCCTAATAGGATTTGTGATGAAATTGTACGTTATGGAAAACAATTACAAGATGGTTTAGCTACCACAGGTGGGTATGGTGATCCTAAAAAATTAAATCAATCTCAAATTAAAGATTTAAAAAAGAAAAGAGATTCCAATATTGTATGGATGAATGATCGTTGGATATATAAAGAAATTCAACCATATGTTAATCAAGCTAATCAAGCTGCTGGTTGGAATTTTCAATGGGATTGGTCAGAATCTTGTCAATTTACAAAATATAATAAAGGCCAATATTATGATTGGCATTGTGATGGTTGGGATAAACCCTATCATGCTCCTAATCAACCTAGTCATGGAAAAATTAGAAAATTATCGGTTACAGTAACATTATCAGATCCTAAAGAATATAAAGGTGGGGAACTAGAATTTGATTTTAGAAATTTAGATCCAGATAAAAAACCCAATATACATAAATGCAAAGAAATACTTCCTAAAGGATCTTTAGTTGTGTTCCCTGGATTTGTTTGGCATAGAGTTTGTCCAGTTAAAAAAGGATCTAGACACAGCTTGGTTATTTGGAATCTAGGATGGCCATATCAATAAAGGAGAAATATGAAAAAAAAACAAAAGAAAGCAAGAAAAGTAAAGACTCAAAAAGAATTGGATAAGATATCCTGCGGAAGTGCAAAATCATTTCCACAACAATTAACTAGAGAAGAATTATTTAAATGTCCTATATGGTTTGCTGATGAACCTAGGTTTGTAGATAGCTTAAATAAATTATCTGATCCTTATATTGAAATAGCTAAAAAGAATTTAAAAAAAGGTATAGATAAAAGAAATAAAGAGTTTGGTGATAAAGGAGACATGGGTAACGTATTTCATTCAACCAGTTTAATTGGAGATCCCGGTTTTGAAGAACTTACAAACTATGTAGGGGCAACCGCTCATAATTTATTATTAGAAATGGGATTTGATTTAACTAATTATCAATTGTTTACTACAGAAATGTGGGTCCAAGAGTTTGCTAAAAAAGGAGGTGGACACCATACTTTACACACTCATTGGAATGGTCATATATCTGGTTTTTATTTTTTAAAAGCTAGTGAAAAAACATCCAGGCCTTTATTTGAAGATCCTAGACCAGGAAACATAATGAATCTTTTACCAGAAAAAGATAAATCACAAGTAACTTATGCGTCATCTCAAATTAATTATCCAATTAAACCAGGAAGAATGATATTCTTTCCATCTTACATGCCCCATCAATATGTGGTAGATATGGGATATGAACCCTTTAGATTCATACATTGGAACTGTCAAGCTATACCGAAAGGAGTATTAAATGTCGTTCAAAAAAAATAAATATAGTGTGTTAAAAAAAGCTATCTCAAAAGAGATGGCTGATTTTTGTTTTGCTTATTTCTTAAATAAGAGAAAGGTAGCTAGATTTTTATTTGATCAAAAATATATTTCTCCTTTTACAGAGTATTGGGGAGTATGGAATGATGAGCAAGTCCCTAACACTTACTCACATTATTCAGATATAGTGATGGAAACCTTATTACAAAAAGTAAAACCCGTTATGGAAAAACATAGCGCGCTTAAACTATGTCCTACATATTCCTATGCGAGGATTTATAAAAAAGGGGATGTATTAGCTAGGCATAAAGATAGATACTCTTGTGAAATTTCTACTACTTTAAATTTAGGTGGAGATCCATGGCCAATATATCTTGATCCAACAACTAAAACAGGTCAAGCTGGTATTAAAGTACAACTAGAACCAGGAGACATGCTAATCTATTCCGGTTGTGAACTAGAACATTGGAGAGAAGAATTTACAGGTAAAGACTGTGGACAAGTATTTTTACATTACAATAAAAAAGGTTCGAAAGCAGCCACAGAAAATGAATTTGATAAGCGTCCGTTTTTAGGACTGCCCGCTTGGTATAAAGGCTTTACATTACCTAAAAAATAAGATATAAAATAAACTGGTGAGGGGATGATCCACCACAGATTCCCCTTACTTTAACCATTTGAATTTCCCCACGATCTGATATAAACCTTATAAACAGGATTTTATATGTTACAAAAAATAGGTTTTTTACCAGGATTTAATAAACAAGTTACATCTACAGGAGCAGAGGCCCAATGGACCGGAGGCGAAAACGTTCGTTTTAGATATGGTACTCCTGAAAAAATAGGTGGTTGGAATCAATTAGGAGAGAATAAATTAACTGGTGTAGCAAGACAGATGCACCATATCGTAAATAAAGAATCTCAAAAATTTTCTATCATAGGAACTAACCGTATTTTATATGCTTATACCGGTGGTGTGTTCTATGACATTCATCCTATTAAAACAGATTTTGGTGGGTCTTACGGAGCCTTTACGTGTAATTTTTCTAGTGGTCAAGCAGCTGTAACTATTACTTTTTCTGGTGGTGCGTCAACAAGTGGTATGTCTCAAGGGGATATATTACTTATGGATGATTTTACAGGAGGCGCAGGAACAGGATTTTCAGCTACAGATTTTGATGACAAAAAATTTATGATTACTTCAGTAGATTCTACTACTCAAGTAACAATAACTATGGATAGTAATTCTAGTGCTACTACAACAGGGACTTTCAAAATTCAATGGTATTATCCCGTAGGCCCAGCCGAACAAATAGGGGCTTATGGATGGGGTATATCTTTATTTGGTGGTAAAGTATTAGGATCTACAACAACTACTTTAACAGCACCTGGATTAGGTGACAATGCTTATGGAACAGGTGGATCAGGAACTACAGTTAATGTGGGAAGTACAACAGGATTTCCATCTTCAGGGACTAATTATTTTCAAGTAGGTAGTGAAGAAATTTCTTACACAGGTGTCACTGCTACAAGTTTTACAGGTATTACAAGAGCGGCTAGAGGTTCAACAAGAGCGGTGCATAGCGGAGGAGCTACAATAACAAACACATCTAGTTGGACAGGATGGGGTTCAGCTGCAGCTAACACTGATAAAGTAACGGACCCAGGACTTTGGTCCATTGATAATTTAGGAGATAATGTTATTGCTTTAATTCATAACAGCGCTGTATTCGAATGGGATTCAAATGCAACTAATGCTACATCTACAAGAGCTACAGTTATAACTGGTGCACCAACAGCGTCACGTGACATGTTAGTATCTACACCCGATCGTCACTTAGTTTTATTTGGAACAGAAACAACTATAGGAACACCATCTACTCAAGATGATATGTTTATAAGATTCTCTTCTCAAGAGGATATAAACACATGGACACCAACAGCAACCAATAGTGCTGGTACACAAAGACTGGCCGCCGGATCACGGATCATGGGAGCTAAACTAGGAAGAAACGGTATTTATGTATGGACGGATAACTCATTATTCACCATGCGTTTTGTGGGAACTCCATTTACTTTCGCTTACGAACAAGCGGGAACTAACTGCGGATTGATTGGAATGAATGCCGCAGTAGAAGTAGATGGAGCAGCTTACTGGATGTCTGAAAACGGTTTCTTTAAATATGCTGGTAATCTACAATCAATGGACTGTTTAGTAGAAGACTATGTTTATGATGATCTTAATAAAACATCTAACCAATTAATATACTGTGGTCTTAATAACTTGTTTGGAGAAATTATGTGGTTTTTCCCAACAACTACTTCTAACGTATTAGATAGATCTGTTATGTATAGTTATCTTGATTCAACTGCTGACAGGCCAATATGGTTTACGAATGCAAGTACTTTATTTAGAAGAACTACGTGGCAAGATTCTGCTGTATTTGGTTTACCACATGCTACAGCTTATGATGCCGGAGACGATGCATCTTTTGATGTTACCGGTAACACAGATGGAACTACTATTTATTATGAACATGAAACAGGGGTTAATCAACAAACTGCTGGAGGAGTAATTGCGGCTATACCATCTAATATATTGTCAGGAGATTTTGACATTACTCAAGACCAACAAAGAGGAATTACTTTTAGAGGAGATGGAGAATTTATTATGAGGATTAGTAGATTTTTACCTGACTTTATATCACAAGCAGGGACTGCAATAGTTTCATTAGACTTAAGAAATTATCCTAATCAATCAGCTGTAAGCTCGACATTGGGTCCTTTTAATGTTACAACCAGCACTACGTATCAATCGTGCAGAGCACGAGCAAGAGCCGTCGCTGTTAAAATATCAAACACGGCTGTAGATTCGAATTGGAAACTAGGTACATTTAGATTAGATGTACACGCAGGAGGAAGACGATAATGTCAGTAGATAAAAGAATTAAATATGCTAGTCAAGGTGGCGTAAAAAATTATTTAGGTCGTCAGCCTATGGTTGAAGCACCTAAGTATTGGCAGTCAAGTCCCGATCATCCAACAACAGAATTAGCTTACATTACACCAGCAGAAAAAGATTTACTTGTTAAACAAGATTTACATGGCTCACTAAACGGTGGTGTCAACAGAGGACCATCAGGTATTATGAGTTTAAATGGATGGGGATCAAGTGACCCCGGACAAAATAGAGCTGGTGCAGATATTAGTTCTGGTATGGATAAAAGCGGAAGTGATAAAGGATGGAGTGCGCCTGGAGGGTTTACCAGTCCTCATGCTAAATCACCTGCCGAATTAAGTTTACTCGCAGGTAAAAAAGGTTCAACAACTGTGATGCCAGGATCCCATTTTGGAAAAGGACCTACTAAACAAAAAAGTGGAATAGGGGGTTTACTTTTTGGAGCACTTTTAAGTTTAATTAATCCTGCATTAGGAATGGCCTATAGAGGTTACAAAGGACTACAAGGATTTAAAGATAAATTTGGAAATAAGATAGGAGACTGGAGAGAAAAAACAACAGGTTATAGAACTCAAGATGAATGGGAAGAAGCAAGAAAAGAAAGACAATTACAAAGTAGATACGATAACTTAATGAATAGAAAATTATCTGGTAAAAATTATAGTCAAAAAAATTTAGACATGTTAGCGTCGAAATATGGACTAGGTCCATCTAAAAATTCTTTAGCTTCAGCTTTAAATAGAGATGCAAATCAATCAATGAACATGCTTGACGGTCCTTTCTCAAGAACTCATCTACAATCAGTAGCTAAAGGTTTACCACCAGGTCCTAGTGGTATGTATAATATGGATGATATGTTAATGAATAAACCAATGGGACCATATTCATCGCAACCTGGACCATGGAATAACATGGGTACATTTAAAGCGCCATTTCAACCACAACAATTTGATCCTAGTCAAGGAAATGTATTTCAAAATGTAGATCCTTCTCAACAACAATTTGGTGGAGGAATAACGAATACCCAACAAGGAAAAGGATTATTTAATAATTTTTTTAATAAATTTTTCTAAGAATGTAACATGGCAAAAATAGTACAATCATTAACCCGGGCAAGTGCAGATTACAGAGAAGACGTAGCTCAATCTTTAGTTAGAGATTTAGATGCTGTGTTAGAAAAACTAAACACAACATTTCAAGAAGAACTTAAACAGGAGATAGAAGCTAAGGCTTTCTTTGTAGAATAATGGCTGTTGTAAACATATATAAATTTTATGGTAAAAGCACTACGAGTGCAGATTCAAATGTAGCTTTACTTTCACCTGCAGTTAATGAAACTTTTATTATTAAATCAATAAGAGTAACTAATAAATCAGGAGCTAACACACCCACTATCAGTATTACAAACAACGCTTTTTTTATTACACACACCCAAACTTTAGCAGTAAACACTAGTGTAGAATTAATTAGTCTGCCTTTGATTGTAGAGGGAGGAACTGTTTTAAAATATAGCACAGCTGGAACGATGACTAATGGAGTAGATATTGCTATTAGTTACTTAAACATTAATAAGGAGGTGGTAACATAATGAACGATGTACCAGAAATAAAACCAGATAAAATAATAACTACTATTTCTAACCTTAAAACAGGGGAAATATACAACACAGAAGAGGAATGGAAAGCTAAGGGAATCGCTGAAACAGACATTAGAAGAGACGTTAAAGTGATTATGCCAGCACTTGATTTGTTTGGAAAAACAAGTTAAAGTATAAACTCAGGAAATTTTCACCTGCTCTTAACTTAAATGAAGCAAAATTATGGCACTATTTGAAGAACAAATTACAGATACATTAGAGACAGGGGCTCCTTCTATTAAATACGAAGGAGATGAAGGCCCTCAGGATCCTAGACAAGAGCAGATGTTAGCTCAATTAAAAGAAGAATACATGCAATATGTATTTGAACAAAAAGAAATAGATCAACCTATTATGTCTTTTGAAGAATGGTATCAAGCTGTTTACGAAGCTAGCAAGATGGGTGTTCAAGCTCCTCAAGAAGAAATGGGTATGCAAGAACAAATGATGAGAGAACCAGCAGCTTATGGTGGTATCATGGATACTGAATCAGGAAGAAGAGCTTATGGTATAGGAAGTTTCTTTAAAAAGCTTACAAAGATTCCAAAAAAAATATTTAAAGGTGTTAAAAAAATAGCTAAGAGTCCAGTAGGTAAAATGGGATTAGCTGCATTATTAATGGGTCCAGCACTAGGTGCATTGGGTGGAACAGGTGCAGCAAGTTCTGGATTTTTAGGTTCAGGTGCAGCAGGCGGTGCAAGTGCAGCAGCAGCAGCAGCCAGAGCTGG
>Ga0080013_1006020_pt1 | contig 10991 bp, 27 predicted proteins | sample ETNvirenome_6_85_FD_69236 | JGI IMG/M metagenome (GOLD analysis project Ga0080013, IMG submission 69236) | Marine viral communities from the Pacific Ocean - ETNP_6_85 (SPADES assembly) (version 2) | ecosystem: Environmental > Aquatic > Marine > Oceanic | place: Pacific Ocean | collected 2013-06-19
GTTACTGAAGGTTACGCAGACGATGCATTCGAGACGGACTGGGTACAAATGCAAAATAATGCTAAAGGTTTAGGTGGAAGACCAAAGGGCAATAAAGAAATAGAAATCAAATCAAAAGATCTTAAAGGTACCTTTAAGATAATACTTAAGAAAGGCCGCGGTAACTTTACAGATTCAGAGGTAGAAATAATATGGCCTGATGGTCACAAAGACAAATCAACCAGTTTATCTAAAGCAAATGATATACTCAGAAAAATAGGAAATCCTAAAATTGGTTTGGATTGGGAAGAGATGAAAGAATCATTAGACGAAGCCGCTCCTAAGATGAATGTTGATCCAAATGCTGAATATGTTACTGGTGTAATTGTAAGATTATGGGGAATGGAAAGAAATGTAACTGCTCCAAACGTAAAAAAAGATATTAAAAAAGCAATAAAAGCATTACAAAATTTAAGATCATCAATCCAAGTAGGAAGATAATGAAACACATTAAAGAATATCTACAGTTCGTTAATGAAGAGTTACCTACCAAAGAAATAGACCCAGGAAAATTCCAAAACCCTGGTCCCAAAAATGATAAGGCATATTTCATAAAAGGAAAGGGAGACGGAAATCCAAGCGATGACATCGTCTCTACTAAAGCTGTCGGTATTCCAGCTAAATCCCTTAAACCTTCTCAAGATGCAGTGTACTTAGGCAAAGCTTTAGGCTTAGCTATTAACGGTGTAGAAGGTGGTGATTTAGAAGCTGTCATTTCAAAAGATAATAGGATCCTTGACGGACATCATCGCTGGGCAGCTACAATGTTTAACAATCCTGCTGCAAAAATAAGAGGTTCTCAGGCTGAATTAGGTATAGGAGATTTAGTTCCAGTACTCCGACAGGCAGGAGATGCCATTGGTAATAATAGAGGATTACCTCCTTCAGGTGGAGATGTAAATATTTTCACTGCTACTATTGATGATGTTGAAAATGCAATCTATAAAGGCATCAATATGAATCCGACCTTTTACGATAAAGATAAAGCCATAAAATGGTACGAAGGAAAAGGAAAGGATGCCATTACAAAAAGACTCAACATGTTACAAAGAGTTGATCCCCCAGCCGGTGCCCCACCTCGAGCGGATATGCCGAAGATTAAACCGGAACAGGTTAAGAAAATCACCAACCGTCTACAGGCTGGTGGTATAGATGTTAGACCTCCATACAACGATTAGAATCTTTAAATTTTTTGAAAAAAGTTTGGTCTAGATTTTTTTATCCCAATAAATTTGTTTATATTTAATTATATTAATAATTCAATAAACAAACAATGACCAATCAGAAAACAACAGATCACCAACTATTCGAGGTTGGAGGGTGTGTCAGAGATGATCTACTCGGAGTCTTTACAAAAGACATCGATTTTACATTCGTTTTGAATGACACTACTCAGACTGTAGATCAAGGATGGGACCACATGGTGGACTTCCTCAGAATCAACAACTTCAAAATCTTCCTAGAAACTAAAGACTGCTTTACTATAAGAGCAATGTTTCCACAAGGACACACTCACCAAGGCTTGGTGGCTGACTTCGTAATGGCAAGAAAAGAAGTCGGTTACATACCTAACACTAGGAGACCACTTCTAGAGCTTGGAACTCTACATGATGATCTGCTTAGAAGGGACTTTACTGTCAATGCTATGGCAAGGGACCTAGACGGAAATCTCATAGATCCTTTTAATGGTAAAAATCACTTGGATGCTGGGTTACTCGTAACTCCACTTGATCCTCAAAAAACTTTCCTAGACGATCCTCTTAGAGTTCTTAGAGCACTAAGGTTCAGCATAACAAAAGGTTTTGCTATTTTTCCTTCAGTATGGGAGGCTATGTTTGATACTGCTGTAATTGACAAACTTCAAAATGTTGTTTCTCAGGAGAGGATACAACATGAGCTACACAGAATGTTCCAACATGATACCGTTGCAACTCTGAGGTTATTAGCAAAAATAGACAAAATAAATCCACGGTTATTTCACATAATGTTTGATGGCAGTCTGTGGTTAATGCCATCAGCTAAACAAAAGTAACATTGATCTTTCAGATTCTGGGAGATCTTGTTATTATTAAATAAATTAATTATGAAAAAACAAACTTACATAGTCACCTCAATTTTCTGGGTACCGAGTTATAGAGACTTTGACCAAGATGATTTTACGGTGGAAGCAACTTCACTAGAAGATGCTAGAGTACAGGCGGTAAAGCACCCCTATTACAAATTTGCTAAATACGAACCCCACATTGCGTTGGCAGAAAATCAACCATCATGTTAGAAGGATTAAACGAAGCATCAATTGAAGACTTAGAGAGATTAGCAGATTACCATAAGAAGGGTATTGTATATCTCATTCACGAACAAGAGTTCAATAGTCATAAATACAAACCAGGTTTGAACAAGATCTTAAACCACGAAAGGGAAATACTTGCAGTCATTGAGATAGAACTTGACAAGAGGCACATCGCAAAAATGTTAGCTGAAGACCGGGATGATTTTATAGTAGAAAAAGATCCGATAGACGATCTATGGAATGACGGTGATACCGACCCTGCTGGTGGATCCGGACCTTACTCACACATTTAAAAATAGAAATTATGGAAGAAAAATTAAGGTACACATTATGGCAATGTGAGATATGTGGAGATGAATTCCTCACAGACTCCAAAGCAAGACATGATATGGTCTGGTGTAAATGTAAAAAAACAGCAGTTGATGCGGAGGAATGGTATACTAGATTTATAGGTAAACCTAAATTGATATGTGAAGGCAATACTAAACTAAAACAAAGATGAGTAAAGAAAAAAGATATACCGCAACTTATACGATTTATCTGCATGCTCATAATGATAAGCACGCAGTATCAAAGGCCAAGCTAATAGCAGAAAGAGAAAGGTACAATTGGCCGCACCAGGACTGTGCACTTGAGAAAGTCGAGTCCACTCCTTTCGCATCATTTGATATTAAAGAAATTCCACTCAATGACTAAGCAACAGATAAAAGATATTATGTTCCGACACAAGTTCAATCTTGAGTGGAGGATTGAACAATTAGAAAAGTTGGTAGACTTCAATAATATTGAAGAGGTAGAGAAAGAGTATTCAGGTAATTACCCAGCTCAGGCTGGATCCTTTAGGGCTATGATCCGTTATGCTAATGAAGAAGTTAAATATGCACTAAAAGATTTTAAAAAAATAAATGAAACTTTTGAAGAGATTATCCTGGAAGGACAAGAAAAACCAAATACAACAAGATGAGCAAGAACGAAAAGATAAAGAAGTACCTGATATGGACAAGGATTAAGAGGGCGTGTACCGCTCGAATAGTAAGTCTAATTGTTACCACTTTGGTGGGCTGGGCTCTAACAGGAAATCCTATAATAGGTTTCAGCATCGGTGCGGCAGATTTAATAATAAAACTCTTCCTATACTATGGGCATGAAACTATATGGGAGAAGAAGATGGCCCGAGATATTAAGCAAATTAAATTAGAATACAATGAGAACAACAATTGAAAAAGCTGCTTTAATCGAAGAGATGAAAAGTAAGCCAATACAGTACGACCTTTCAGGTCCTGAAGGAAATGCATTCCACATTATTAACTTAGCTAACAAACTTGCTGTTAAGTTGGAATATCATCCGGATGATAGAGGTAAATTGACAACCGAATTAATGTCAGGAGATTATGAGCACTTAATTGAAACATTCGAATCCCACTTCGGTGATTACGTAAACTTTTTGAATAAATAATACATGATACAATTAACTCAAGACCAGGCGGATTCTTTACACGGATTTTTTGAGGCACTCCCTAACCAAATTCTTAAACACGGGGACGCGGGATATTTTCAAGATGATGATGGTTTGGTCATCATACAGTGCTGCCCTAATTGCGGAGAATATACAAGAGTCAGAATAAACCCTTCGGAACTATTGAGTCTTTGTGCTAGTGATAAATCAATAAATGTAAATTAAAATGACAAAGAAAAAATTTGACTTAAGCGGATTCGCTAAAATGATGGAAGGGATGATAAGGAGATTAGAAAACCTAATCGACGGAGATGCCATTCTTGAGAGAAATGAAGCACTTGATATTTGTGCTAAACATTTAATAGAAGCTGCTGCTATATTAAGAGATGCAGAATTGGATGACCATCTTTCTCATGAGTTGGCACTTTTAGAGACTGTCATCCGGATGGTCCAAGATGAGATAGTAGAATAATGAAAAGAATTAAAGAATACCTTGAATTTTTTATCATCTGGTTTTTAGCCTGGGTGAGTGGGTATTGGAAACATGATTAATGCAAAAGTTACCTTCTTATTTAAACCTATACACACGCTTTATTCTAAGCACTATGGGTATCGTCTTTATGATAGCATTACCTCTAATGTATGGGTACAAAGAAAGTTATAGTAGGTACTATACTGACTGTCCTATACTTTTTACTTCGGTGTTTAATATTTTAGCAATGGGACTTATGATACATAGGAATAAAGAGTGGACCTTCCCTTCAATTTTCTTAATAACTTTAGCACTGTTTAATATGCATGATTTTGCACTCATTCATTACACAGCAGCCATAGCATTTTTCTTTAGTGCAACTTATGCTATGTGGAACGATAAAAGGGTGCCTTGGTTTGGTAGGATATCTCTAGGTCTTTATATCTTGTGGTTTTTTGATCTTATGTGGTTTGAAATGATACAGGTAATATTGGTATGTATCTTTCATTTAGTTTATACATTTAAAATGATGGATCTTAAGGTAGAAAAAAGGCTCATGGCTAAAGTACAAGGATTAAACAAAGAAAAGAATTGATGTATAATAATAAATAAATTCTAATGAAAACATACATAGAAAAACAAGATGAAAAACTGTGGGTGTGTATCAAATGTGGAAAGAGTACTGCAGGTTATGATGGAGATTATTTAGTATCTCATGATCTTCACCTTTCTTGTCATCTAAAAGAAGAAATAAAAAAAGATAAAAGTGTTAAGAATAAAAGTAGGAGAAAGGGAGAGCATAGATAAAGCACTAAAGAGGTTTAAACGAAAGTTTATTCAAACACAAGTGTCTAAGCAATTAAAAGAAAGAATGTACTTCGTTAAAAAGTCTGCAAAGAAAAGAAAGCAGAAAATAAAAGCTACCTACAACGAACGTCGTAAAAATCAAGAAAATGACATATAAGAAAAAGTATACTCCGAAGGGACCCTTTAAAGTTTTAAACGGCATGGAGATGAAATCAGGACAAAGTTTCTTTAAGAGATTTTGCAATTTAATAATGAACCCATTTAGATATTTATTCAAAGGGGAAATTCGATACTAACATGGAAGAAAGAAAGACCTTAATAGCAATGATAAAACTTTGGCTTAATGATGATGCTAAAGATTTATCAATTGAAGAATTAGAAAAAATAATTCACTTCTGTAATGGAGGGGATGCAATACACAATACATGAAAGAAGAAAGAATATACGAAAGGAATCCAGATACAGGAGAAGTTCGTTCTAGAAAATTTGGTGATTATGGAAATGAGCGAATAGAGACGCCTGGAATTAAAAGACACATTGTTTATTCGGATGAAGAAATGGCAGGTGTAAATAACTGTCTCATACAAGCTAAACAATTTGGTTTAGATGTTGAGGTGATTTTAACCGCTATTAAAATAGCTAGGAAGAATCCAGATATGACTGCATTTGAATGTATGCATACTGCTTTAAATGAATGGGACTGTGTTTAAGATGAGAAAACTTAACTTAATTTTTATACTATGTATGGTCTTTACGGTGGCAGTAGGACAAGTCAAATCAGTATGGCAGTACATGGATCTCGTTTCCCCTGAAGGAAAAGCTTTAGAAAGATTTAATGTAATTGCATCAACATCTTTTATCAATGATAGCATTTTAATTATTTCTTGTACGGATGATAAGATACTAGGATTAGTTTCTTCACCAAGCCAAGGCTTATTTGACGATACAGACTATCGCATTTACAAACGAACAGGAACCATAAGTAGTATGAGTGATAGTATAGGGACAGTTTATAGATATGTTTATGAACATGTTATTCATCATAATAAATTAGTATTAATGGTAGATGATAGTTTAAGCTTTGTGATGATACACCCTAGTCCACATGTGGGGCTAGTTTTTCATAATAATAAAAAAGGAAGGGGCAATGATAAATGAAGGAAAATATATTTACATCATTGATATGGGTAGTCACCATACAACCAAACTCATTGCTGCCGTTGCAGAATTAGGACACTATGTTACAGCCAAACATTATAGTAAAATTGACAGGAATACTTTTATGGGTATATCAGAGGATCATGACGGTCTTATTATATCTGGGAGTATGAAAAATATAGGAGAGACTGAATTTCCTAATCTTCCTTTTGTTAAGTTACCTAGCATTCCGCTTTTAGCCATCTGTTATGGCATGCAACTAATAGGACACAAGAAAGGAGCTAATATCATACCGTGTAATCAAGGTTTAGGTGAGAAAGGAGAATATGAATTAGAGATTATCGAAGATAGTATTTTATGGGAAGGTTTTGATCAAACATGTGGAGTGGTTCATCACTATCACGAAAATATGTTAGAGAAAACCCCTCCTGGTTGGAAGGTAACAAGTAAAACAAAAGATTGCCCCATTGCTTCAATGGAAAAAGGAAATAAATACTTCTGTACTCAGTTCCACCCAGAGTGTAATGAAGGTACAAAAAATGTAATGATTAAGAATTTTATAGAAAAAATATGTTAAAGAAAGTTAATAATTGGCACATCTCCATAGCTGTATCAATTCTTTGGTTGGGAATTTTATTATCCACGAGTTGTGGTAGACAACCGTCTTACAGTTATTGGAACGGAATATACCAACCACCACAAGAAATTAATGATTATGAAGACGTTGAGAAAGAACTAAATAACAAAGAATGAAAAAATTAGGAAGGGCTGTATGGGCATTCACATATGTATTAGGAACCGTGATAGCTACCATATTACTTTTCCCAGCCATTTTAATAGTGGCCATTCTTCATACAATAGGTAAAACCATTGGAGGACAAGAAGACTAAGTTATGGCAAAAGCCGATGAGACATATAAATGTTTGCTTAAAGATATTTTATCGAAGGGTGAGGGAAAGAATGATAGGACAAAAACCGGTACCACTTCAGTCTTTGGAAAGCAGGTCCGCTTCAATATGCAAGATGGGTTCCCTCTACTTACCACAAAAAAGATACACACGAAATCAATCATTCACGAACTCCTCTGGTTTCTCAAGGGAGACACCAATGTGGAATATCTCCAGAATAATGGTGTGACCATCTGGAATGAATGGTCAGACAAGGACGGAGAATTAGGACCAGTCTACGGAAAGCAATGGACGGATTGGAATGGCATCAATCAAATACAACATTGTATAAATTTATTAAGAACCGATCCGGACTCTAGAAGGTTAATGGTTAATGCATGGAATGTAAGTGACTTAAAGGATATGAAATTACCTCCGTGCCACTACGGCTTCCAACTCTACACAAGAGAACTTGCATTTACCGAACGCGTTCTCTATTATGCTAACTCTATAGCTTTACATGGTAGCTTAATGGACCTATCCCATACAAAATTAGACAATCTTAGAATACCTAGACGAGAGATATCACTTATGTGGAATCAGAGATCTGTAGACACTTTCCTCGGCTTACCTTTCAACATAGCATGTTACGGATTCCTCCTTCACATGTTTGCCCAACAGCTTAACATGAAACCTGGTGAACTAATAGGCAACCTTGGAGACGTACACATCTATGATAATCATTACAAATATGTAAGAGAACAATTAACCCGAAACACTAACCGAAAAGCACCTCAGTTAAAGCTTAGAAAAGCAGACAATATATTTGCATATAAGTACGAGGATTTTGAAATTTTAAATTATGAAGCATACCCCAACTGGAAAGACGTTCCAATCGCAATATAACGAAGGAGAATATTATGATGATCTAGGTTTATACCTGGGTATAAGAAAAACTTATACACCGGATAGGACTATCAAAACAGAACACATATTCACTAATGGAAAAGAATGGGATGGTACGGCTATCCTTAAAAGAATCCTCATTTCCGAGAGGCCACAGGAGTGGTTGTAAACTGTTAATAACTTCTCTCATTTTGTTGTGTCTAGATTTTTTATTGTGAGAAATATTGATTATATTTAATTATATTAATAATTAAAACAACAACAATGTTACAAACTGACAAATACACACAGGAATTTCAAATCGAAGCATGGGCTACCAGATACCACATTTACTCTTACATCAAGGAGTACGGTAAGCTGAAAGCACTTCAGATTTTTCCCTTTCCTTTAGTAGAGTATTTTGCAGAATGGGAAGCATTGAACAAAACAAAAGTATAATGACAAACTTTAACATTGAACTTCAAGAATCAGAAGACCTTCGCAGTCTTAGAAATCAAATTACAAGAGAACTTAATCGTAGGACAAAGGTTCTTAGGAACCTACTTAAGGTTACTATCCAAGAGGGTGACAGAGTTACTATCGATCATCCGAAGACAGACGGAAAGGTCCTCATAGTTCGCAAAATGAAAATCAAAAAAGCCGATGTGGTCGAAGAAGGTAACACTTTCAACCGCTTCACTGTGCCGATTACCATGTTACAAAAACTTCTTAAATAAAAGCAATCATGCAAAAAGATACAATAATATTTGACTTAGACGGAACCTTAGCTGACATAACTGCTAGGAGGAACATATCTCACCAAGACAATGGAAAGATAAATTGGAAAACTTTCTTTGATCCGGCCAACATAAGCTTGGACCAACCTAACCACCCAGTGATAAATGCTGCTCAGTTAGCTCATAAGGCTGGTTTTAAAGTGGTTATATTTTCTGGGAGGAGCAAAGCTACCAAAGATGCTACACGGCAGTGGTTAAATGACAACGGAGTTCCTTTCGATGTTTTGAAAATGCGACCAACTTCTAAAGACTGGGCTTATATGCCGGACGATCAATTGAAACAACACTGGTTGGATGATATATTTCCTGGAGATCAAAAGAATAGGATAAGCTGTGTATATGATGACAGAAACAAAGTCGTCGATATGTGGAGAAAAAATGGGATACCTTGTTTCCAGGTAGCTCCAGGTAATTTTTAATAGATAAAACTAAAGACAATGAAACAATTACTACAAGAGATTGGAAATCTCACTAAAGAAAAAGAAGATTCTCAAAAAGGATGGGAAATAGATGTTCGCGGTAATTGGTGTTACCCAGAAGATGCATCATTTAATCCAAGTACTACTCCAATGACTGAATCTGAATTTAACACTCGACTAAGAGAATTTATTAATGCCTACATTAAAAGATTAGCAAAACAAGCTTATGAAAGTGCTTAGGAAATCAAGAAAACATCGTTGGTTATGCGGGGTGTGTGGTGGACTTGGAGAATATTTCAATATAGACCCACTCCTTTTCCGAATCATTTTTGTATTCGTTCCTAACAGTCTTCTCATCTATCTTCTACTAGCTTTGTGTTTGAAATCTGCTACAAGAAAGTAGATATATACATAAACAAATGTGGAACGTGTACTAACCGTTATTATTGTCATCTTACTTTGCGGGATTGGCTATCAAACAATCTACAATAAATCCCTTACACAACAAATAAATGAAAGAGAGAGTCTTAATGATTCTCTTTTGTCAGTTATAGGAACTTACGACAGCATCCAAGCTGATCTCTGTGAAGTCCTTGATAACCTCCCAGTGAAAACCCCTCTTACGACTGTCATCATCGATGATGATTTCGGATGGCGGAGAGATCCTATTACAAAGAAGGGTAAATTCCACCAAGGATTAGATATGAAAGGTTCTCGAAAAGATACCGTGTATGCCACTGGAAACGGTAGAGTAATTTTAGCAAGTTGGAATATGGGATACGGTAGGTGTATTGTTATTCAACATGCAGATGAATTTCGGACTCTCTATGCTCACCTCTCTAAAATTTTTATCTCAGCTGGAGATTCTATAAGTGTAGGGGATGCCATTGGTAGGGTAGGTTCATCAGGTCGGTCTACAGGTTCTCACCTCCACTATGAAGTTTTACAGAGCGGTTATAGGATTGATCCTTGTGGATTTCTTAATCCTCTTAACCGTGAAACAAACTGTGATTAGGAAAGTATAATAATATATGAATTGGACAACTACAACTACATGGGGAGATATAGAGTTTAAATATGTTACCCCTGAAAATCTTCGAATAGAGGTAGGCGATCTGCCTTGGTGGATGTTGAATTAGACTCATCTAAATCAATCTCTCCTTTAAAAAATTCAATATCTGAAGAACTAAAGCCCTTTAACTTAACAGATACATAATTACCTTGTATGTGATTTACGATCCCCTTCTTTCCGTTAAACCTTTTACCATCTGGTCCACCAACATTAGTGACAGTAATTTTATCACCTTTCTTAAAAGGATTATCATCTTTCTTTTCTTCCAGATTAACTGACTCTTCCCAGTGTGGACTGGCATTAGCACCCCGTGTTGGATGTACATCATTAAAACCTTGATAGTGTGGAGTTCCGTATGAATTAGTATTTGCTTCATCTTTCTTAGCAGTCTCTGCTGCCTTTTGATCAAAAAAGTTTTTGAAATCTGATAAGGTTCCAACATAGTGTCGTATTCTTTCTAATTCTTCTTGCTGTGTGTAAGCCATTATACTTTTTTATATTGTGTTTTAAGCTTTAGAATTGCAGCTCTTACTTTCATTTTTTCTATATCTATGTCATCTAACTTAAGCTTTAATTCGTAAAGAGATTTAGCATAAACATCATTTCTTTCCTGTGCAGCTTTGTAACGCTGAAGGTCCTGTTTCTTTCGCCTAGCTAACTGGGCAGCGTGTTCACTTGGATTGTACTCGGCATTATCTTCTTTAATCTG
>Ga0080013_1006021_pt1 | contig 10989 bp, 7 predicted proteins | sample ETNvirenome_6_85_FD_69236 | JGI IMG/M metagenome (GOLD analysis project Ga0080013, IMG submission 69236) | Marine viral communities from the Pacific Ocean - ETNP_6_85 (SPADES assembly) (version 2) | ecosystem: Environmental > Aquatic > Marine > Oceanic | place: Pacific Ocean | collected 2013-06-19
TTCTACTTTCTCCTTCATCGTATAAACAAAAACCAAATGAATTATATTTAAAACCTGCTATACCTAATGGTGAGCCTTGGTTTTGAGTTCCAATAAATTGTTTCACAGAATATTTTTCTAAATGATATTCTTCAGGTACACTTTCAAAGTCAGGATATATTAAAGGTATATCATAGACCAATGATGATAATGCGGAGTAATGGTCGGCTAAATTGCCGTCATAATTTATACCTCCTTGTTGTAAATCCCATTCTTTGGTATCATTAAATGTTACATCTGAATTTTTATTAGTCGGTCCTATAGGTGGGTTTATATCACTTGGATGTTTTTTGGGGTCAACTCCATCAGGACCAACAATAGGGTCATCTTTTTCTTCATCCGGTAGTTCATCATCAGGTTTTCTCACAGGTCTGAAGTCCCTTCCATGAATGATTTTTTCCCTTTGTTCCATTCTCCTTTTATAAACTTTTTTTCTTTCATCTAATAATTTCTTTCTTTCTTTATCATAATCTTCTTTATTAAAAGTTCTTGGTATTACTTTTCCTGTTTTCTTATCATGTAAAACTAATCCACCATTATGTTGTTCGAATCCTTCATCCCACCTAAATCTTGCCTTACTTGACATGATAGGTTTTTGATAAATCCAATTTGGTTTTCCTCCTCTCTTAGTATAATCTTTCATACTTTGTTTAACTTGATTCATATCATTTGAATTAAATCTTCTTTCATTCTTAACATAATATCTACTCCAAAATGGTGGATGGGCGGTTTCTAATTCTTGAGGTGATTTAATATCTCCAAAATCTGGAACATTCTTTTTTCCTTCATTCTGAGCTATTTTATATCTGATATATTCAGAATTCAATGCATCCCTATAACCTTTATCATTTTCACTTTGTTGTTGATAATGTGTCATCATAAAAGGGTCAGCCATAGATAAACTTGACATTACAGGGTGACTTTCATGTTCTTGACTACCTGAAGCTCTCCAGTTTTCATTAGTCCAATTTCTTATTTTATCCATAGGTGTTCTACCATCTGTTCTTAATAATGCTCCGACACTCATTTGAGGCATCTTTTTGTAATTTCCGTGTTGAATCTGATGCAATGTGTAACCGTCTGGGTCATTTCCATTCTCTACCCATTTTCTATATAAGTTAGCTCTATTATTTATTTTATCTATTTGTTTATTCATCACTTCAGCATATTTTTGTAATGGTTCAACAAATTCTTTAACATCAATATAATGACCAGAAACATGCATTTCACCAATTTCATTTTTATCTCTTATATCTTTTTCTTTTGCTTCTTCTTCCTTACTTCTTGTCATTATTTTCTTAAAACCAGTATTTATTTTTTTTCCAATATTATCTATTACATCACCACCATCAAAAATATTATGTTCATCATCTTTATTCTTTAATGAATATCCTTCAGTAGCATTTCCTTCATCAGGTATAAATATTAGAGCATTTGGATTTTTATAATAATCATCATAAGCCTTATTCATTTCATCTTCAGTAGCGTATTTTGTATTTCTTAATTTTTTCAACATATCCATTTGACCATAATACATATCATTATATTCTTTATCTTTGACATCTTGTTTATGTTGTTCAATTGCCGTTGAAATTAATTGATGTATCATTATTCCAGAACTAATCATTACTCCAGCAACACCAGCCGTTTCTGCTAGACTACCTGCTAGTGCAACATAAGGTGACATAGCAACCATAGAACTACCAACTGTACCAGCTACAGTATCGATTAATCCTTGTTTGACAATTTGTTCTGCAACATCTCCTGCTACTTCTTCTTGCATAAATGCTCCTAATTCTGAAGCATCTGCAACAGCTCCTTCTAAACCTAAATCAGTATCACCAATACCTAAGGCATCATCGATTTCATCCCATGACATAAAATCACCTTCCTTAGTTTCTAATCCTATTTCATCTGTTCTTTTAATATCTGTCATCTCAATACCTGCTTCTGGGTATTGTTCACCATCTAAAAATGCTCCATCTTTATCAGGTCTTGGAACTAAAGAATTATATTTATAAAAAGGACTTTCTACTTCATCTAATCCTAATAAATCACCTTGAAAATTTCTATCTTTTTTCATAAATTCAGCTATCCTTTCTGCTTCTTCTCTAGTATTACCCATTCTTTCAAATATATCTGGACCAAATGCCTTATTCCAACTTTTTAAATCAACAAATTCTTTTCTTAAGGCTCCCATTTCTTCTGTAGTAATACTTGCTTCTCCTGTAAAACCATCATCGATTACACCGTTTTTTAGTCTATCAATTTGTCTTAATGCATTATCTCTTTCTGCTTCAACTGTACCAACTATAGGCTTTGGTTTATTTCTTATTCTTTCTAATTCTAATTCAGCTAGTTCTTGAGGTGTATAATCAGGAGTAGGTACAGATAGTTCCGGTTGAAAAGATTGTTCCATTCTTCCTATATCAACTTCTGAACTCATCATTCTACTTCTTAAATGGTCTATATCTACTTCTACCATCTCTTCACTATCAAAACCATATTTTTTAATAAGCCTTTTTGCTTTTTCACCACTTAACCATTGATTTACTTCTTCTTTTGAATAAACCTTACCAGAAGATATTATTCTTTTAAAAATAGGGTCTTTTGCCGTTACAACAGAGCCAGTAATTACACTTATTACACTTGAAGGGTCATGTGGATTAACATAAAAACCAAAATCAGCTTCAGCATCCTTAACCATCTGTTCTTGTTCTTGTTTCATTTGCATGATTTGATTATGTCTTTTTTTTATATCCATTATGGCGTTGTCATTAATTTTTTTCATTGCACTTTGCACTAGTCTTTTTTGTTTATCAACATCAGTATTAGACATTCTTTATATATTAATAGAAGATATAAAAAATTTCTTAAATAAATTAAAACAATTCATTACTAGAATAATCAAAATACATAAAAACAGCCGTAATATTACTAGCACTAGTAAGATTGGCACCATTATTATCTAATAATCTAGCTATAAATACATCTTGTATATTTTCAGCACCTAAATTTAAATCAAAATTTAGTATATTAAGTTTAGCCGAATTATTATCAGGAAGGTCTAAAGCACCTCTACGACTATTTGTGTGAACTTCATTACCAGCTAGAAAGGGTAGTTCTACAGATATGTGAGAACCAGCATAAGAGGTACTACTTTTTACTATACATACTTTAGTAAGATGCATATTTTGGGCTTTAATAGTCCTATCAATGATACATTTGGTCGTTCCATCTACTGAGGGAGTTAATTTTAACTGCAATACAGGCATTATATACTATATATAGAGAAAATAATTATAAAGAAATAATATAAATATATAAATTATTTTAAGCCTATAATATTTTATTTATAATTATTTTAGTCTAAATTAATTTCTTAAGTATATATATAGATGTCTAAAAAAAAGACTAAAATGAGTTTACAAGAAGTCAAGAAAATGATTATGCCTGTTGGAAAATATTTCAATAGTAAAAAACCAACAAGACTATTTAATGTTTTTGCTAGTAAAAAATCTAAAGGTTCATCAACTTTTATTATTAATGGGTCCTTTAAACAATGGTTAAGAAGAGTAGCTACCCCTGAAGCCTATGATGCTATTATTGAAGAAAAAAAAGTACAAATGAAAAAATATGTCGATGATGCTTCATCTCGGAATATGAGTACTGATAAATACTATACTAAAAAATTATCAGCTAGTGGTTTAAATAGAAATGATACAAAGGGAAAAAATATGACTGAAAAAGCTATAATACAAAAGTTATTAAATCCACAAACCCCAGAAGAAGAAAAAACTGTTAGTTTTGGTACACCTGAAAGTGAAAATAAAAATAAAATACCTAATACTTTATCAGATGTTATGGAAGATAAACAACAAGAATTAAAACAACAAAAAATGATGGAAAATCCACAAGAAGTAAAAAAACCTAGAAAACCTAGAAAGAAAGAAGAAGAAGGTTCTAGGAAGAAAAAGGCTATGGAAAAAAAAGCTTTTGACATGGAATCGGAAAGAATAGAATCAGGTGAAGGTAATGTAATGGATGATGTAGAAGGTTTATCAAAGTCTGGTGTACATAAAAAAAGGGTTGATAAAGTACTAAATAATATACAAAACTTAAATAAAGAACATCAACTTCAAGAAGAAAAAGAATGGAAACAAAAGGTAAGAGTTGTTGCACAAAAAATTAGTTCAGATATTACTGACCCTACATCAGGTGAAAATAATTATGAGAATGTCCAGACAGCCATAAGTGATTTTAAACATGACACTGGAAAAGGTATACATACAGATGCAATGATGAGAAATGTTTCAAATGTCAAACCTAGAGAACAAATGGTAGATGCTTACTCAGCGAAAAGAGAAATGATGACGGATTTGATGCTTTCGAAGAGCACACCAGCGGAGGACAGAAAAGTACCATCAAGAGGGGGATACAAAAAGGAAATGGAAAAAGCTAAATTGATTTCTAAAAGACCTGAATACGAAGATGAAGAAGAAGAAGAAGAACCAGAATTAAGAGGACAAACACAAGAACAAAACATGGGTGGAAGACAAAGAATAAGAGGACGAAGACCACCACAACCACAAGCACCACAAGCACCACAAGCTATGCAAGATAATTTAACAATACCACAAGAAGTTGAAAGAGATGCGGACGGTGGAGATGGTAGATTAGGTATATCACCATCATCTGAACCTCAGATGGATATTCAATCTGAAACAATAGCTAGAAATAAAAAAACTATACAACAATTAAGAATGGAATGTCAATGTTTTAAAGAAGTGTTTAAGGATAAAATAAAAACAAAAAAATTTAAAGCTTTAATGAATGTTGATTTAAAAAAAAAATCATTAGAAGAAATTAGAAGAATACATAAACATTATTCAGAAGAAGTTAGGGACTATTATAATAGTCATAGAGGACTTAGAGTAGGTGTTATTGTTAGTCCACAACTATTAGGTTTATCTGTTCAAAGTCTCCAAAATATGATAGCACCTAGAATACCAACTTATTCAGGAGCCGTTATAGATGCAGGTAGACAGGCACAGGGATTTGTACAATCGGGTAGTGAATTAAGAAGAAAACCACCAAAAGGACCAACACCAGCAATTGATGACAAAGATGTACACTATAAACTAGGTGGTGTAAGACATGCAACCGGAAATTATGATAGAGATATAGAAAGTATAAATAGTCATATAGATAGAGAGGAAGATAAAAAGAAATCTAGTTTCGGTAGAGGTTCAACAAGATTTGGAAAACCAAAAAACTTTAAGAATAGTTTTTATCAAGCACCAAAACATACTAACATATCACAAATAAGATTGAAGACTAAATAAATATATAAAAATAATCTAAGTATATATATATATGAACGATAACCTAAAATTTGAAAATGGAGCATCTCGAAATTATACAACTGATGGAATAACAAGTAATGTAAGGGCTACTATAGACAAAAAAAAAATATTAACAACTGATGAATTAAGTTCTAGTTTATCAACATTTGACCCAACTACATTATCAGCAAATAGTATGATACTAGTACAATCCCAAAGAAGGAGCGGAAAAACAACGCTAGTTGAAAGTATGATACACGAATACCGTAAGAAAAATAAAGTAGATTTAGTTGTGTTATATTCTAAGAGTAATGCAGGATTTAAACAAATACCACAAAAATATAGATTTAGAACATTAGATACACTACCTCAATTAGTTGATACACAATTACAAGTTAAGAAGGCTAATACTAAAAGAAAAAATGAAATGATAAATAGTAATATTATAGTAATTATTGATGATTTCATTGATGGTAGTAAAACAGATGTAAGGCGTTCTGATTTATTGATTAAGATGTCAACAATGGGTAGACATTTATCACATAATGAACATAGTAATATGATGGTAATATTCTTATCACAGTTGATGACCGCGATTCCACCCGTCATGAGGAGAAATATGGATTATATAATAACTTTCAAAATTGCATCAAGAGTAGAAAGAAAATCAGTAACAGAAGAATTTTTAACATTGAAATCAGGACGAGGTGGACTTTCTGAAGCATACAATTTATTTGATGTAGTTAATAGTGATGATTATCTAGCATTGGTAATAAATGCAACTAAGAGTAATAAATATAATTATTCAGATTATGTATTTAAATATATAGCAAACCCAAAACTACCTAATGAAAGATGGAGTGGTAATAATAGAGATTTCGAAACACCTTTAAAAATTTATTTTTAAAATAATCTAAATTATTTTCTACAGTATATATATAAGTAATGTTTAAGATTAAAAATCTAGCTATTGCACAACAACGAGGTGGACAAAGTGTTCAAGGAAAAAGTGGTCTAAGACAGAATATAACTAAAAAAAAATCTGTCAAAGAAATTATACCTAGTGGTGATTTGTACAAGCCATCAAGGGTAGCAAAAAAATCTAGAAAAAAAATACAAAAAGGTATAGGAAGTAGAGAAATGTTTGAAAGTGTAAGGTTTAAGAGTGTAAGAAAAGAAATGATGGGATTTAGTAGAGGTAAGATTTCAGGAAAACAAGAATTTGAAGGACAAGAACAATTAGACTATGACCCACTAGCACATGCTTTAGGTGATGATACACTTAAAGGAGGTTTCAATATAGGTGGTGATGACTACCCTGAAAGAAAAGGAGCAAAACCAGAATTATCTGTTAAACCAAAGTTCGTAATCAAACCAACTAAAGGTAGAAGGTTAGGAAAAGTTATACATCCTGAAGCATACCCACCAACTATGGATGTTCAAAAATCTGTTAATTTTAAAAATATGGTTGTTATAAAAACAAAATAATCTAATAATTTATTTTTAAATAATATCATATAAAAATAATATTTTATATAAAGTATTATGACAACATTCATCAACATTAATAACATTAATAAAATTAAAACATTAATAACAATAAAACAAATAGAAGAAAAAAGTGTTCTTTTTTTAGTTAGGGGATGGTCAAAAGAAGAAATAGATATATGTAATAGAACATTTAAATACATTATAAAGGAATCAATGAAATTAAATATTGTTTGGGAAATAACAGATACGGGTAATGGTTGGTGTTTTAGTAAAAGATAATTTATTTTTTTATATATTTTATTTTTATATAAAAACATTTAAAAATAAAATATTATAGTATATTATAATAAAATGGGAAACGATAATCACATGACAAAAAACACCACTATGTATAATTTATTTATTGTAGATGAAAGTGTAATTGTACCACAAGAAGTTGTACAAGAAGTTGAGACAAGAAATCGAATGTCTGTTTGGACATTTGAATTTGTAGTTCAAGAATTAAAAGAATACTTTTATAATAATCAATATGATGATGAAAGATACCCACACTTTAGGGCATGCGACGAAATAAGACAAGGACCATATTTCGGAGATATATTATATACATTCTATGATTAATGTTTGAAATTTTTATATAAAATTTTCAAAGATTACAAATTTATTTTTATTTAAATTAATATAATAATAAATATATTTAAAAATAAATTTATAATATAATAATATATAGGAATGAACAATTCAGAGAAATCAGACAATCAGATTATTAAGGAATATCACGAAAAAATGTTACAAAAGAGGGTATATGCTAGAAAATATTATGCAAGGAATAAACAAAAAATATCAGAAAATCAAAAAAAAAGATATATAGAAAATAAAGAAAAATATAAAAAATACTATGAAAATAATCTAGTAAGAGCCAGACAATATTATGATTCTAATAGAGAAAAGATTATAGAACGAGCGAAATTACATTATCATAATAATAAAGGTTTAGAAAAAATTGAAGAAAAAATTGAGGAAAAACCTGAAGAAAAAAACGAACAATAATAATTTATTTTTATTTAAATTTATATAAAAATAAAGTATTTAAAAATAAATTAATATATAATGTTATATTATATGGAAAGATTAACAACCTTACTAAATAATGATACCTCACTAAACAAACCTAGAAGAATCCGTTGGGGTGGTCGACTCACAAAAAAATTCTTACAGTGGAATAGAAGGATAATTAGAGCAGGGTTATCTAATTATTATGCGGATTCAAAATTTTTATACAATGCAGAAACTGGTAAATTTGTATCAGCTCAATATGATAAGAGATATAAAAAAAAAACACTTAAAAAATCATTTAGAAAAAGATTTTCAGTTCAAGGTTCTGTACTAATGAATAGGAATGATAGAGTATTTAAATATCAAAAAGGTTCTGATTTTATTACATTAACAAATAGAGGATTGTTAAGGAAAATAATAAAAGATAATAATATTTCTGGAAGTTATAGAATTATCATAAAGGTAACTGATGAAGCAGAATTATTTGTACATGACCAGACATATACTATACCACAAGTATCTGAATTAACAAATTGGTATAATGGCGTATTTGATGAATTCAGGGTGAATAGTCCTTATATGAAATGGAATGTATATCAACAAGGAATGGATGGTATTGCATTATTATTAGGTAGTGCAAATATTGAAGGTAGTGTAACATTTATATTTTCTAAATTAACGACAATCAATCAGCAATATTTTGAACAATCATTTCTAGATGGTGTTGGTCATTGTTTCTTTACACCTATATTAGAATGGGCTAAAGAATGTGCAGAAAATGCAAAATCAAAAGGTGCAAAATCTAGATACAATACAATTATTAATGAACTTTTAGGAAAAGAATTAAAAACAAAAGATAATGTAATAGGATTAATTGAACAATATTCAAAAGGTATTCCTGAAACAGATATTGGGCTTATATGTGAGAAATTACAGATAGGTGTAGAAATACATCAACCATTTCAAGATGAAATATTTTATACATATCGTTCTATGAAAAAACCATTGAAAGTATTTAACTTTCTTAATACAAGATTAAACCATATTGAACTACAAGATAAATCACACGACTTTAATTATGTTTATGATAATTATGCAGAAAGAGTAATAGTTTCAAGAGAAGAGATATATAAACTTAAGGAAACATTTGATGAAAATCGTTCTTTTTATACATATACAAAAGACTTTCATGGAATCAATGCATTAAGAACTATGAATAAAGTATATGCATTAGAAAATGATTATTATGATACAGTCAAAAAATTCGAAAAAGATACTTTTCATTTCTATCATTTTGATACAAAAAAATATCCTAGACTACATAACTTTATTATGAATGGTACACATTTTAATGGTACAACTGATTTTCAAGATACTTTAAAACTAGATTGTTATGATAATAAAATCATACATATTGATTTGAAAAAAGCATACACACAATACAAAAAAACTAAATATTATTGTGGATTTATGGGTAAGATAACAGATTTTAGAAAAACTAATAATTATAAACAAGTAGGTTATTATTACATTACACATTTAGATTTTTCTAGTGCTAATAAAAAATTTGTTAAACTTAATGATAAACTAGGTTGGTTTGTAACTAAAAATATTTATTCAAAAGGTGAATTAGAATGTTTATCTGAGATGGGAGCATCATTTAAAGTCAAATACGGAGCTTATGGAATTAAATTTGATTTTGATTTGACAGCAAAAATGATTGATACAAAAGAAATTGTTAATTGTGGAGATAAAGAATTTAAAATAGCATACTATGCAAAATGGGTTGGTATGATGGCTAGTATCAGAGATGAAAGAAGTATATACATGAATGGTGATGATAGATTTTTTCAAACATTACAAACACAATATCAAATACAAGTATCTGAATATGATGGAGAAAAAAGAGTAGTTATACCAAAACATAAGGTTACTTCAAAAAGACATATATCAGGTCAGATAGTTGCATATCAAAGATTAGTTATGTTAGAACAACTTATGAAAATGGATTTAGACAAAGTTATTAGAATATGTGTTGACGGTATTTATTATTATAAACATGATTATGATGATAGTAATGTTGATTATTCTGTAAATGGTGATGGTCCAGAATTATTCAGACCAAAGGAAAAAAAGACATTCTGTAATTCAGAATGTGAAAGATATTTATCACATATTGTTGATTACAAAGGTGAAATATATGAAAATGATAATTATGAATTAATGGATGTTGATGATGTATTTGGAGGACATGTTGAATATGATTATTCAAATCCACTTCCTATAATCGAGGATGATAAAGAACAAGAAGATTTAATGGGTTGTCCAATAGATGTAGAACCAAGGGCTTTTTATAAAACAGAATTATTTATAGGTGCAGGAGGTAATGGTAAGACACATTATAATTTATATGATAAAGGATTAATTAATGTTGTTTATGTTGCTCCTAGTTGGAAACTAGCAAGTGCAAAGAAAGCAGAATTGAAGAAAAACGGTATTAATAATATTGATTGTATTGTACATCAAAGATTATTCTGGAACCCTTATAGTAAGTCTGAAAAATATGTTGAAAAATGGTGTAGCTATGTAATCGATGAAGCATCAATGCTTATAGAGGGTTTGAAAAAATATGCATTTAAATATATTTTAGGTAAGATTGTATTTTGTGGTGACATTGGGTTTCAACTTCCACCTGTCATTGCAGATAAATTTGATAAAAAAGGTAGACAAATAGGTATCAAGAAATATTACAAAGGTTCTGATTTAAAAGAAATGTCTATAAAAGGTTTTGATAATGTACAAAAATTATCAATCAATTACAGGGTTAAATGTGATAATCTAATGAATGTATTATTAACATTAAGACAATGTATCAAAAATAAAGGTGCAAATTCTAATGACGCATATAATTTAATTAAAAAAGAATGTAATTTTATTGAAAAAAAGGATATTAAAAATATATACAATAAAACTGATACTATTATATGTTCAGAACAAATATTTATGGATGAATACACAAATATGTTCAAAAATATTGAAAAATACAGAATAAGTGAAA
>Ga0080013_1006022_pt1 | contig 10987 bp, 23 predicted proteins | sample ETNvirenome_6_85_FD_69236 | JGI IMG/M metagenome (GOLD analysis project Ga0080013, IMG submission 69236) | Marine viral communities from the Pacific Ocean - ETNP_6_85 (SPADES assembly) (version 2) | ecosystem: Environmental > Aquatic > Marine > Oceanic | place: Pacific Ocean | collected 2013-06-19
TGACGGGTTACTATCAAAAGGTCTTGACCCAAAACCCCGCAACTTTAATTCCTGGGAACAGATGCTCACTAAAACAAATATAGAGCTTTATGATTCTATAAAGAATGGAGTAGAAGGTTCCGCGATGCCAGCTTTTAATTACCTAACAGATAGCCAAATAGAAGACCTAATAGGATATGTCCGTTCATTCTTATATGATGCACATAAGGTAGTCACACTATGTGCCAACCAAGATCACTTTATTATAACAGACGCACAATGGGTAGAAACAAACATCAACGAAGATTGGCAAGAATCCAAGAATGGTTTCTTGTCCTTTGAGAACATAAAGGGAGGTATACTTGTTAAGGTTGATCCTATAAAGACAATGAAACACCTGAGAAAGCGCAATAAGAAGTTAGTGAGAGAGTATATATTAATAAAAGAAACTGATGGGCATAGGGTACTAGTTGCCCTAAGAATATCAAATTGTTTGAAATAATAGGAGAAATATGCAAAATTTAACTATATCTAAAGGTTGGGGTGAAGGATTCAAGGAAAAGGATAAAGCACCTATATTAAAAAAGTTATGCGAACATCGTGCAAATACGACTACTTTAGACCATGAAGTAGGTATTGAATATTGTAATTTTTGTGGTGCTTTGGGTCATTATAGTGTTGAAAAAGACACGGTAGAGTGGAAATTACCCGAATTTCTGGTAAAACAGAACTATAATTAAAGACTTGTTAATAAATATTATAAATATATAGAACTATGAATGATATCAAACAAATGTTTAAGGATGTTGTTAAGAAAAAAGGCGAGGAAATCGGAGAAAACTCTCTTTTGAATAGACAAACAAATAAGACGGAAGACCATTATACGGTTTGCCCTTTTAGGTCAATTGATCTTGAGGAATGCCCATTGTGTAAAATAGAGGATTTAGGAAAGGTATGATATCCTTTAAAGAAACATTAAACGAAGATAAGAATACGCACTTAGAACATCTGGAAGATGAAATAATTAATAATGGTGTGGCAGGTGCAAAAACTGCTATATTGTTTTTAGATTCACTTAAAGATATGCTAAGTGGTAGTAGTGCCGGCAAGACGGTGGTTACTGTCAAATGGGACGGAGCTCCAGCTGTGTTTGCAGGTATAAATCCAGAGAACGGGAAGTTCTTTGTTGCAACAAAGTCGCTTTTTAATAAGACACCTAAAATAAATTATACGAATGCTGATATAGCATTGAATCATGGGTCGGGTGGTCTATCAGATAAATTAAAAGTTGCTTTAAAGCATTTACCCGAACTTGGAATGAAAGGGATCTTTCAAGGTGACATTATGTTTACTAAGGATGATCTGGCACAAGAAAATATAGATGGGGTGTCAAGTTTAACCTTTACACCGAACACAATCACATACGCTGTGCCAGATGATTCTAAGTTAGCTAGTACCATACGAAAGTCCAAAATAGGAGTAGTATGGCATACTCAATATACGGGTAGTACTATTGCTGACCTTTCTGCTTCTTTTGGTGTTAATGCTAATGCATTTAAGAAAAGTAAAAATGTTTGGTTTGATGATGCCAATCTTGATAATGTTAGTGGAGCGGCAACACTTAGTTCTGCTGAAGTTAAATCAATTGAAAATAAAATTAAAATGACAAAGGGTGCTTTAAAACAATGTGGAAAGTTTATTAATCTCTTGAAAAAAGATACAACTAATTTTTCTATTGCAGCATTACTGAAAGTTTTCTTTAACACAAAAATACGAGCGGGTATTCATTTGTCAGATACAAAGAAACTTCAAAAAGATTTTCATGAGTATTATATTGACCGAGTAGTAAAAGAAATGGATGCAAAGAAAACTGATAAAGGTAAACAGAAATTTAAAGATTTTAAAAAAGAAGCAGAAAAAATATTTAAGAAAAAATCTAAAGAAGTTTATTTTACTATTGCTACATACTTGGGTATAGTTGATACAAAAGCAATGATAATTAAACAACTAGAAAAGGTTAAAGGCATTGGAACATTTTTACGAACTGCTGATGGATTTAAAGTAACCGCACCAGAGGGATATGTTGCGATTGATTCTAAAGACGGCAGTGCAGTTAAGTTAGTAGATAGGCTTGGATTTTCACATGCTAATTTCACAATAGCTAAAAATTGGGAGTAATAAATGAAAGACTTTAAAACATTTGTTGAAGCAGTAGATAAAAATATGGTTATTGAACTCAAGTCATATATTGAGACCGATGGAGATTTGTATAAACAAAAACTTATTCCTATCGTCAAGAACATCCAGAGGAAAATGAAGTCTGGAAAGTATGACCACAAGAAAGCTCCAAAGTTGTGGAAGTATCTTGTAGATGAAGGTGTAAAGAAATATGCAAAAGAATTTCCTGATGTTAAGTTTAGCAAACAGGAAAGAGAAGCAGTTGCACAGGAATTTGCTGACGAATACAAAGACGAAATTGAAGCACAAGATGGAGCAATGTTCTAATGAAAACTTATAAAGAAATGGTAGAACAAAAAACTTTTGCTCCTAAACAGATTGATAAGTTGAGAAAAGAATATGGTAACATCGGGAAGATGACTTATGAACAAGGTGAGAAATTAAAGAATATGGTTAGTAAGTATCCGAAAGAAGTTTTACAACAATTAGCAAAAGAAGATATTCCTTGGATTTCAATGTTTGCTGCGTTACGATTGAAGAAGTAAAAATAACTTAATTGAGGTGATCTAATGGAACATAAAGTCTACCGTTATTTTCAAAAATTACCGTTTGTATTTGATCCAAATAAATTAGAAAGAGCATTAGACCAAGTATTAGAAATTGCACCATGGCCTCAACAATTAATAAATGTTGATAAGAAATATCAACAGATTTGTTTGACAAGAAAAAAAGGACAGAAAGCACCAGATTGTTACTATGAAGGAAATGGTGGTGTGTATCATGTGTTTGTCGATGGTAAGGAAGAAAGCCGTCAACAAAAGTTAGATGAGGGTGAATATTCAGAATTTATATCTGAATTTAATCACACCTACTTTAAAGAAGTTTATGATGAGATAAATAATTATTGTAAAAAAGAATATAATGGTGTATTAGGTCGTGTTCGTTTGATGTTATCAAAACCAAGAGCATCATTATCTTGGCATCGTGATCCAGAACCAAGACTTCATGTTCCAATAGTTACTAGTTTTGGAGCTATGATGATAGTAGAGGATGAAGTACTTCATATGAAAACTGGTGAAGCTTGGTTTGCAGATACAGAATATTATCATAGTCAGTTTAATGGAAGTGAAGTAGATAGAATACATATCGTAGCATCATTATATAGAGATGAGGATTTTTATTGTATGGAGGATTGTTTAAAGGGGAATGACTATTACTAAAATTAAGTCAAGGTATTGTGTTAAATGTGAAGCATTATATAAATATCAATGTAAGTGTCCAAATAATGTAAGAATGAGAAATATTAAAAAAACTTTCCAAAAAATTAGTTTGGAAAAAATCAAAACAGCTTTGGAAGAAGTTGGATTACATGGAGAAGAAAATGAAATCATTTAAAGAAATGTTGGAAGCATCTGGTGATAAAAAAGCTTATCAGGCTTTCTTTGATAAGAAATTGAAAAAGTATGGTGTTGGTAGTCCATCTGAATTATCTGGTGAAGAAAAAAAGAAGTTCTATGATGAAATTGATAAAGAGTGGGAAGGCGATAACGAAAACGATTAATTAAAGGGAAGATATGAAAAACTTTAAAACATTTATGGAAGCATCAGCTTTATTTACGAGTCCAATTACAGGTGGTGGCACTATTAAACAGGTGGTTTCTACTTTATCAAAAAAACTTAAAGCACCATCAAGTGATTTTGATTTTAAAAGGGCGCACGTTGATACAGGTATGCCGACCAGTGGTATGACTAGTGATCCTGAAAAGAATGCAGAAATGGAATTAGTAATGATTTCTTTTTCTTTAGATAGTAAAAAAGATTGGCCGTCTGGTAAATTCAAAAAGTCAAGATGGGTTAATATGAATCTTTATCGGGATGGTATATTGAATATGACTAAGTATAGTCCTGAAATTAAGAAACCTTTAGGGAAAATAAAAGTCAAATCTATTAATGATGTAATTAGTAAAATTAATGCATGGATTAAATCAGAGGGATGATTACGTTTAAGAAATTTGTTAGAGAAGGAAAAGAAAAGACAGCTGTTTTTTCCTTTGGTCGTATGAATCCTCCTACCTCTGGACATGGAAAACTTATCAAAAAAGTGATGAGTGTTGCCAAGAAAGAAAAAGGTGTTCCTATGATTTATCCTTCCAAGACAGAGGATAATAAGAAGAATCCCCTAACGTATAAGACAAAGGTTAAAGTTCTTCAAGACGTTTTTGGTGACATTGTAAATACAACTACTGATATAAGAACACCATTTGATGTATTAGGGTATTTGGACAATCAAAAGTTTTCTAAGGTAGTTTTTGTTGTTGGTAGTGATAGAGTTGCAGAATTTAAAAAGAATATGTCAAAGTTTGTTGATAGTGACCTTGACAACATAAAAGATTTTTCAGTTGTATCAGCTGGTGACCGTGATCCTGACGCAGAAGGTATTAAAGGTATTTCTGGTTCTAAGATGCGTGAATATGTAAAGAAAGATAAATTTAAGAAATTCGCCGCTGGTTTAATGACAAAGAATTCTAATTTAGCTAAAAAAGTTTTTAAAGAATTACAAAAACGAATGAAATAGAACAAGAGGCATATATTATGCTAGATTGTGAAATTAAGCCTGCACCTAATAATGGTGTTCTACCAGATTTGTTTTATTCTACATCACATCTTCCTACTCAAGTTCGTGTTAAGGGGGAATGGGTAGATGTAGAAAATATTGAGATGGATTTGGCCATTCGTATAGAATATAATCCTCTCCGTGCTATGGCCATCCCAATGGCTTCTGCAAAAGCTTGGGATAATATAGTAGTTGGTCATGAGGGTATCAAAATATCTCCTTTGACTAAACCAAAGGAACATGATGTATTTTCGTTTATGGGGTCAGAGATTTCTTCTGAAAGACCTAATAAACATATTATTCATGAAATTGCCGAGAAGATGAAGTTAATACGGAATAATCGTCATGATTGTTCTGATAAGGATCTCGGAACTAAAGTACTTCTTGTTGGTGGCCCTGCTATTGTACATTCAGGTGGTAGAGAAGCACTTTCATGGATGATTGACGAAGGATATATTCATGTCTTGTTTAGTGGTAATGCTTTACCGACACACGACATGGAGGTAAGTTTATATGGTACTTCATTAGGATTTAGATTAGATGATGGTGTTATAGTTCCACACGGTCATCAACATCATCTATATGCTATTAATAAAGTACGAGGTGCCGGAAGTATTAAAAATGCAGTCGAGTCAGGACTTATTAAAGATGGTATAATGGCTTCTTGTATTCGACATAATGTAGATATAGTGTTAGGTGGTAGTATTCGTGATGATGGGCCTTTACCAGATGTTGAAACGGATATGATTAAAGCCCAATGGGCTATGCGGGAAGCACTTCCTGGTGTCGGTTTAGTTTTAATGGTTGCAACTACATTACATTCTATTGCTACAGGTAATTGTTTACCAGCAAAGATACCTTCTGTTTGTGTTGATATAAATTCAGCTGTTCCAACGAAATTAGCTGACCGTGGAAGTTTTCAAGCAGTAGGTCTTGTAATGGATGCATCATCATTTGTGAAGGAGTTAGCAAGAGAACTTAGCTGGGAGGGATAGGATATGTCACGGTTACTTGTTTGTCCTCCAGACTACTATGGTATTGAATATGAGATTAATCCGTGGATGCGTATTTCAGATGTTGCGGATTCTGAAAAGAGTAAATCTCAATGGTATGATCTCATGAAAACACTGGAAGACGATGTTGGTGTTGAGTTGGAAAGAATGATACCAATAAAAGGTTGGCCAGATTTAGTATTTACTGCTAATGCAGGAGTAGCACATAATGGAATAGCAGTTATTAGTAAGTTCAAACATCCTGAACGACAAGGGGAAGAAAAATATTTTAAAAATTGGTTTACTGAACATGGTTATAAAGTTGTTTCTTTAGAAGATGGTTCTTTTGAAGGAGCTGGTGATTTGTTAGGATTTGATGATATTTGGTTTGGGGGTTATGGTCAGCGTAGTGATAAAGAAGTATATACTACCCTAAGCGATATTTATGATAAAGAAATTATACCGTTGAAATTAGTCAACGAAAAATTCTATCATTTAGATACTTGTTTCTGTCCACTTAGTGGTGGTGAATTACTTTACTATCCACCGGCTTTTGATTTGTATTCTCAAAAATTAATTGCTGAGCGTTGGCCATTTAGAGTTATTGTTTCTTCACAAGAAGCAGAGCGATTTGCTTGTAATGCTGTTTGTGTAGGTAATCATGTAGTACTTCCGAGTGGATGTGATGAAACAATGAAAGTGTTAAAACAATATGGTTATATAACCCATCCTGTTGAACTTAATGAATTTTTTAAGTCAGGTGGTTCTGCAAAGTGTCTTACATTTGCATTATAAATATAAATGAATAGTCGATATATATTTTTTACTGGGATGGTTTTAAAATATCGACACAAATTAAATATAAAAAATCCCTATAATAATTAAAGGAGTCTAAAAATGTTTGATCAAATTCTTGGTTGGGTGAAGAAACTAACAGAAGCCGGTCTGTCATTGCTTGCACTAGCAATTATTATGCAAGTGATTTTCGGTAAGGCCGTTCCATTTATTGGCGGTGATGTTATTGGTAATATCACAGCAATTGTTGGAACACTTGGTGCTCAGGGCCTTGTAGGTCTCGCATCTGTTGGTGTTATTTATGCTATTTTTAATAAATAACATTATTAACAATAAAAAAGGAGAAAACCAATGCATCCACATTTTACCAAAGTGATGTTTTTCGTTCTGGGTTGGGGTATTGCCGGTTGGTTGTATCACTAAAATTTTAAAGGAGTAAATAACTATGGAAACAGTGTTGTTTGATTGGGGTGCTACACAAGCATGGTGGGGTATCTTTACAACTGTCGTAGTTGCAGCTAATGCTGTTACAATGACTTTGAAGGATAGCGATGCCGTGAAGATTCCTTTCTTAGGAAAAATCTGGCCCATTCTTAATTGGTTGTCTTTAAACATAGCCAAAAATAAGAATAAATAAATTATATGGCATGCGGGGGATTTATTCCCCCATATGTTATTTTTGAAAGGAGTGTTATGAAAGGTAAAATAGCTGCCTATCATCAAAACGTAGGTCAAGTTTTGAGTGAAGGTAATGTGTATAATTTTAATATTAAATGTGTTCAGGGTGCTATTAAAAATCACCAAGAGTTTGAATTTGAACTTGATGAACATGGTAAAGTTAAAGTAATTTATGGGAATGGTGCGGAAAAACCTTCTGTTCCAAAAATGAAAAAAGAAAAAAAACAAGATACTGAAGAAAAAAATATATTTTTTTCCGATGATGAAGAAAAAACATTTTTAACAGAGGAGAATTAAAATGGGTTTATGGGGAGCAACAGATTTAGATGAATCAAAACCAAAACATCTAACAACAGCAGAAAAGAAAAATGTTTATGCCACAGCCTCAGGTTGGGTAAAACCTGCTGGTGGTAATGGTAATACTAGTGCAGACGCAGAAGTATTAGTTGCTATAGGTGACCTTTCAACATCTATTGGTGCTGCTGATATTACGCACATCGAATTTGTAACAACTTCATATAGTGAAGCAGCACCAGGTGCATTTAGCACAAAGGTTAGATTCAATGAAAGAGTTACTGTTAGTGGTACACCAAGAGTTCAATGTTCGAATAACCAAGCTGGTGGCGGAACAACAGCCTCGTTCAAAGGCAATTATGCCAGTGGTTCAGGTACGCATGAACTAACTTTTACATCTGGTTTGGGCGCTGGAGAATTAGCGGAAAATGATGTTATTAGTATAGGTGATAACGCTATGGAATTGAATGGTGGTACAGTAATAGATACCGCAGACGGTACAACAAATGCTACAATTACTAGTTCTGCAATGGCAGGTACAATTACAGTAGCAGCATAGGAGTCGTAGGGGGTTAATAACAAAAAAAGGTTACGCAATGAAATTAATGTTTACTATATTATGTTTTTTATGGTTTAGCATTGCGCACGCTGAAGAGCATGTTATAGAACCACAAGTTCCAGAAGTAAATGAAATAATTAATTGGATACCTGAAGAAGTTCCAAGGACGGTATCATTTTATATAGACACAAATCGTGATAATTTAGTTGATGTTATTATTACATATTCTTTAATAGAAGCATATGCTTGTAAAGAAAATTGTATTTTTATGATAACAGATAAAGGTGATCATTGGTTGTTACCTGGTAATAATTATGTTTATTATGTTATTAAAAGATGGACATATTGGAAATATGTAAGTGATAAAGAATGGCGCGGCGTGGATAAAACTAGTATGTTTATGTTTAAGTATAAAACACATAAAGAATGGTATGAGAAGAGGTTTTTAAAATTACATCCTGAATAGAGGTTATATGAATTTTAGTGAATTGACAAATGGTAATTATATGATGTTTGCTTTACTTCATTATGATAATACATATTGTAAAGACATTTCAGAGTTTTTTGAAGATATTAAAAGACTTCATTATATTCGCAGACTATTCAAAAGATATAGTGAGGAAAAAGTATTAAAAGAAAGATTGATTGTTAATCATCTTGTTACTTTTTATAATGTATTTGAAAGTAAAGCAGCTACTAGGATATTATTTTACAAAGTAGAAGAAGAATTTCATCCAATACTAAAGACTTTTTTAGTATATTTAAATAGAATTCCTCTTGATGAATATACTGAAATAAGTCTGGATGAAAATATTATAGCAAAATTAAGAGGTATGGAATAGATGTCTAATTTATTAGTAGACACATATATAACATATAGAATTATTACGACACTCACAAAGCCTTGGAACAAACAAGAGGCTTATGAGTTAGGTATTATTGATGAAAATGGTAAAGTATTAAGAAAAGCTAAAGACCTGAAAACAAGTAAAGAAAAAGCTTCTTATAGTATTTTAATAAGATTCATTTTTAACTTGAAACGGCTTATGGAAAAAATCCCGGGCGGTAAAACTAAGATAGGTTCTTATGCTGTTGCTGCTGTTATTTTTCTTAAAGAAGAAGCAGATAATGATGAAGAATTAAAGAAATTAATTGGAGAAGAGTATGAAAAGGAAAAATGAAGAAGCACCCACAAACGCAACTGGTTCTGCTGTAGTCGGAACTGGTGATGATAATAGTGTTAGTACAAAAAAGATGGCATTCTTAAAACGTAAAAAGAAAAAGAAAAAAGATTATAAAGAAGATGTTGAAGCTCCTGTTAAAACACCAGATGTAATAACACCTGATGCAACATTCGCAAGCATGCCTGTATTTAAAGTCGGTGATGGTGATTTCTCAAAATGTAAATTTGGTAAAAGTAAATTTTCTAGGTGGGCTAGACATATTGATACAGATTCAGATATAGGTAAACGTATTCATGCTTACGCAAAAAAGAATCCTAAAAAATCTATTATTGTTCAACATGAAAAATCAGGACACATGCTTTATTTAAGAAAGTATTCTAAATCTGATGGAAGTAAATCAGGTATTATGGTAAAGAAGAAGGAGAAAAAATGAAATCTTTTAAAAATATAACAGAAGCAAAAATGTCTCGTCAACATTTTCAGTTGATAGCTGATGTAATTGCAAAATTGGATGTTAATACTACTATTAAGAAAAGTATTGCGACCAGTTTTGCAGATGCATTTGAAGATACAAATCCGATGTTTAAAAGAGATTTGTTTATTAAGGCAACTAAGAAGAAAGCAGAATGAAGTTATTTAGTTTCAAAGAATTTTTTTCAGAGGCTGTTGGTGATTCCGTAGTATTTACCTTTGGTAGAATGAATCCACCAACGATTGGCCACGGCAAATTGATTGATAAAGTATTATCAGTTGCTAAGTCAACTGGAGCTAAACCAATTATCTATCCATCCAAGACAGAGGATGATGATAAGAATCCATTACCTTTTAAGATGAAAGTAAAAGTCTTGAAAGATGTATATGGAAGTATCGTTGATACTGATAAATCGGTTACGAGTCCTTTTCACGCATTGGGAAAATTAGATGATAAGAAAGTATCTAATGTAATATTTGTTGTTGGTAGTGACAGAGTGAAAGAGTTTAAGAAAAATATGGATAGTCATATTAAAAAGAATCTAAGTAATATTAAAAAGTTTTCTGTTGTTTCAGCAGGTGAACGGGACCCAGATGCTTCTGGTGTTTCTGGAATGTCTGGTTCTAAGATGCGTTCATTTGTGCAGAAAGATGAATTTAATAAATTTAGTAAAGGATTACTAACAAAAAGTAGTAAACTCGCAAAAAAAGTTTTTAGTATATTACAAAAGAAACAATCATAAGAGGATGATATGAAAACATATTCTAAATTTAAAAAAGAACTAAATGAGGATGGAATGATGAATGGGGATGAGGGTCAAGAAACTCCTGCAACGCAGATTTTTTATAGCCCAAATGATCCTGAGATTGTCAGGACGGCTGATGTTACAATGACGGTCCCTAAATATCGACTTAGTGAAGATGAGAAGGGGTGTAATCACTCTTGTTCTCATTGGAGAGATCAGACATGGTGTAATGAGTATAAGTTCAAGTGTGACCCGGACTATACTTGTGGCTCATGGAAAGACTCTGGTATATAAAATTACTCACAAATAGTTTTTTAAATAGGAGAAGTAACATGGCACCTTGGATGGTACACGGAGTTTGGTTCTTGATGGGCTGGGCAGTTGCTGGTTGGTTATATCATTAATTCTAAGTGATTAATTTATTCTATATAGGAGAAACGAAATGGAAGCAATGATTTTAGATTGGGCATCGACCCAATCTTGGTGGGGGATCGTAA
>Ga0080013_1006023_pt1 | contig 10986 bp, 10 predicted proteins | sample ETNvirenome_6_85_FD_69236 | JGI IMG/M metagenome (GOLD analysis project Ga0080013, IMG submission 69236) | Marine viral communities from the Pacific Ocean - ETNP_6_85 (SPADES assembly) (version 2) | ecosystem: Environmental > Aquatic > Marine > Oceanic | place: Pacific Ocean | collected 2013-06-19
CATTATAGGGATCACAGTTAGATGCTGGGCGTCGATCTTCCAGATAACCCTTCCACTGATTATCTGCTGTAAATGTTGGTACTCTTATAGACGCACCTCTATTAGCTACGCCCCAGGTAAAAGTGTTGATATGTTGTGTTTCATGATCACCGGTAAGGCGCTGATCATTATTTTCGCCGTATTTTAAAATATGTGTATTGTGCCTTTGAAAGAACATATCAAGTATATTTTCAAAATATTTTTGCCCACCCTCATCTCTCATAAAGACAGTGCTAAAATTTGTGTGGCATCCCGAGCCATTCCAGTCACCCTTGACAGGTTTTGGTGTTATATCTACATCCCAACCGTATTCTTCAGACATTCTATATAAAACATAGCGTGTTATCCACAGGTCATCACAAGCCTTTAGTGTATCTTTAGAAAAACACTGATATTCCCATTGACCAACAGCTACCTCAGCATTGATACCTGTCAATTCGATTCCCATTGACAAACACTTTCTAAGGTGTGCTTCAACAAAATTTCTTCCTTTTACTTGATTGCCACCAACTCCACAGTAATAGAGACCTTGAGGTTTTGGATAGCCATGTCTAGGAAAGCCGAGTGGTTGAAAGTTTTCTGTTATAAAATATTCCTGTTCAAAACCCCACCAATACTCATTAACCGATGCATTCTTCTGTAATTTGCTCAATTGTGTTCGCGTGTTTGTTTTGTGAGGAGTTCCGTCTGAATTCATCACTTCGCATAAAATTAGATAATGATTGTTTTCTCGATTCCACACGTAAGATCTTACAGGCTTAAGTAAACATTCAGAGCTATCTCCAGGTGCTTGTGAAGTACTAGATCCATCAAAATTCCATATAGGTAAATTTTCAACATTTAAATCACCACTAATATTGAAATTTGATGGATGATTTGCTAAAACCTTTAATTTGCTTCTAAGATTTGCTGTTCTGTAACCGTCTAACCAAACATACTCTAATAATAGATTCATATTATCTCCTTAATTTAAAAATCAAGTATATTTTACTATGTTTTGTGCTTAATTTTACAAATTTTACTCACAAGAAAATAAGTAATTATAAGACCTAAAACTAAAGAGTACACAATGTCACGATTTACTATGTTTTTAATAATCATTAATTTCATATTGTTGATTGCAATTCCCCCCTTAGAAGAAGTTGAAAATGCATATTACGAATGCAAAACTAAAGCTTGCGTATGTGAAGTTTCAAATAATTCTAGAACTAGCTTGTATGAAGAGGGTGATGAAATAATATTAAATCGTCAATTACAATCTTTGTATTTTAATGATGAATACTATAGTCTTAACAGAACTCAAATTTCTCAAATAGACAGATTCATGGTTAATGCAAAAATGTATAAAAACGCTATGTATTGGCCCTTTAAAATTACTGTTATAAGCTACTTTAACGGAGATTTAGAAATTGCAGAAAAAAGAGCGCATGCAATAAGAGAGGTGATAACAACAAGAAATCCTAGCGCATCGTTTAATTTATTATCAGCAAAATCATCAGAAAAAAACAGGGTTGATATCCTCTTACATGCAGAAAATAATTTGACTACGCTGATCAAAGCAATTCCAGCTGACTATTATCTAGTTGATACTTCAGCTTCTATGAAAGAAGAAATAAATATTATAAAAAAAATGATTGACTTATCTTCGAAACCAAATAGCAGAGTATACGTCTCAATGACATCTGGTTGCAAAGATAATCAATCATTTGGCTCAATAATACCGCAAGGACCTACAGAAATATTTTATTCTTATAGGATGCTACTTGATATTATAGAACCCGGGTCTTCTCTTGTAGTAATCACAGATATTAACAGTTCATTTCCTATCACAGAACAAGAATTAAAGCAAGTAGAAGAATTAGGAATGAAAAGAGGAATCACAGTTAACATTATTCAATAATCTAAATTGAATGAGGTGAAGAAGAGAATAAAATCTTCTCAACCAAACTACAGTTTTGATGTATCTGAAATGTAATATGCGATTTCATGTCTTCTATCGTAGTAAATTCTCGCAATAACTCTCTAAAAAATAACTTGTAGAGATTTGTAGATACTAACACGTCTTCTTTGGATACTACAACATGTGTCACACCTGAAAGATTGATCGATTCAATTAGCTTATCTAAATCAAGCCAATTAACTTTTCTTCGTCTACCTGTTGTTACTCCAAACTCTAATCCCGCATCAGCTATTGCTAATAGATCAGGATTCTCAAGTAAGTTTTCAGGAAATGCAGGGTCCACACCAGATCTTGTATCGTAAACTTTTGACGCTCCATATATTTTTCTAATTTTTTGCATGGGAATTCCAAGACTACACGCGCCGTATGGAAGTGTCGTTGAAGATGTTACGTATGGATAGTTTCCCCAATCCATATCCAACCATGCACCTTGTGCACCTTCACACAAGATGTTTCCTGACAACTTCTCATCCCACATCATTGATTGCGGAAATACATTTCTAGCAAGAATTCCCACTCTTCCTGCTTTTGCAGAATAACAAGGAGCAATACCGCTCCCAGTTGTTCCAAGCTTACCGTGTAAATTATTCTTATCTTTTGAAATATGTTCTTCAGTTACAACATGTGCCCGTGGTGATATTTTTATTAATGATGTATCAAATCCATGAGATTGAAGATATCCTATTTCTTCATAAAACTTGCGTTCATTAATAACACAAGCAGGACCAATGACACATTTTACTCCAAAAAATATTCCTGAAGGAATTAGATGCGTTTTGTATTTTTTTCCATCTACATAAACCGTATGTCCTGCATTACTTCCTCCTGCCCATCGACATACATAATCATATTCTTTTGAAGAAGCTAAACTGGCAGTTATTTTACCTTTTGCTTCATCGCCCCATGCTAAGCCGCAAACAACATCTGCATAATCAATCATTTTTAATCCTTTGAATGACTTTTTGTAATTTCACCAGTGTTTAAATCAACTGCCATATCTTTCTTATAGTCAATAAAATCTTTTCGATTTAAACTTGCCCAAGCTTCGTCTCTAATACTTTCTAACTCTTGTGGAGAAACTATAGTATTATTCATATTCGCTTTCTGCCAATGCATTTTGTCAGGGTTGAAATCTTCATCTAAATTACCATTTTTAATTGCATAATCAAATAATTTTGTTCCTGGAAGTGGCATCACAAGAAAGAAATTAGCCGCATCCAGACCATCGCTCATTCTATTTTTAGCATAATTTACTGTATCCATTATTTCTTCACGAGATTCATCAGGATATCCTAACATAAAATTACCAGCGATTCTAAATCCAATTTTTTTACATTCTTTAATTAAATCTGTTACGTTCGAATTTGATATATCCCATTTATTACTTGCATATTTTCTAATAATTCTAGGTGATGATGACTCAAAAGGTAGAACAATTTCAGTAAATCCTGCGTCTTTTAATAATTCTAATACTTCTAAATCAGGCTGACCTTTTTTAAGTAAGTGAATTATATTAACACCATTGACATCAAGTATCTGAACACCACTTCCTTTGATTTGTTTGAGCATTTCAATTGCTCTCTTTTTCTTTCCAAATATCGAATCATCTTCAATAAAAACCTGTTTCACACCTAATGATTTTAAAATCTCTAATTCGTTAATAACCCTATTAATTGATTTTACTCTAAACTTACCGATAGCACCCGACGATTCATCAGCAGTCTCACTAGAAATATGACAGTAAGAACATGAAAAAGGACAACCCATTGAAGTCACCATCGATGCATACTTTAATTCTGTTCCGGGTTTAAATCTACCACCGTGAGGTCTTCCAATCTTCCAATACCTTTCATTTGGTAATAAGTGCCAAGCAGGTACAGGAATTTCGTCTAGATTTGTAATGATTCTTCCATTTCCTGTGAATTGTACATTGCCATTTTCATCTTTGAACATTAAGAATCTTATATTTGCCAAGTCAGGGGTTTTTCTATTTTTCTGAACCGCTAAAACCAAGTCTCGAAAAGTAAACTCTGCTTCTGATGTGCAAATATAATCAAAGCCGGCTTCAAAAAACTTTTCATTTCTAAATCTTGCATTAACACCTCCCGATACTAATACCTTGTTTGGGAATACCTTTTTGATCAACTTAGCTGTATTAAGCACCATTGTTTCTTGATGAGAAAAAATAGATGTGATACCAATTACATCAAATTTAGAAACAACCGTTAGCATTCTAGAATCACTTACGCCAGTTCTTAGCATCCCAGACGGTAGTGTTTCTTGATTATTAAAGAATATTTTTTCTAAATCATCTTTTTGATTACCTACACAAGCATCATAAATTTCTGTGTGAATACCACAATCCAGCAATGTACCTGCAAGATTAGGATAAGCTAAAGAACCGTTTGGCTTGCACATCATGCTAGGCCATGTTTGTTCAGGGGGATACAATAATAGAACTTTTATGTTTTTCATAATTAATTATACCAAAATTATATTACATAATTTTAGCCATTCCTCTGTGTTAATCTTACCTGGCTTAAAATAGTTTTTCATTAACTTTGATGTTCCTCTACCCTGATGTATAAATATTATTTCATTCGCACTGTCTGCAATACACCTGTCGACACCACAATCTGGGCCTAGAGACTTAAACGGTTCGTTTATTGTTGATGTTAAATTTCTATCATTGTAAGTGTTTCTAAAAACAAATATTTTTTTATTATTTTGACGGCAATATTTTGTAACTTTATCAGTTGTATCGTACTTTGGTAATTCAGGTAACATTGTTGTATTGTTCAATATCTCAGTTTTAACCATAAAACCAGAGCAATGAATTGCTTTAATTCTATCTGGGTGACTATCATAGCAAACACCGATCAGATCGTTACCAGTAATTACTTTTTCTAACATTTCTTTAAAAAATAAACTACTAGTAACTAAACAATCTGAATGGCACACAAAAGTCCAATCATATTTAATAAATTTCTTCCCGGCATCATAAGCCATTCCATGCCCTAAAGAACTTTGTCCTTTTTGAACATTATATTTTTCTCCAAAAGGAACATTTATAAATGTCACATCCGGATCTAGATTGCAAACTAGTTCTTTGTGATTGTCATTCATCGTATTTTCTACAATGACATATTGAATATTCCAATTAATAGGCTTAAATTTTTGAAAGCTTTTGACTAAGTTTGACACTAAAATAGCATCATTAAACGTTACACAAAGAATAGATAAATTCAAAATTTACTCCTTTTTAAATAATAGTCAATTGTCGCTTTTAGCGACTGATTATAATCAGAATAATCTTCCCACCCTATTGATGATAATTTCTGATTGCTTATGCAGTATCTCTTATCATGGCCCGGTCTATCTTCAATAATATCAATACAGTCTTGAGTAAAATTTTGAGGTACAAAATCAAAAATATTTTTAATTGTTTGAATGTTTTCTAGTTCTTTTTTTGATGTAATATTGTATATTTCATTTAATTTTGAATTTTGTAATATAAATTCAATTGCGTTAGCAGTGTCTTTTACGTATGTCCATTCTCTTGACTGCAAACCTAAACCGTAAACAGGGATTTTTTCTTTTCTAAATATTTTCGACGCTATTGTAGGAATAAATTTTTCACTATGCTGTCTAGGGCCAAAATTATTACTGGGCCTTACAATTATATAATTAACGTCAAATGTATTCGCGAATGCATTTATAAAATGCTCTGCCGAAGCTTTTGAAGCTGAATATGGATTTTTGGGATTTAAGTTTGATAATTCATCAAATTCAATATTGTTATCTGCAGGACCGTATACTTCATCTGTTGATACATGCAATAGTTTTACTTTCAAATCTTTACAAGCCTCAAGCAATGATACAATCCCGTTGAGATTTGATTCAATAAATGGATCACATCCAACAATAGAGTTATCTACATGGGATTCAGCAGCAAAATTAATAATCCACTCTACTCTTCTTGCAGAACATAAGTGTTTAATTAGCGCTTCATTTCTTATGTCACATTCAATAAAATTAAAATTTTTTGATTTTAATGCATTTTGCAAGTTTTCCATATTTGATGCATATGTTAGTTTATCGACACCTATTACATTGTATCCTTTTTCTAAAAAAACATCACATGCATGACTTCCAATAAATCCTGCGCAGCCTGTTATTATTACATTCATGTTTTCATATCCCGCAGACGACCTTTGCGCCTTTCTTCTCTCATTTTTTCTATTTTTTTATTTGTTAAATCACTAGGTCTTTTTTTGTAATCTGTAGATCTAAGATTTATCTCATTTATATTATCATCATGCAAAGTGTAGTAATAAGCAGCCAGTGATCTACGCGTCATATTTTCTGGGCACATAAGGGGATCAGGGTGACCATGAAAAGTATCATCATCAACAACAAACATAACAGTTCTATTGAATATTGGTAGTACTTTTACTACGCATTCTTTCATATCTTTGTCCCAAAGCTCTGTGTGTCCTCCGTATGATTCATCCCAATTTTTATTAAGAAATGTGATTATATTTAATCTTCGTCGCCAACCGGTCAATCTGTGATAATTAAAATCAGCATGAATATCAAGTTTTCCGCCCCTTTCTATTCTATGTAAGCCGGCGCCCCATAACGAAGGATCTGCTATAAGCCCTGTAATTCCTGTGACTTCTTCAATCTTTTTAACAAAATCCCATGAGTTAATTATTTTAAAGTATTCCTGTATTGAATCTGGTAAATTTCTTATGTTATCATAAGCAAACTTTTTCTCAAAATGATTGTCATAAGACCACCAAGATACATCTTCAATTAATGGATAATCTTTTTCTATTTTTAACATAAAATTCGAATCGAAAAGACCGTCAATTACAATATTTGGAAAAGGTTTTCCGGAACGAAATAATTCTTTGTCAATCTTTTCATAATTTATTATTTTATTTGTCATAATTTTTTACACACCATAGTAAAGCTTCCTGAGCGCTTCTAGGAGTATACCCAGTTTGTATCAACTTTTTACAACTTAAAATTGTATTAACCCTTCTATTTGGAAGTTTATCCAATAATTCATCGTAAGAAATTTTAGACACATCTAACGAAGGTTTTATATGATCACGAATTGCTATCGCAATATCATGTGGTGAAACAGTTCCTGTATTACAACAATTAAAAATACCTGTTTTGTCATTGTCGATTAAATGATCGATCATTTTTGAAAAGTCTTCAATGCAAGTTACAGATTGCAACTCGCTAATTGTTCCAATTTCATCAAATCCTAAAAATTTTGTAATCATATTTGACTTGTGAGGTGTTTTTGAAATTAACTGACGCGGTCTCAAAATAAGATAATTATCATAACCATAGTTTTTAATAATTTCATCTGCCCAGTTTTTTGTCCAAGTATACCAAACACCGGGAGATGGTACTGACGCCTCTGTTGATATCTTATCATTGCCATCAAATAAACACCCGCTGCTAATATGAACAAGTTTTGTATTATTTTTTTTACATTGTTGGATTAAGTTTAAAACACCGTAGGTGTTAGAGTCGAATGCTTCTATTTTATTTTCTTGACAATACTCTAAGTTAGTTTTTGCAGCACAATTTATTACAACTGACGGTGTGTATGTGTTAAAATAGTTCTTGACATGTCTCATTAAAGTTATATTACATTCTGATTTAGAAAGCACTATGTCATCATCTTTCTTGATGATATTAGAAACCTTCCCTTTACCTAAAATTAAACGCATATTAACTCCTATTTTTACTAGAAAGACGATTTGCTTCTTGATATGACTTATGAGTTCCCGCATCAACCCACCAAGAATCAAATATACGACATCCTACTGTGCCTTTTTCAATATAAAGGTTGTTCAAGTCTGTTATTTCGTACTCACCCCTATCTGATTTCTTTAAATTCTTTATTAGATTGAATGCAAATCTATCATAGACATAAACACCTGTGACACAAAAATTTGAATCCGGGTTTGCTGGTTTTTCTGTTACTTTTACAATTTTATCATTCTCTATAGTTGGCACCCCAAAACGAGATGGGTCGCTAACTTTACATAAATTCAACAAGCACTTAGGCGTTTCTTTTATTTTTTTGAATTGAACTATTGATTCTCTAAGTGAGCTATTGAATATATTGTCACCCAATATTGTTACAAAGTCGCTATCTTTACAAAAATTTTCACATAATGTCAATGCGCCAGCAATACCATCAGGCTTATCTTGAACACGGTATGTTAAATTGCAACCCCATTTATTACCACTCCCTAGTAAGCTTATCATGTCTCCCATATGTTCAGTACCTGTGATTATCATGATATCTTTAATTCCTGATTCTACTAATTTGTCAATAGAATGTAGAATCATTGGCTTTTTACCAACAGGAAGCAAGTGCTTATTTGTAACATTTGTTAGAGGAGACAGCCTAGAGCCAGTCCCTCCTGCTAAAATTATTCCTTTCATTTAAAACTCCTAACACAAGCCTTTTAAAAAACAAAATTTTATATCTTCTTGATTTTTTAAAAGCCTCAATAAATCATCTTTCATTTTTATTGATAAATAATTTTTATCCCATTCACAAGCATGATAAACAATTTCAGTTTTTGGAAAAATATTTAACGGTTCGAACGGGGGATTAACATTGTAATATACAACATTTTCAAATTTAACATCTTCACCAGCGTAGATATCTTTTGCATACTGCTTTGGTGAAAGAGCTAAAATTTCAATACCCATATCTTTAGAAGCTTTTATTGATTCTGAAGACATTCTCCATGCAGGAGGTCTGAATATTTTTTTAAATCTTATACCTGAAAGCTCTTCAACATGAAACATAGCTTTGAATCTTTCAACTGCTTGTGAATAATTTAAATATTGAAATTCATCATTGTCAGATTTTCCAGGAATACCATGAAAAAATCCATGATAACAAATTTCAAAATTATCTTTAGGTAATTGATTAATTTCATCACAAAAATCTTTAAATAGATTGATTTGCAATGGGTGTTTTGTAGCTATTCCTGGCTTTATTGTTCTCCAGTATGATAGTGGTACAAATAAAGAAAACTTGATATCTGGCAATTCGCTTATTAACTCATGACATCTATCTAGAACTTTAATTGAAGACATTGGATGAGGCGAGATATCATCAATGCTTATATTAATCAAGGACGACATATCACGCTCATATATTCATCAACGACAGTGTCTATTTTTCTACTATATGTCATAGCTGATTGTTTTAAAATAAAATAATTTTTGATCATTTCATCAAGCTTGGTCAAAAAACTCTCAACTGTGTGATCATACTCCAACCCATATCCCCTGCAATACTCATTAATACTTCCACCATTTTTTCTGTATAATACTGGAAGTCCTGCTGCCATGGCTTCTAAAACATGGTTTGCGCCTGCCTCTTCTAATGATGCTGTAAGATATATGTCGTGCTCAGGCAGTTTTTTTGATAAACTTGCTTTGTCGATAGGATCTATCAAATCAATACCTACTGATGAGGCTTTTTGAGAATATCTCCCAATATAAGTAAAATCTACATCTTTGACTCTTGGATCTTTATTTTCAATTAAGTGACCTAAAATTGAATACACATCGAAACCTTTTTTATCATTTGTAGACCAGTGGTGAGTAACAATTCTTACCTTGTCACCCAAATGATTTCTTTCACTTCTATTTTCATAAAAAACATCAAGAGGTGCATTCTCAACAACTGATATATTTTTATTTTCACATCTCATTGCATTTTTTGCCCACCCACTAGTGAATATTACAAAATCTGAAAGTTTTATTGTTTGACTTATTAAATTTGTAAGCTCAGGTTTAGAATGTGTGCCGATATCTCCAACGCGCTGGACAATTCTTGAGTTAAATTTATTTTTATGATCTAAGAAATTTTGATACCAGACACCCTTATTATTTGGTCTTGGGTCTATACAGTATATTACTTCTACATTGTCATCTAGATCATAAACTATTTCATGACCTTCTTTTGTTATTTCTTCACAAAGTGAAGTTAATAGTCGATTTCCACCTCCCCATGGGCCTTTTACTGGTTGTCTATTGAAATATATTTTCATTGACTTATCTTTAGTATTGTCTGATTGTATCCTGCATTTTTCATAGCATCTATTGTCATATTATCAATAAACCCATCCTTTGCAGTATAAATTACGCCATCCAAGCCATTATCAATAACCGTAGCCATTGCAGATTGCTGATCATCAAACTCTAATTCATGATATGGGTTTTTCCAAACGATACCTGCTGCATTCAGCTCTAGGGTTATCTGTGACGTCCTCTTCGCATTTATCTTTTCACATATAACTTCTTTTGAATCATTTAAATATCTAATTTCTGCCATTTCATAGTCATTATCCATCTCATTGATTCTTCCCGAGATAATGCTTCCATTGACTGATGTAGCCCTTAAAAGCTGGACATGCTTAAGTAAGGAAGCTTTACAATTGTAAGCAAAACTATGCGTTAAAATTGAATTATTTGACATTCTTACATAGCCATGTGTCCAAAAATCAGATGTATTATTCAGCTTACCTTCTTTGTCAATAAATCCAGAATTACGTATATCTGCTAATTGACCCATTATTGTGTTAGGAATTGAACCGCCTGTATAGCTTCTTAACTGAGCAATTGCGTGATAATCAAATGATCTCCCATCGTTAAAAACCCAGTATGGCCTATCTATTAATTTTGAATTATATACTTTTGTTTTAAATTGTTCTAATGGTAAATAAACCCATTGTTCTAGAACTCCAACAAAGCTCTCTTGTGAGAACTGAATCCATCTTGGATCTGCAACAGGAGTTTCTATAAGCAATGGGCACGATTCAGTAAAATCACTAACTTTAAAATTCTGATTTATTAAATCAAAATTAGCATTTGCAGGAACAAAGCAAAGAATTAAATTTAAATTTAGCTGTTTAAATTGAGCTAAATCT
>Ga0080013_1006024_pt1 | contig 10984 bp, 24 predicted proteins | sample ETNvirenome_6_85_FD_69236 | JGI IMG/M metagenome (GOLD analysis project Ga0080013, IMG submission 69236) | Marine viral communities from the Pacific Ocean - ETNP_6_85 (SPADES assembly) (version 2) | ecosystem: Environmental > Aquatic > Marine > Oceanic | place: Pacific Ocean | collected 2013-06-19
AGGAACGAATGCTAACAATTCTGCATTCAGATTGTGCATGGCAAGATATCATGGGGCGCATACACTCCATCGATGGTAACGCTCGTGTATCACTGCGAGACGCCCCCGATCTTATCTACGTTAATGGTAAACCAATATCTTATATCTAAATAATTCCCTCTGATGATGGGGTGGGTAGCTCCCACCCCGAAACAGTAATGACTGTCAGGGATAGCTAATAAAAAAAGGAAGGTGAATGACTGATGTTTACTAAAAAGCACAACGTACCTGTTACCCGATGGGGTAACGATGGGACAAAACCATGTCCACGACCTAACGTGTCCAATCGTGAGTGGAAACGCCCTGATGGCACATGGCACATGGAACGTGGATGTTCATGGTGTACTTGGACTGAAAAAAAGGAAGGTGAATAGGATGGCAACAGAGGTTAATCACTGTAAATGTGGTAGCTATGATGAGTGGGAAACATGTGATTCCAAAGGTGTATACATGGAACCTAGCATCAATTGGAACGGTCACTACAGATGTATGAATTGTAATAATGTTGAGCAATTAGTAAACGAAAAGGAAGGTGAATAAGATGATACAAATAACAACAGAGACCACGCACGATCAGGCCCAGGTGCATCTCCATGGAGATGACGTTGAGATCGGATCAAAGTGCCTCAGAAACCTGGACACGATCACGTTAGATTTTGGGGACCTGACTATCTTTTTGTCAATTGAACAGGCCCAAACACTACATCGAACACTCAACGAATCGATTGTAGATGCCGTAAAGGAAGGTGGATGATGACATACGCAATAGTCCGAGAAGACTTAAAAGACAACGGCACAGAGGCATACTACAGCAGTGTTCCTGTTAATTTACTTGAACAATCAGGTAAAACCATACCTGACTCAGCATACCCATTGAAGGTTGTGCATCAGGATGATAACGGACTAATTTATTTGCTACTCAATGACGAGATTGTGGTGTCACAATCCATTGATTTTGATTACACAGAAGGAAGGTGAATGATGACTGAATCTACCAATGATTTGATAAACGAATTGGCTAACCTTAAATCAATTCTGCAAACTCTTAGAGATGAGATCTCCCAGAAAGAATTTGAATTGATACAGCGGATGACCCGGGACGGTGCTACAGCTATTTTTCACCCCGAATACGAGGTTAAACTAACCCACCCTATTAAAGATGCCAACGATACAATTCTACGTCCTCTTTTGGAACGTGAGGATATTGGGGACCGGATCATAGACGATGGCGCGTATACCCCACCGCATAAGAAAGAGATCGAGGTCAAGGGGAAATGGAATTTTGGGAACCTGAATAAATTTAAGGAACATAGTACAGAAGTAGCCGACACGATAGAATCAGGCAAAATACGAATCGCCAGATTAACGATACAACCAAAGAAGGAAAAACGAGGTGACTGAATGAATGCAACTATTTGGGATAAATGGACTAATGAATCCGCTAAAACAGTATACAAGATGGGATATGACGAAATACTAGAAAGCGTTATTGGATTATGGAACGACTTCACAACAGATGAGACAGGTAAAACATATGTGGAATATATAGGTCGTACTCCACAAAATACCGCAAAACAAATCATGGACGAGGTACAAAAAGAGGTAAGGGGGGTGACTGAATGAATGAAAAAATATTAGAAAAGCTGAGGACTCAAACCCAGACTGTACCGGCACTGTTGTCAGTTTGCCAGGTGGCCTCCCTGTTTCCAACGGATTATGACGGAAATATTAGGGACACTACGGTTAGAAAATGGATCACTGACGGTCTTCTGGAAGGAATAAAACAGGGAAGGTATATCTGGATCAAGGCCGAGGAAGTTAATCGCTTTATCGAGGAAGGACGACAACCGAAAAAAGGTGGAGACAAAATACAAAGGGGAAGTAATGAAACCAAAACAGATTGAATTTGAATTCCCCCCAGTAAGCCATACTCATGATCCCTCTACCTCGAAAGAGGCTGAGAAAAAGATCATGAAGTCAGGGAGCCGGCAGACCGATGCAAAACGTGTTCTGGCCATGCTAAGGCTATCTCCAGGAAAAACTGCAAGAGAGATAGGAAAAAAATTATGGCCTGAAGATAAGGATAAGGAGGAGCGAACTGGCAAAGCGAGACGAAGGCTGTCAGATCTCAAGAATATTGGAGCGGTTTATAACAGAACCCTGACAGATCAGGACGGCACAAAAGAAAGAGAATCCCGATGGTGGCCGGTAAATTACCTTGCATCTGAATAACTATTCTGGTAATCTACCCTTGGAGGTGAAATTATGACTACAGAAAAAACACAGTACCCCATTTTCGACATCTACTCTATCGATCATCTTGTTAAATTTACGACTTACTCAAGAGTGTACCTTGAGGACATAAAGAGTGGACATCAGGACGCCCGACCTAAATTCAGAGCCGTCATAGCAAAGCAACTGAACATGACCGAAGATGACTTGTTCACGCTTCCCAAATGCTCAGAATGTGAAGGCACTAATCTCAGGGAATCGGGATGCAATGACTGCGATCCTGATCCCGATAGATAGGAAAAAGCATGACTGAAGACTATGTCCTGTATGTCTGCCTAAATGGTTGCTATTATCTTCATTCAAGCGATTGGTTGGCGTTAAGAATCGGAACAATTTGTCCGTTTTGTAAAGAACCTATGAAAAAAAATGAGGCCGATAAGGGGGAAGAAATGACTGCTGAGAATTTTCAAAAACAAACATTAACCATAACGGAAGCGGCAGAAATCCTAGGCATCGGACGCCAGAGTGCTTACGATCTTGCCCGACGGGGAGAATTGCCAGGAATAAGAAAACTGGGGAAGCGATTTATCATTTCGAGAATAGTCCTTGAGGAATACCTGAAAGGCCACGAGAATGAGGATAGACTAGCAGCAAAAACCCGATTAGATCTAGCCGTAGGCCAACATCAGCTATTCAAGGGACTGGAAGAAGGCTTGATGGAGCTCGATTCCAAACTTGACGAGATGCTTGTAGAACTGCAAGAAATAAAACGATCATTAAACCGGAATGCTAATAACAGTGCTACTCCGGCATGGCATCCTGGAAATGAGGACTGAGGCAAGCAGATGATAGATAGAAAAACCACCGACTACGAAGTGAATCTGGGTCTCAGCATAATAGCTCTGTACGGAGATGAACCTCATAGATGGGATGAAAAGTACGCCGAATATGATGAGGTATACCGTCCGTTGTTTGACTCTCTGAAAGAGACTATGGGAGATGACTACGAAGAAGTTATAAAAGCATTTCGCAATGGAATACAGGAGGAATAGCATGACAGGGTCAGGATCTACCTATACCGAACCACATGACGACTTGCGTGAGAAATATTATGGCTATCGGGTTGCCTACGCCATGACGCTTTCTACCCCCGAAGAAGGCTTATGGGAATGTAAGGGTTGTAACGCTGAGTTCCCAGAGCACAATGACAATTGTCCTGTGTTAGATGACCGGAAAAATTGGGAGATAACTTTCTTCTTTCCAGAGAACGCTATTGAGGCAGCCTACACAGGTCAAACCTACCACGAGCATTACGAAACATTTTTTGGATTTGAGGAAGAGGCTGAGAAACAACAATGCGATGAGCTCCATGAACATTGCAAGATAAAAGAAATCGAGGAGGCAACACATGCCGTTTAATTTAGATGACTACGAAGAGGTAAAGGATAGGATTCCCCTGTTCTTTGAGAAATACGAGGACGGTAGGGTCTACACTGAGATCCTTTCGGATACACCGGAAAGGGTGGTTATGAGGACTTTCCTTTACAAGAATCTGGATGAGCAATACCAGAAGTGTCCTCTTGCTACCGGTATCGCACACGAAGAACCTGGTGGACACATAGCAAAGTATTACGAAAACGCTGAGACTTCGTCGATCGGGAGGGCCCTCGCTAATTTAAATATCAAAAGCGATACCACTCCAAGGCCAAGCAGGGAAGAGATGGTATCTACAGAATCCATGAATGAGAACCCCAACAGTTCAGCTAACCGCAAACCGTCTAGTGCTTCACAAAAGGGTAATGGTGGTGATCAAAGTTTTGAATTTTATTGTAAAACCCATCAAATTCCTTACAACCATACCCAAGGTCAAAAGGATGTCGGCAGGCCCCCTGCTCATAAAATTCAAGGAGAAGAGGGTTGGTGTAGTGAGGGCTCTCAGTAATTAAATAGCAATCATGCCCTGCTAGTCAGGGCGGGGGCGGTAGTTTTGCGAAACTCTTTGGCCACAAAGAGGGGCTACCGTCCCCATATTCAAAAGATATAAATCATGGAAGATGAACCAACATACGCCGAACTCAAGGCAGAAATTAAAAGGCTGAAGGCCAGAGAAGAACACATGATGCTAAGACTTACGTCGGCATTAAGTGACCGGAAAGCAGCATTGGATGAAAACAAACAACTGTGGATGATCACTGATGCGTACAGGGAAAGAAAAGATCCTGACGAATACATTGTCCCACAGGTTAATTTTAATAAAAGGACCACGGTAATTGGCAGAAGATACTCACACATATAGTTATCTCGAAACTTCCATGAACGGAAGTGGGAAGGTAGAGGCGTCTCGTAAACTGGTTAATCCAGCGGGAGATGTTATTCGCATTACTGCCGAGGATCTACGTCCCTCAAAAGGATCAACAGGGGTTCACGGTAAGCTGGATCTTTACCTTAACGACGAACTGGTAGTCTATGACAATTTTAATATTGAGAAGCTCACCCTGAGAAAGGTTTTTTCGGGTGAAGTATTTAAAGATTCCAGGTTAAAAGAAAGGTCTGATTATTACAGCAGGGAAAACCTTAATACAGACCTCACTTCATTTACCTATGACGCATGGAAAGTGTGGGTTAAGGCGGGTGTTGAGATACAACGTCTGACCGGTGACCCTTTCCTTGAGGTAGGACAATTTATTAAAGATTATGTGATAAAGGGTGGCGGTACTATCATAAACGCCCTACCCAAACAGGGTAAGTCCTATATTGCACTGGCTATGGCCGTCTCCGTGGATGCAGGGGTTAATCAGTTATGGGATGTTCAACAAGCGAACACCCTTTATGTAAACCTTGAGAGAAGTGCGTCATCGATGAAAAGAAGGCTTGGCGGGGTCAACACGGCACTGGGGCTAGATCCTTTCCGTGAGCTTCCCTTTGCCAACGTGAGAGGCCGTAGCCTTCTGGATATCATGGACTCACTCCGGTTCGCCATACAAAAAGATAATATAGAACTTATCGTGGTGGACTCTATATCGAGGGCGGGCATGGGATCTCTAACAGAAGATGGCCCTGCTCTTAAAATCACAGACGAGCTTAATTCCCTGGTGGAAGAAACCGACAGGGCATGGGTTGGGATAGCGCATCGAGGCTGGAGCAATGAACATGTCTTCGGCTCGATCCACTTCCTGTCAGCATGTGATGTGATGGTGGATATAAAAGCAGCACACAACAAGGGAACAAAAGAGATGGGGATAATGTTGTCCAGAAGTGGAGAAAACGATCTGCCCCCGACAGACCCTACGGTTGTCGGCCTGAGTTTCGATTCTATGGGCGTGAACCAGATAAGAAAAGCAGTTCGTGAAGAGTTCCCAGATCTCATGGAAGAGACTCAGACCAATCTTGAAAGGATCGTCGAGTACCTGAAAAGAGGAAAGCAACGACCAAAAGATATTGCAGATGATACCGGTGTAAACGAAAGCTCTGTACGAAGCATTCTTAATTACAGTAAGAACAAGGGCGGCTCCAGGGTTTTTGTAAAAACCGGTAAGGATTGGGGGTTAGCTCAATGAACGTTGGAGGGCACAACGCGATACAACGCAGACAACGTTGCGACAACGTTCTAGGAACAACGGATACAACGCTCAGTCACGGAACGTTTCATCAACAACCCGTAGGAAAGGAGTCCGTTATACCCCCTCCTAAGGAGGGTATAACGGAACTTTCCCGCAACGAACAAATATGTGAGAAGTGTACTGGTTGGATGGCTGTTGAGGGTGATGAGCTCAAGTGTCTTAGCTGTTCAAGGGTGAGAAAAATTGTTCCAACGGATCGTGATCCGAAGGAAAGATCCTATCATCCTTCCCTGGTATGGCTGACGTTTCTTGGAAGAGATGCCCGGTTTTCCAGGATAAAAATGAGAGTAAAGATAATACCCAAACGTAATGGCCCCCAGATTAATACCCATTACAAAGCGTTCTGCCCCATGTGTGAGGATGACGTTGAGATGCAGATGGGCAACAAGAGAAAAACTAAAAAACAGAGGCTCATATATCATTCCTGTCAGAACAACCACAAGATTACAGTGATTACCACTATCGACAAAGGAGAATTTATCGGATGGGAATGATTCGCCTTGAATGGGATTACATGCCTCCTTCTGAACTAAGGGGAAACAGCAGGGTTCACTGGACGGTGAGATCTCAGGTCACCAAACAATTCAAGGAGTCTACTGAATGGAGACTCCGCGAAATCGATCCAGATCCTATGGGGAAAATCAGGATCAAGTACATAGCTCACTGGTGTGGAAAGCGTATCGATCCTGACAATCTGATCAAGGGAATGAAGCCCGCTTTAGATGCCCTTACCGAGTACGGAGTTATCGAGGACGACAACCCTGATTACATTACAGGAATCGACTGGGAATACCACAGGGTGAAACATAAAAATGAGGTGAAGATGATCATGGAGGTGAGTGAGGCGTGAATAAATGTAAGTACAAACTTAATAGTTATCACTGTAACCATGAAGAAGATGCCCATTTACCTAAACGTATTTCATGGAAACTTCACCAAGAGGAAGTCGGAGGATATTGGATACGGACCGAGATGCCCATGATGGCTCAATGTACAAAATGTAAAATCAGTTGGCCTAACGTTGGATCTCAAATGTACCATGACTTTGAGGGTTAAATGTTCAAGAATTGTGTTCCAGATAAGAATCATCATTTCATGATCGAAACCCCTAACGGAATTGACCGTCTTCCGTATCCAAACGGGACATGTAAATACTGCGGGTTTGAAAGAGAACACAGTAGTATGCCACCGGAAGGCCATACGAAGAGAACAAGGAAACTAAAGAACGGAAGGGAAATAAAGGTGAACGACCTCACCTTCTCAAGAAAGGGAACTCCTTTCCGTAGAAAATAATTAAGAGGTATAAATGAACAAGCTCGAACAGATCGATGAGTATGCATATGAGACTGATGAGAAGATGTTGTTACTCGGATCAGATCCAAAAGATTTTGAAGATGCGATCATAGGTATTGCCTACCGATTCGGGATGGAACCCTCAGTCTGTTATGACATGGATAAAGTTATTGAAATTTTCACGAAACAATTTGCCGATGATATTGAAGACGGCGAAGATCCTCACGAAATGGCTGTTGAGTGGTTTGAATACAATGTTATCGGCGCATGGATGGGGAACACGACCCCGCTCTATATAAGGGTGTTGTAATTCCCAGGACAAGTAATACCAACACATAGATTACTTTATTTAAATCGCTCTACGGAGCTCACAGAACGCCCTTAGCTAGGGAATGAGGTTCAATTCGTGCCTAGGTCGCTTTCTTCTGGACGGTGTTGGCGGTTTTTACAACCGGTGCAGATTTCTTGTGAGGGGCCTGCACAACTCCAACAAGTTTCCAGAACTTGCTCATCAGTTTAGATCTCTCTTTTCGTGAGATCGATCCGTCATCTCTCATCGCTTTGTGGATCTCCTCAATGAGCTCTATCGCAACCGGCAAGGCTGCTGAATATTTCATTGCCATCTTTAGTGCTGCAAACATAATGTTCTCCTATTCATTTTCCAGTATCTTCATGGGCGACCGCCGAAGTACAGCAGTCTTCCCTGGTGATGTATTCCCCAGCATCTTTCAGTCTGTTCCGGTACATGCCCAGCATGAATAGTGCTTGGGTCTATTGCTTCTGTAGGACAGTCTTCAGGATATGGATCATAATCCTTTACCCAGAAAAGTCGTCGGTCCCAGTAAGAAAGTCCAGGATATCTGTAATCTGGCTCGGCATCTGGTTTCAGCACCGCGTATCCGACCCGTATCCATCCTTGACTGACTCCAATTGGGCGGGAGCGGCTATTGCACATGACGAGTGACTGCCGGACATAATCTAAATCGGAAACATCACGGTTCCATACGATTGCAATTTCTTTATCAGTCAGCTTTGCGTCAATCATGACCATGTCTTTCTATTCATTCTCCAGTACTTTTAGAGATACGCCACCCAAGAAGCCGAATATGCCACCAATGACGGCAGTAACTATCTCCGTAGCTTCCATTTTGTAGCCCATCCATAAAGCAAAAATACTGAAAATAGTAGCACATAGTATAGCTACTAATATTTGTGGTCTTAATGTTCCAAAGTTCATTGTGCTTTTCCGTTGTGAAACTGTATCCGGTGGTTTTGCAATGCTTCGTACAGAGCTAGGGATATTTCCCCTGAGTTGCGGTCCCCCTTGTTCCGTATCTTCTCCTTCTCTATCCATTGACATGTGTCACAAACTCTTTTTGTTTTCGTCATCTAATAAATATTATCACTAAACCCGATATCGCTAACAATATTGCAATAAAAATTACAAGTTGTATCAGACAACCCCAGGTTGATGTCTCCACTTCTTTAAAAGGATTTGATAACCTCATCTTCCATCACTCTATTCATTTGTCAGAGTCTCAGCAGGTGCTGTTATAGTGACTTCAACATTGTCACTTACATTCCAATTAGCTGCGGTAACACTCTGATTAATTTTAAATTCCTTGGTTGCGAATCCATCTCCTGCACCGATTTCGTTCAGTTCAATTGTAAGTGTGCCTATCTTCATCCTGTCGAACACGCAGGCTCCACCTTCTGTGTATAGATTTGAAAGGGTTAGCTTACCAATTTTTCCATTGACCGCAGTAGTTGGTGCATCGATATGTATCCTGTCATAGGAACCACCACTTGTTACCATAGCTTCTGCCTGATGGTGTCCTCCACCAATCGCCCGCATCCTAGAGGTTCCGGGTGTTTGATTAATACTCTGACCATCTGAAGCGTTACCAATTACATTGATTGTATGGGCTGTTGTATTATCAAAAGACAGATAAGTACAACGACTTTTCTCAAGTATCAACTCACCTATCTCTAAGTATGTACTCGTCCCTCCGCTTATCACAGTGCCACCAATTAGAACAGGAGTAGATGTTGCAGCATCGCCACTAGCAGGAGTGTATGCTGACGAGGGAACAGTGGAATTTGAATACACAGTACCAACGCTGACGTTCTCAATTTTTATTTCCCTGACAGGTGTAGAACCAAGAACAATCCTTAACGTGTTATCGCCCTTGTTCTCCTTCCTCCAAGCCATCTCCTGTTCAAGTGTAGGAGAAGGATTCTGTGCAGGTGCAGCATATATACCTGAGTCTCCATTTGAAAATGAGCGATCAGCAAGAACCGTTTCATTAACCACTACACCAGTACCAGCGGTACCTCCAACCGCTAACAACCCGATAGCCATTTGAGGACTCAGGCCCATCATTCTCAAGAAACTATATGGAGACTTTACGATATTAAACGCTCGTTTCCATTTCTCTGATTCGCTATTTAAATATTCGATCTTTGCAAATATCCAGTCTCTCCAGACAGTTAGTTTCCTGTAGAAATTTATCGGGGCTCTTACGACAGCCATTGGGGTTGCCCTGATAGTATTCCACCACGCCTTGAAGTTAGCTGCATGTAACAGAAGCCCTATAGTAATCAGACCAACGGATATCCCGATAGTGAAAGCAAGATTTGCCTGTAGATAAACGACTGAATCAAATAATTCGGTTGCTATATGTATAGGTATGTACGGTGTAATATGAGGGATCGGATTAATGTACGAGATAAGTAACCCTGTACTGCCCAGTGCTACGAGGATAAAGGTATTGATTGCTCCCAGAATCAACCCTGTCTTTCTGAATGGGAGCGAAAAGGAGAAATGAATTTGAGGAAATCTAATTCTCGGTAAGGAGATTGTGGGGAATTTAAATCTTTTCATTTAGAACCATCCTCTATCACGCATAAGCCAGAGTGCGAAAGCCCCTATGCCTGTGCCGATAGCGCCGAGTCCGACGCCAGCCCACGCTGCGCTTTTAACGCTTACGAGTTTCTTCTCTGTGTTTTTGAGCCGCACAAAACCCCTCTTCGTGTCTTCCATAAAATTTTCAAACCTTGTTTTGTCTTCATTCAAGCGTTGGCTTTCCTGCCAGGAGGAAGCATCTGATTACCATCCGAAGCCCCTCTCTGATTGATCTGCTGGGATATCGCCCATGCTTCTTTTATAAATCCTGGTATGTTGTCATTCTGAAATTCAGCAAACGTGCGGCTTCTATGAACCCCGCGATCTGCCCATTTCCGTGACCACTCCCTCATTCTCGCAACGATAAGTTCCTGTACATCTTCGGGATAGTCGTGTCTCACAAGGAGTTCATCGAGTATGCCATCAAGCCGTGTCATTGCATCCTGCTTTTCTTCAGGTAATAACTCGTGTAGGGGGATTTCCCCTTCTGGCATAACCATTAGTCTGTCTCCTTTATGAAGCTATCTTCTCTATCAGGGTTAAATTGAATGTACCGGATCTTGTGGCAAGAGCATTCGGCGCTCCTGACACTTCCCATGAATTTATGCCGTATGAGAAATTGGATCTCTCCCTGTCAACGGCAACCTTTTTATCAACCTGTCCAAACTTAAATGTCATCTGGGTTACGGTTGATATAAGCGTCTGTAAATTGGATATAACGGTCTCAACATTCTGAGCCGTGGCCTTTGCTGTCTCCTCAATATCAATAACCATGTTGTGTTCGTATGCTGTATCGGGAACAACATAACCCTCCACAACTATGTCTCTTAGTTTTGGTGTATCAGTATTGGTAGATCCTCGTTTGAGAATAACCCTCATACCAATGTTCTTTGCC